>JACCDW010813644.1_pt1 | contig 63044 bp, 44 predicted proteins | sample 7449781 | NCBI WGS metagenome assembly JACCDW01 (sample SAMN15323449, study PRJNA562643) | freshwater metagenome | isolation source: river surface water | place: USA:Blue River Watershed | collected 2017-08-18
TCACTGATGCCACAGTTGTATTTAACCCTTTTGCAATGCTTGGAAAAGCAGGAAGGTACATGTCTATAGACAAGGGACCTATTGCAGATAAAAGACCTAGGATAAGGATAAGGAAAAACTGGGATTGTTTTTTAGTTTGACTCATCCTGCAAAGTTATTGCTTTATCCCCCTATTTGCAATACTGTGCAATCTGCGCATCCACACCAGGGTATTTTTTTACCTTGGCAGCCTGTAAAGCACTACATGCAGCAACTCTATTACCTAGTGATATATATGACATGGCTTTAAAAAATTCAGACTTCCCAGTATTAGCAGTTGGTAAGTCAATCGCTCGATTGAAATATTGAATCGCCTTGTCAAATGATTTAGCAGTATAATAACAGATTCCCACATTTTCAAAATGGGTATAATTACTTGGATCAGCAATTGATGCTTTCATATATAAATTAGCCGCATTATTGTATTGCCCTTTTTGAAATGCCTGTGCTCCAAGGACAGCATAATTTGGCAACGCTCCATTCATGACTGCATTACCATAAATTAAACTACTCGTTTTAACAAACACAGCACTATCTGCCGGAAATTTCTTCACTGCTGAATCCAGCAAAGCCCTAGTTGAGGCAATCGGTGTTTTATTTATTTCAATTAAAGCTAAAAGATATTGATTCCATCCTTCTGCAGTATTTCGATACTTTGTATATGTTTTAAATGCCTTTGTAGCTTCTGCGGTATCTTTCATTTTAGCAGCTGCAAAAATCATATTCTTATAATAACTGGTTGCTCTTGGCCAATTATAAAATGCTTTTTTGGCGTACACAAACGTGCTATCGTACTTTAATTGAGTGGAGTAAACGGCTGTTTTAATGAAATCATTATAATGTAAATATGGATTCACGTTATCTGACTCATTCAACAAACGCATTGCTTCATCATATTGTTTATCTCTTAAGTGATATCTAGCCACAAGTGCCTTTATAGGAAGTGTTGATGTTGATAAGTTAGGGATCTCTGGAAAAGCATCCTTCACTTCGTCCAATGCCATTTTTGGATCCTCATTGATCTCCCCCATCACAAATTTTTGGACTTTCAAAGAGGTATAGGTTTGATAGTTCACATAGATAGAGCCAATGATCAAAAGTATTGCAACAAATAAAAAAGCTATCCCGAATTTTCCAGTACTTTTTACTGATTGTTTTGATGGTATAAAATGCAAAGGAGTTAATAATAGTGCAGCAGAAATCGCAAACATTGTTTGCATTGATGTTCTTTCTGCAGGGAAATTAAAAAATGCATCTACAAAATAACAAGCTATTGCCATTAATGCAATAGAAGCCACCAAACGAGTACTATGATCATTAGATTGTTTCCAAATTTTAAGTACGGCCAAACCTAATAAGATAAAAAGAACTAGAAAAGAGACACCACCAATGATACCTAAATCGGCAAACATTTCAATAAAATCATTGTGACAATGATAAGGTACAAATAAATCGTTGGTGTACTCTTTCTCATAGGGTATAGAAGCTAATTTCCAATTACCATATCCAGCTCCTACAATCGGATGCTTAGTCGCATAATCTATAGCACCTTTCCATAAATGAATTCTACTGTTTTGTTCACTTGCGACAGTGATATCACCTGCTCTTTTTGTGATCGTACCATATCCGCCCTGAAAACCTTGCAAATCGACTGCTTTTGATAACATGGTATTGGCTGCAAGAAATGCAAAAACAAGTGGCAGGATGAAATAGGACAACTGAATACCTATTTTTTTAATCCCCTCTTGTTTATTGAATAGATAAGTTGAGAGCGTAAATAAGACAAAAATAACAGCCAATCCTACATAAGTCGATCTTGTATTCAATATAAACAAAGCCATGACACCTAAAAATAAGACAATCATTCCTGCCGCTTTGCCAAGTAATTTATTGTTTAAAATAATAAAAAGCAAAAATGGAAATTTAATCAATAAGCTAGCTGCCATGACATTCTTATTCCCATTCTTACCAGTCAAACTCACAATATTTTGATCCAAATTCATGTCTACCATATTCTTGGAAAACCCAGAGATCACATACATCGAATCAAATAACAAAACAACTGCAATGAAAACAGACACCATATTAAACAATGGCAGCAACCCCTTTTTATAAAAAAGAATAGATAAATTAATAAAGATTAAATAAGTGCTTATTAATCTTGCCAAACAAACCAAAGATTCAATCGCATTCAATGCATAGAATAAAGATAGAATGGCCCAAATAACTAGAAGACTATAAACAAGCGTAGCTTTCAAATTCAATACCGCACCAATTGCATCATTGAATTTGTTTTTATTAACAATAATATAGCCAAGTACCAATAAATCAACAGCGGACACATAGAACCATTGTGCACCCATTACATCTGCCCCACCAAAATCAGGTATAAAATGCACTAATAAATACAAAAAAGCACTTAATCCAGCACCCCAATTTGTTTTACCCTTCTGACTCATATAAAGAAAAATTGAGGTATAAAGATAAGTCATTAGTACGCTTATTTTATATGTATTATACCTACATTTAGGAGTAAATTTCTTCAAATGATTCGAAAATTAACCACCTTTTTATTGTTCTTGCTTATTGCAAATCATGTTAGTGCTCAAAAAACTACTTTTATTATCATAAGACATGCCGAAAAAGATACCTCAATCGGAGGTGCTAAAATGATGGTATCAGATCCGCCCCTTAATCGTTTAGGTGAAAAAAGGGCTTTGTCAATGGTGGACAAATTCAAAAGATATAAAATTGATCAAATTTATTCAACTAATTATAAAAGAACAACGGCAACAGTAATGCCAATTGCTAAAGCAAAGAAAATAGAAATATCAATTTACGATCCTAGAAAAATAGACACATTAGTTACTCAACTTTTATCCACACAAAATAGAGGTAAAACTTTATTAATTGTCGGTCATTCTAACACTAGCCCTAAATTGGTCAATTTGTTGATTGGTAAAGACAGATTCAAAGAATTAGACGAATCTATTTACAACACTTATTGGATCGTTACATCTAAGCATAGAAAAACAAAAGTAAGAATATTAAAATACTAATTATTCAATTAACCGCTCTATTGTGTGGACAATACCATGTTTAGCCATCGTATTTTTTTTGATGATTTTTATGGGCAACTCATTCTTTTCGCCTTTTACCATAAAATCATTGCCATTTTGAAACATCTTAATCGATTTGTTATTGATCATCATCACATTCATATCATTTGACCAATCTGAGGAAAACACTCTTTCTTTTGTTATATGATAAGACAACAAAGCAACAATTTTTTTATAATCCGCATTTTCAATAGATATCGCATCTGGGTAACCAACAAATTTAAAGGCACTATTTGTAGGCGCAAAAAGGGTGAATTTACATCCACACACTAAAGCATTGGTTAAATCTGTTCCACCATTTGCAGTTCTAAGTAAAGCTGCATGGAACATGCTAAGGCTTGTATCTTCAGATACAACCTCCATTAAGTCGCCATTTGCAGGTTTCAATATCAAAGAAGTACTATGAATAATTCCATTCTTTTGTAATAAATCTGTTTGCTCAATTTTGACACCATTTACAAATAAACCCTGATCATTTTTAATTACAAAAGCTGTATCACCTCCTAAGGTTATTTCATTGTAATAAATATTTGTTTTAAAATCATTTAAAAACAATCGAATTGGGAGTAAATGGTAAGTAATCATTTTTCTTAATTGACTTGCCGGAGTTGACTTAATTTGTTCTAATGTCATACCAGATGCTAGCATCGCGCCATTGGATGGAGCAAAAAAAGTATAAGATCCTGGACTATCTAATAAATTTTGCAATCCTGACTGAACCACTGCAGCTTGAATCAAACTAAAGTCAGCACTAGTAGCTAATTTTCCAGCAATACTGAGTTTTACTGGCTTTACTTGCTCATCCATTTGCTTATCACAAGCAGAAAATGTCACTAAAAACAAACTCATGGAAATGAATTGAAGATTCAATCTTTTTAAAAGTCGCATATATTTTACTGATTTAATTTATTTGTAAAATCACATTGCGAAGAAATTAAATATAATTAATTATATACCTGACAATAATCAATACTGGTACTGATACTCGTAAAAAAAACGTCCCTTGTGAATGAACACAAAGGACGTTAACTATGGGGGGATCGAGGGGATTACTTCGATGCCATATCAAATGTCTTGGTTAAAGTATTTGAAGATTTTGATTTAGAGGTCACTGTAACAGTTGTTACACATAAGACCCCTGGAACTAACCCTGTAATCGTTACTGGATTACTCGCCGCAGAGGATGATGTATTGGTGCTAAAAACCACTGTATTATCTGACTTCTTTTTTACAGAGACGTCTATAGTAACTCCATCTTTAGGCAAGGTCGATGTAATATTTGCATTGATTACAATAGAAGTTCCCACTACTGCAAAGACATTTGTATAGTTTACTTCGGAACCCGCTATGTCCACTTTAAAAGCAATATCCGATTCAGACACTACAACTGGCGGTGTTGGTGTAGGTGAAGGAGATGGACTATCTCCTCCTTTACTACATGCACTGAATGTCAATATCAGTAAAAGCGCAATTGCTTTAAAGCTGTTGTCTCTATTAAATACATTTAAATTTTTCATAAATTATAATTTAACCATTTTAAACTGATGAGATACCTTGAAGTCAGAAGTAGAAACTCTTACAAAATATACACCTGGATTTAATTCCGAGAATGTTAATCTTGATCCTGCAGTTACACCAACTCTCGAAGCAACTTTAGCACCTGTCGCTGCAGAATAAACATCAATATTCAATCTTTGATGACCTTTGATGACAAAGTCAATATTCATGAAATTGATGAATGGATTTGGCGTCAATTTAATAAACTCTTCCCAACTTAATCTGATGATATCTGTCACCAAATAATAGTATGTGTTACTAAATAAACTTGGACATCCATTTTCTGTCACCTTGACAGCGTAGTTACCAACTGCAGTTGGCTTACAGATAGCATTCGTATTTGAAATCTTCACGCCATCTTTATACCAAGTCAATGCAGATGAGATAGACGAAACTAAATTTCCAGCTGTATCCTTTGTAATGATTGGTGCAATTGGCGTAGGTAATACATTGATATCCAACTTAATTCTATCACTATAACAACCTGCAGCAGTATCCACTTGTGCTACATAGTAAGATATAATACCTAATGCAGCAGTGTTAAAGGCAGGTGTCACTAATGAAGGTGTACCTCCAGTCGCGTTGGTACCATACCATGCAAGTTTATTAGTACTTGCGCTGGCAGCATAATTAATGGTAACACCAGTTTGATTTTGACATGCTCCAGTTGCAGAAACGATAGGTGCATCTGGCTGTTTTCCTACGTTTACAACTACAGGCTTAGCCAATGAACAACCTAATGAATCAGTAGCTCTGATATAATATGTTCCGCTTACTGTTACTGATTTTGGATCAGCCACTTTCAATGTCGCATTGATATCACTAAAATAAGTGTACGTTAATTTAGCACCAGTTCCTGCCAAGATAAATGAAGTATCCATTAAGTTGACTACCTGTGGCAAACATGCTGTAGCGGATGCTTTTACATTCAATATTGGTTTAGTTAAACAGTCTAAGCTTACCAATTTGATCACTCTTTCCACTGATAAACCATTTACATCTACTGCAGCTACTTTCAATCTTAATGTATCAACGTCATTTAACTTACGCTTATTGATTAAAACTGTATTTGCTAAATCAAACAAGTCATTGTTCTCTCCATTTGTTCCAGTAACAAATTTGTAGGTTAAAACAGGCGCATCTGTAGGTGTTGGATCATACAATGCCTTTAATGACAATACATATTTTGCAGAGTCTGCATTATTCTTGTTGTAATAGAATACTGATGAGTCTTTTTCATTCACCAATAGTTTAATTGGCGCTTGAACAACATTAAATAAATATGACTTATCGAAGTAACCACCATAATTATCTGTAGCTCTTAATTTAAGCTTATAAGATGTAGCAGTTGGTTTTGCATTCAACAATAAGTTATTATTAATTGTGTCTAATTTAAAGATTGCATCTGAAGTAAAGCTTGCATCACTTACGATTGAGAACTTAATTACAGCTGTCGGATCAGCATGCTTAGATGTTACTTTATACTTAAATCCATCTTGATCATTTTGTTTAATCACAAATGTCGCAACACTATCTCCATTCAGATAAATATTAGATGGCGCTGAACGCTCAGTCAATGTTCTAGTTGAACTAATTTCAATAATTCTGTTGTCAGAGAATACAGAACCAGCATTCGCCGCATCAATTGCTTGCACAGACCAATAATATGTTCCTGGTGCTAACAATAATGACATTGAAGTGTTTGTTCCCGCATTACCAGCTTCTGGAGTTTTTCTTAATCCTGAGATCAAATCTGCATTTGGATCAATGATATCTGACAATCCAGGTTTAGTTCCAATTGAAAGAGAATAAGTCAAACCATCTTTCGGCGTTTTATCATCCGTAGATTTTTCCCAGTTTAATTGCACTAAGAACTTATTTTCTACCTGACTGATAATTGAAGATGCATTTGTTTTAGGCTTTGAAGGTCCCGCATTTGACAAATATGAAGATTCATTATAGTTCTCATCCGCTATAGTTATTGATGAATCTGCAAATGGTACAATCACATTGTTGACCATTCTTGGCCTACTAGATTGTGCTAAAGATTGACGCACTTTCAAGTTGTTATTTGCCGGAGATGGATCAATTACTTTTGCAGATAGATCACGTACATTCTTCAGAATTTTAAATGAGGAACTTATTGTAGAAGTATTGTCCAAAGGATTAACAATCTTTTCCGTTCCTACCAATACCACATCAAGCACTTTTTTACCACTAAAGTCACCCAATGTTGGACGCATCGTGATGTAGTTACCGAATGGGAATGTTGGCAATTCCTTGAACTTAGTAATACCATTTGATAAAGCTGTTGAAGGATCCGCCAAAGCCATTGATGAAATATTACCAGCACCTGCTCTCACACCACTAAAGATGATGTCTGGATAGCCGTCGGTATTGATATCACCCCATGTCGTTTGACCAGATTCAAATGGCTTAATATCTGAATTTGTCTGAATGAACTGAATTGTTTTAGCTACAGAGTCAATGAATTTATTTTGATAAATCCTAAATACTTGTCCAGTTGAAGAACTTGTACCTGACAATGATAAATCTAATAAACCATCATTATTGTAATCAATCAAATCCAAGGTTGCATTTCTAAGTGCTGGAATACTTAATGACAGATTCTTAGCAAATGAAATATTATTAGAAGTGTCCGAAGTATTCATGTACACCTCACCTAGTCTTCTACCATCAATATTGTCATATAAAATAGCTAGATCTAACTTTAAGTCTTTATTAATATCACCAAACTGTAGACTAACATTAGAAATACCATTATTGGTTAAAAGCACGTCTAAATTGTTCTTAATCGGCAATGCCTTGAAACCATTTTTATTTGATGCTACAGTGTCTTTATACAAGCCGATAAACTTGAATGAGCCAGATTGTGTATTGTCTACACCTGCATATATCATATCTAAATACCCATTTTTATCAATATCGACAAAAGCAATCTTTGGTGATGCCAATGGCACACCATTGTATATAGCACCAGTGATATTTTCAAATTTATAGTTACCTCTATTTTTGAATACAGCTAATTTACCTGCACCATTGTTGTAATCGTTACCAGCTACAACCAGATCCAATAAACCGTCATTGTTCAGGTCTACCCACTTGATTTCTGGACTTGCCAGATTAGCTAAATCATCCTTAAAGTTGGTACCTGATCCAGCTAAAGTATTTCTTGTTGAGTCATTTGATAACTTAACAAACTTACCACCCATGTTTCTATACAATCCAACTGGAGATGAGATATTATTGTAATCACCGCCAGAAACCACTTTACCTAAATAGATAAAGTCAAATACCCCCTTATTGTTGACGTCAGCCCAAGCAAATGAAGGCTTATCTAAAGGCTGAATTCTTGTATCCACCAATCCACCTTGATTCAAGAACTGCCAAGGATACTTTAATACAATTTTTTGACTAGTGGAGAATCTTGAAGATGAATAGTTTCCATCAACAGATTGAACTGACCAATAGAATACACCTGGAGGTAATTCAATATAGTATTGATTAGAACCAATTAAAGATGTATTAGGTGTCAATAATTTATCGTTAGCAGGATTTACCTGAATAACTCTTAAATCACTTAAACCAGGTTGAGTTCCTAATTTTAAATTGTAGTATAAGTTTGCTGGTGCAGTTTTATCGTCTGACGCAGCATCCCATAATAACAATATCCTTCCCTGACCTTGATCTATGAATCTTAAATTACTAGGTGCATTAGGGGCTTTATTTACATTCTCACCTTGGTCATTTAAATATATACTAGTAGAACTACCAATTGACTTATTTCCACTTATTACCAAGTCCATGCTTCCATCTCCATTGGCATCACCCCAACTAATAGCAGCTTCCTTGTATTGTGGGATATTGGCATTTTTAGATAATGTAAAGTTGCCAAATCCACCTTCATTCAAATAGAACTTAGTCACTGGATTTGCTTTAATATCCAATCCAGCAAGGGTAATATCTACTAATCCGTCATTGTTAAAGTCAACTAATTTAATATCACCTTTCTCTACACTATCCAAGGTAACTTTAGTTGCGTTATAAATACTACCATATGAGAAGAATGAGCCAAATTTGGCATCCTTACTTTCCATGGTTTGGTTACGCAATAATAGTAATTGAGGATAATCAGTGAATGCACTTCCATTGTAATTTCTGGCAGTTCCCATTGCAACGATATCGGTATCACCATCACCATCCAAATCTGCAACATCTAATTTCGCATCCTTCATTTGCAAATTCATATTATACGTATATCCATTCGAATAGTTATTTCCTTGACCATAATTATTGGTAGTAATTTTTGGATCTAGTAAAGTATTCACACGGATACCACCCTGAGGGAAACCACCATTGCTATTACCTACATAAATTAAATCCAAATCACCATCTAAATCATAATCCAAGAATCTTGCATCAGCATTAAACATATCTGGAACTACATTATACGCATTGAATTCAGGATCTAATTTGAAATTACCCTTACCATCATTTTGGTATAAATAGGAGTGTGGATTACCATTCACATCCTGACCAGCCGTAAACATATCTAGTGTACCATTATTATTGTAATCCCCGAATGCCATATTAGCATATTTCAATCCAGCTACACTAGATGGCGTGCTAATTTCAAATACACCTTTATTATTGATTAATTGTTGATACACAACAGCAGTTCCAGATTGTCCAATAATAGACAAGTCTAACCAGCCATCATTATTTAAATCAACCCACTTAACGTCCCCATATCTGAACGAACGATTGGCTAAATTTAAATCTTGGAATACTCCATTCTTATTTTCATAAATCTTAGTCACGTTTCCAATATCATCATTTTGTCCAATCACGGCCACATCCAATAAGCCATCATTGTTGAAATCACCCCAGCTAAACTTCGCATTATACAATCCTGGAATTGCATTTTCAATACTTTGTAATGGATCTTTTGGACTATAAATAGCTTGAGTATAGGCAGAAGCATTACCTTCTTTATTCACCATCTGTAATGAAACATAATACGGCTTCTTACTAGAAAGGTTAATATCATTGAATTCGATTGAATCCGGATAGTTTCTAGCAACCACTCTATCCAAAATGATAGGAATTGTTGGGTTTGAAGCGCGATAGTTATAACCAGTATTAATTCTAGCAGACTTATAATTTGACAAAGTGTCCACCTTAATATTAGCGAAAATGTAGTTGTCGACATTGTCTTTAGTTGGCGTCCATTTCACTTTGACACTATAACCATTATTAGTGATCTTAATGTTGTCTGCACTGATTGCAGCTGGAGCAGTTCTTACAAAATTATCGTCTCCTTTTGTTTGCAACCAAGCTTTTAAAATATAGTTGTTACTGTTCCAGTTAACTGACCCATCCGCTTCTTGAACATTCTCCATCCATGTCAAATCCTTAAATCCATCTTTGTTCAAGTCTACTAATCTCAAATTAAATAAACTCCATACTGCATTTGAGTTGAATGGTATTCCTCCAATCTTCTTTTTAACAAATTCAGATTGCTGGTTGTTGATATAAGCTACTACCGAACCAGAATTATCTACTGCTATCACATCTGGATAAGAGTCATTATTGATATCTCCTACAGTCAATTTACCATCATTCAATGAAGCATTCACTTGCATTGAAGAAGCAACTGCTCTGTATGAAGCATCCAAATCGTACACTTTATAGTTGCCACCATTGGTTCTTGTTAAAATCTGCACTTTTCTTTCATTCTTGAAATCATTAAAATTCAAGTTTGCACCCCAATCCACATTAATTCCAGTTTGGTACATGATGAACTTACCCAACTTCTTATTGGATACAAATACCACTAAAGGAATACCATTGGTTTGACCTAATCCTACTGAATTAGCCCAATTCGTTGTTCCGAATATATCTGGAATTCCATCATTATTGACGTCAAAGAATTTGACGATTTTAATTGAACTACTTGCATTTTGGATACTCGTATTTGAAAAGGTGATACTTGAATTTGGCTCCCATTTCACTTGTTGAATCGTAGCAATCATTTCTTCCTTCCCATCAAAATTACCATCCATGAATTCAACCGCAGATTCAATATTTTGACCACCATTGGTTGCTCCTTCATTATGTTGGAACACTGGCTGATCCCACTTATAAGTTAAATTACTTGTTTGGTTCCATTGATTCAATGTCCAACTTGAATTAAAGAATTGCTTAGGCACATTGGTTGTGTCAATATTGAAATTTAAATTCTTGTCATTCACTAAATAAGCAATCTGAGTCCTATCGTTACCTGCTCCACTTTTTCTAAAATAGGCAACAAAATCAAAATCATCATCGCCATTTACATTGGTTGCAGATAACAACTGCAAATAATCCGTCTTTCCTTTATTTAACAATGCCTTCTTATTTAGCGTAAAGGCAATGCTATTAGACCCTGAGCCTCTGTTGATGTTAAACACATTTAAATAATCAGATTCATTAGGAGATTGAGATGTACTATCTACTGTCTTAAACTCCTGAGAGTAGAAAATTAATTTCGGCAAACCTGGTGTTGTGGCTGATCCAAGATTAACCAAGTGCATTAAACTAGAAACATGACCACCATTTCTACTACCAGTTTGAATTCTGATAGAGGCAGTATCTACACCAAAATTAAGTGCAGGAATGAAGATGGTATCTAAGATAGACTTTACGTTACTCAAACCTGTTTTAATTTCATTCGCCCCAGATCCTACTGTTGCTTTTAAAGCATAATAGTAAATCTTATCATTCGGCAATTCATCAGTAATTGTATTTTTTGCCAAATCAACTATAATATTCAATGGCGCAATTGTATCTAAAGAAGTTCTAATTGTATCTCTATACACTTTTACACTTGCATAATTAATACTAGCTTCTGGTTTTTCCCATGTCAATGTAATCACTTTTGAAGCTTTCTGTAAGCGTGTTATTTGAGGTGCAGCAACACTAAACTTACTTTCAAATGCACCTACATCTCCAGCAGTTCCAGTTGGATTCGGTCTTACTTGATTATTGTAATCATAATTAATTGCATAAGCAGTATCATTAATTTGACTTCCAGGAATTACAAGTTTAGCTTCAGCCATGCCTAGAGCCGGCGAGAAGCTACTTAAACTATAATCACTATTAGAAGGATTTTTAAATTGAGGGTCTAATAATTTATTTGTAGGTGATTGTGCTAAAAGTTTAGCGTTATCAACAATCGAACCAACTACTCTAAAGAACTTATCATTGAAATTAGCATCATAACCATTTTCATTGATAATACTATTTAAAACTGCAGCAATTTTTTCTCCACCACAACAATTTCTAGATAAATAGCTATTGTTAGCAATAGTTGTGTTAATAATTTTTACAACATTCAAAGTTGGTCTTGAAGAATCACCATTCAAGTTAAATACACCATTTTGTGTGGTGTTATTTATAATTAATGAATTTCTAATCTCAGGTGCACACCAGTTTGAACTAAAAACATATTGAGAATTATTATTAGAGAAAGTACATGCTTCAAATAAAGGATTTGAAGCATCTTGAACATCAACCGCAGATGGAGCTCCACTATTTCCCCATTGTGTCATAGTCGAACCAGAGATCACTAAACCAATAAACTTATTTCTAGTCTTTGGATACTCATTTCCTCCCCAATTCTGATCGCGTATTCTAATTATTGGATTAGTTGATGCATTCGCAGGAAGCGGATTAAGAATGGCTTTCCCAGAATTTTTTGCCATAATTGTGTACACCTTTTTGACTAACTCAATATTTTCATAATAGACTCCATCATTCAGCATAATCGTATCGCCAATTACGCCATTATCAATCACATATTGAATACTTTTTAATGGCAAAAATACAGAGCCATTATTTGATTCCTTGCCAGCAGTATCAACTCTCCATATATTTGATGCTGTTGCATTTGCCAATTTTGATAATGTACTTGCAGCTCCTACATTGTCTACTACACTTACAGCATAAAAATATTTAACATGCGCTTTTGCTGAATTATCAACGTAATAATTCGTATCTACAGCTGCTGCAATTTTTTCTAAATTTGTAGCATTATAACCGCGATAAATATTGTATTTCCTTTTACCAGCAGTATCTACCCACTTTAAAGCAATATTTCTTGCTCCAGCATACGCGCTTACTGTATCCACACCTGCTGGTGGCACATTAGGCTGAACGAAAAGTTCATTTGAGAAACCACTATATACTTTTGTAGTCGTTCCTGAATAAGCTCTTACACGATAAAAATACTTAGTCAAGTTGGTCAAATTACTATCAATCAATGTCAAAGTGTCAACATTGTTTATTGTAAATGCTGGTGTAGATGCAGTTGTTGGAATTGTAGCTGTTGACCTAAACACTTCATATCCATTTATAGCTCCATTTACTGGCTTTCTCCACTTTGCTAAAACTTGCTTATCAGCACCATCAGCAGAAACTAAATATGGAGATGGGAAGCCGTAAATAGACTCAACAGCGCCTATATCTGAATTTGATCCAGAAGGTCCAGGCCTAGAATTCCCATAAACATCAGTGTTTGAAATAGAAACTGTATTGTATAAACCAGAATAATTTAAACCACTATTAATTAAATTACTTGATGGAGCTAATTTGAAAGAAACTGTGTCTTCAAAATTAGGATTAACATCAAATAAGTTATTTTCAATCACCGAACCCATTTGTGTCAAATATGTATTATTATTTGGATCACTATTGAAAAAATTATTTCTTACAAATGCATCAGCAACTGAATTATTCCAGGAATAAACATCTAATCTATTATTATGGAAAATATTATTTGTTATGTATACTTTTGGATTAGGTTGTGTTTGAAATTTAATTGCAGGAACTTTATTATTTACAAATGTATTATTGGTGTAAAACAAAGAATCGTTACCTCCAAAATAAACAACATAAATTTGATTTAAATCATTTGAAGACTGCCCATTATCAAAGAAAATGTTATCCGAAACAACAGTCTTACCTCTAACCCATCCTTCTATTACTCCAGTTCCAATCCAATGATTATTTGGCCTAGTATATCCTTGATTGTTGAATTTGAAAATATTATTCTTAATAACTATTCCAGGTCCATCAAATCTCAACTTACCATAGTTGTATTCGAATGTTGAATTTTTTATGACAGTACTATCTTGAAATTGAGCGTAAATAATGTCTTGATCTGGATTTCTGCCTTCTACAGCCACAAAAGCACTTGGCCCATTATATGAGAATAAACATTTGTCGATTGTTACAGGCTTTTGCCATGCTCCATTGAAATTAAACAACATTTTATTACTTCCAGCAGCACCCTTAAAATGTAAGCCAATGAATTCAGTTCTGACCCAAGTATTATTTGTATTAAAACTCGAGAATGAAATCATATTATTACTTAACCCAGCTGCATTCAAAATGGTTGATCTAATTGATGCCGTATCTTGATTATTTAGCAAATATTTAGAACCTACTATAACACCTGGACTCATTAAAAATTTCTCATTATATGTTCCTGATAAGAGAATAACTGTATCACCTTTAATTGCTTTAGAAAAAGCATATGTCAAAGTTTTAAATGGAGCAGCCTCAGTACTTCCATGTGTAGTTTCATTATCTACACCATTGGGCTTAACATACCATTTAGCTGCGGTTACACTACTATTAGTTTGAAACGATACAGTACTACTATTCTCAGAAACAACCTCATCTTTATCTCTAGCTACTAAATAATAATAATATGTAGTACTTGGTGCTGTTGATTTATCTGAATAAGTTGATGTGGTATCTCTCAATGAGATTAATAAAGTAGCTGAATTAGCACTAAGTCCTCTATACACATCAATATAAGGTGTATTGGTAGGCGTAGTTCCTCCTCCACTATATTTAGTTGTTGATGACCATGTCAATGCAACACCTGACCTGCCTGTACTAGCCAATGTCAAACCGGTTGGAGTTGAAATTGAACTTGCACTTGTAGGTGTAGTAATGTCTTTTACATTACTTAATTCAGATTTTGTCAAATCAGCATACAATGTCTTTATACCATAATAATACTTGGTATTATTGGCTAATGCATTTACATCAGTATATAAAACCTGTGTACCTGATACAAAATTAATTCTAGCTAGTTCCTGACTCAATAGACTAGCTGAATCAGCCGAAGTAGTACCTCTATAAATGATTACAGATTGTCCTTCTGGAGCCGCTTGAATTGAAAAATTAAGTTTTACTGCTGTTTGCGTACCTGATTTTGCATTTTGCAAACTAACCACTTCAGGTGTTGGATAGGCAAGTGCAGATTCTATTGCACCAATATCCACCTTTGTACCAGATGGACTAGGGCGTGTAAGGCCTTTGAAATCCTTTGTTGGGACTAAACTTGCAGTACCAGCTCCAATACCATTACTAGTATTCTTTAAAGCAAAATTTAAAGCTGCTGTGTCTACAAATTGGACCTTCGCAATTAAATTGGTTGCAGTTTCATATGAAAATGTAAAACCACTAGTAAAACCAGTTTGACTACTCTTATTCAATTCTTCAGCGAAAATATTGTTCTTTAAAATAAAATTGAACGGCTTTGTATTTCCACTTCCTCCACCCCATGCAAATTCACTTGCATTTGGCTGAGAGGCTAATGTATAATTATTGTCGATGATATTATTATACCATCTGTAAGTGCCATTGTTCCTGCCATAATCTCCTTCCCAAGTTCTAAAGAAAGCAGTCCTTGTTTTATTTTTATAAAAAACGTTATTGTATACATCAATAACATCATACACATTCTGACCACCCATCACCAAAACATGATCTCCACTATTGTTGTAAAATATACTATTTAATAATTTTGCTTTAAGGTCGCCATTATACCAAATTACACCACCCAAATTTCCTCCGTATGGCCCTCTTTCATTATTTTGGTTTTGAGAGACACCTCGGTTGTTGTAGAATAATCCATTTTCAATAACTGCATAAGGCGCATTGGTGTTTTGAGCACCCACTCCATTAAATGCAATAATTGCAGTACCTATATTGTTATATACAGTGATATTTCTTAAATATGTTCCTTGAAAATAAAAGGGCACTGTAGTTGCAGATCCTGAATTTCTAAAAATACAATCTGTAACCAAACCTCCTCTGACTTCCATACCATATTTAGCGGCATTTTCAATTGTAAAACCTACAAACCTAAAATAGGTACTATCATAAGTATTTCCAAAAGCACCAAATAGCACATCATTAATACTATTTTGTGTAACTCCATCACCCGAGATAATGGTATTACCAATGTGCGTTTTGTTTCCATCAATTAAAAACTCAGATGCAAAAACCAATCTCTTGGAGCCACCAACGATAATTTTTTCTTTGTAAGTTCCCTCTTTAACAAGAATGGTATCTCTGTCCTGGGAAGAGTCGACTGCCATTTTAATGGTTGAGAAACTTGTACCAGAGTTGGTAGTTGAAGTAGCATCCACAGTAATTCTTTTTGGAGAATTCGACTGGGCATTTACTTGCATTACGAAACTGCTAAATACGAGGGTAGCACCTAATAAGGTTTGCTTCATTTTTGATAAAATCATAAAAAATAATTACTGTTTTGTTTTTAAACAAAACCTGTTAATTAATTAAAAAATAAATGATTTTACACCAATAAGATTTGGGGGGGAACCTAACGTGAGGGAGTGTAAGTTGTTAAAAGTATTAACAAACATTAAATAAAAAAAATATAAGTATTAAAATTAATTCAATAATAATGATATATATGTTGATAAATAGATGAATTAAACATAGCTAATTATTTATATATTATATATATAAATAATACGTTTTTAAGCTCATGCATCATTGATAGGCTTAAATTAAGCAATATAAGCCGCATTTATTTTGACTTTAATGCATCCCTTATCTCTGTCAACAATTGATCTGTACTTGAAATTTTGGGGATATCATTTTCTAATTTATCTGCAGCAGCTTGTCTTTCTTTCACCTTATTTACCCCTTTTATGACAAGGAACAGGACGAAGGCAATGAATACAAACTGTATAATTGCAGCTAAGGATTTACCATATTTAACTGCGCCCCAAGCTAATTTATCTATATCTGCAACCCCAGCAGCTTTAATAGCAGGTGTTAAAATCAATGGCGTTATAATATCCTCTACCAATGAACTTACAATGCCACCAAATGCAGCACCAATAACCACTGCTACAGATAGTTCAATTACATTACCCTTAATAGCAAAATCTTTAAATTCTTTAACCCATCCCATAATGTCTATTTTTGTAGTAAATTTAAGCTTTAAAACAATCAATTTTGGAAAACGTTAGCTGTTATTACAATGGTCATATAAGTTCTTTTAGCCAAACTGGCATGTCCTTGAATGACTTATTGGTTCAAAGAGGTTATGGTATTTTTGACTACTTAAGAGTGGTGGACAATCAACCACTTTTTGTAGCAGATCATTTAGATAGACTGTATCAATCTGCATCATTAATGCATATGCAAGTGCCAGAGTCTAAAGAATCCATTTTAAAAATAGTTGTAGAACTTGTTGCTAAGAATAATATGCCCTATTCAGGATTAAAACTGATTGTATCAGGTGGAGACAGTTCTGATGGGTACACATTAGAGCAACCGAGATTAACCATCATTCAACAGCCATTACCGGTTCCATCTAACAAATTCTCTGTTAGTCCATTTGTTTTAATGTCTCATCCATTTCAACGTCAATTACCTGAGGTAAAGACGACTGACTATTTAATGGCTATTTATTTACAACCCAAGTTAAAATCATTCGGGGGACAAGACATATTGTATACCCATGAAGGCATGGTAAGAGAATGTCCTAGATCAAATATTTTTATGATCAATGAACAAGGACATGTCATTACTCCTAAAGAACAGATTTTAAAAGGAATCACAAGAAAAAATATTCTAGCTGTCGCTTCTGAAAATGGCATCCCAGTAGAAGAGCGTGCCATTTCATTAGAAGAGATCAAAAAAGCAAAAGGTGCATTTATCGCTAGTTCAACAAAACGCATTATTCCTGTAAGCAAAATAGACGAATCCGTGATTTCCACAGACTCGCCTATTTTAGAAAAGATATTCAATTTGCTAGTTCAAAAAGAACAAGCTTATATCAATCGATAATTTTTACTTCACTAGCTTTCTTAGTGCTTCCAATTTAGCAATATAAAGGCTACGTCCATGTGTACCTATTATGATTTCATGATCTCTTGGATGTATTTCTAAGTCATGCACTGGAACACTTGCAGGCAATCCTTTATTCCATGCCATTGAACTGTTACCACCATCTAAGCTAACATACAATCCACCATCTGTTCCTACATATAACACTTTATCAGAAACAGCATCTTCTTTAATTACATTCACTGGCTCAGAAGGTAAATCCTTCATAATTTGCTTCCAAGTTGTACCATAATCATCACTTTGGTACACATAAGCGTTAAAATGATCATTGCGATATCCATTTAAAGTCACATAGACTCTTGCCACATTATACTTGCTCGCAATCACCCTACTAACATATAACCCCTTTGGCAATTTTTGGCTAATTAATGTAAAACTATTCCCTCCATCTTTTGACACTTGTACATTACCATCATCAGATCCTGTATAAATTAATCCAAAACGAATCGGGCTCTCACTAATTGTAGTTAAGGTACCAAATGGCACATCCCCTTGTACAGGATTGGTTGTAAGATCTGTACTCAATGTGACAAGGCTGTCCCCTTTACTCATAGATCTGTGAAACTTATTAGAACCAAAATAAAATACATCTTGATTGTGACGACTCAACAAAATTGGTGACTGCCAATTATAACGAACAGCAGGTTCACCTAAATCCCTCATTGGACGTACAGTTTTTCTTTCTTTTGTTGCCAAATTTTGTCTACTGTAAAAGCCAAATTGAGAACCACTATACACTGTTTTATTGTCTCTCCAATCAACTTGAACTTGCATGCCATCTCCACCTCCAATCATAGTATAGGGATTGTGTCCACTATCATACCAATCATAGTTTTCTTTTGTTGTACTTGAACCAAACCATGTTCCATTATCTTGTAATCCACCATATACATTATAAGGCTTTGCCATATCTACTGTGATATTATAAAACTGTCCAACAGCTGGTGTATTGGCTTTGAACCAATGAGCACCATTGTCATAAGTAATATTACAACCACCATCATTACCAATTATCATATGACTATCACGTTGTCCATTCATCCACACAAAGTGATGATCTGCATGCACATTTTCCTTTCCAATCTGACTAAAGGTTTTTCCACCATCAGTACTCAACAAAACGCCAACACCAGTGATCGCAATTTTTTCTGGATTGCTAGGACTAACAAATACTTTACCAAAATAATAACCATAAGTACTATACAAATCTATTGGCTTGGCATGTGTTTTAACCCAACTTAAACCAGCATTATCTGAACGGTATACCTGAGCACCATAAATTGGCGTTTCAAATAAAGCAGTATTGGCATCATATAAATAATCCCAAATACAATTAGGGGCTAATTTACCTGACTTAACATCTTGTTTTAAATTTTCTGCATTGTATTTAGCAGGGATACCATTGCGTGGAGACTTTAAAAAAACATTTAATTTTTTATCATCCAACGCGATAAACTGATCTACTGTAAGGGTTTTAAAATCTCTCAACACATACCTAGAAGTATCAGCCGCTTTTTGCATTGCTGTATCTGGTTGATGAAAATTGTTGTCAACAATTGCATACACGATAGAAGGATTTTTTGGATAAACCGCTAAGCCAATTCTACCTACACCCTCACCAGAAGGGAAGCCACTCGAAGGCGTAGATAATAAAGTCCAATTATTTCCCCCATCAGTGCTTTTGTATATACCGGAAGTTTTACCAGATTCTTCAAAATTAGAAGCAGATCTTGTTCTGTACCACATAGCAGCATATAGATTCTGTTCGTTACTTGGATCGATATCTAAATCAACTGCGCCCGTATTTGCATCTAGTGCTAAAGTTTGATTCCAAGTTTTTCCTGCATCAGTTGTTTTAAAAACTCCACGTTCTTTATTCTCTGAATACAAATGACCTAATACAGCAACCCAAGCAGTGTTTGGATCCTTTGCAGATAATTGAATTTTACCAATATGATGACTTTCTGGTAAACCAAGGTAGTCCCATGACTTACCATTATTTGAAGAACGATATACACCAAGTCCTGCATAAGTTGAACGGCTGCTATTCACCTCTCCTGTCCCAATCCAAATATGTCTATTCTGCCAATTCACTGCGATATCTCCTATCGTTAAAATATCTACTGAATCAAAAATGGGGGCAAAACTCTGTCCATTATTTTGTGTATGCCACAATCCTCCAGAAGCATAAGCAACATAAAATTCAGTTGGATCCTGAGGATTCACCTCAATATCTACAACACGTCCGCTCATTACTGAAGGACCAATATTTCTGAAACTTGTTTCATTTAATGTAGATCTACTTTGCAATTGCCTTCTTTGGTCAATTGATTTTAATCTTTCTTGAGCTGGAGTTGCTTTAATTTGCGCTTGTGCAATAAATGCGCAAAGTAGGGCTGAAATAGTGAAAAGTCTTTTCATGCAATCAAAATTTTATTAAGGTTCTGAAGTTAAGACTTTTTCAAAAGCAATAATAAAAAATATGATTAATGCAATTTTGATCAGTATAACAGTCTATTTTTATCGTAATATTGGGTATGCATATCCTTATCGTCAATAATACGAGTATACCAGTTCAAAAATATGGAGGTACAGAGAGAGTTATTTGGTGGCTCGGGAAGCAGTTGGTTCAAATGGGGCACCAAGTATCCTATTTGGTAGCAGCAGGATCCTATTGTGAGTTTGCCAAAGGCGTTCATGTACTCAATCATGAGATTCCATTTAATCAACAAATACCCACTGGAGTAGATGTGGTGCATTTGAATTGCAAGGTAAACGAAACGCCTACTATTCCATATATCTTCACTTTACATGGCAATACCAACGACCAAAACCCATTAGACATCAACACTGTGTTTGTGTCAAAAAATCATGCAAATAGATACAGCAGTGAATCATATGTACACAATGGTATTGATCCAGACGATTACGGAGATCCAGGACTAAATCAAGATAGAAACTATTTTCATTTCTTAGGAGATGCCGCATGGCGGGTAAAAAATGTGAGAGGAGCCATTAAAATTGCTCAAAAAGCCAAAATTACACTTAGAGTAATAGGTGGTAAAAGATTCAATCTAAACCAAGGTATACGACTCAGTTTTGATCCCCGTGTTAAATTTGATGGAATGAAAGGTGGTGCAGAAAAAAATGCACTTTTGAAAGGCTCTAAGGGATTAATTTTTCCTGTTTTATGGAACGAACCATTTGGCCTTTCGATCATTGAAAGTCTTTATTTTGGATGTCCCGTATTTGGCACACCCTATGGATCCTTAAAAGAAATCATAGTACCGAATGTTGGTTATACAAGCAATTCCTTGACAGATTTAGTGGAAGCAGTAAAAGAAGTGGATCAGTTTGACAAGCGTATCTGTCATGAATATGTAATGGGATATTTTACCAGTACACAAATGGCGGCGAATTATTTAAGTAAATATGAATTGGTCTTAAATGGACAAAAACTCAATGCATATACTCCAGTTTTAAAGGAAGTTCAAACCGTTAAATTCCTGCCTTTTCTGCCTTAATCTAAGTACCTTTGCACAATCATTAATTAACGTTTCATGCCATTATCAGAACAGTACAAAGACCTTAGATTCGAAGCGCTTTTTAACTCAGCTTCAATGGGGATTATTGTAGTGAACGCAACGGGAGATATTGTCATGTCAAACAAATATGCCAATCAATTATTTGGGTATAATGAGGATGAAATTGTTTCTGAAAAACTAGAAAAATTAATTCCTCAAAGATACCACCACGCGCACGTTGATCACAGAGATAGCTATATCAAAAAACCACAGGCAAGATCGATGGGTTTAGGCATGACACTGCGTGCACTTAGGAAAGATGGTACAGAATTTCCTGTTGAGATAAGTTTAGGTCACTTTGAAACAGCAGAATCCAAATATGTAATTGCTTTCATTTCTGATATTACAAAAAGACAAGAATCAGAAGAAGAGATTAGAAAGCTGAATACAAGTTTGGAAGAAAAAGTAGCAAGCAGAACCAAAGAATTGCAAAAAACTTTAATTGAACTGCAGGCTTCAAAGGATAGCCTAACGAAATCGCTTGAAAAAGAGAAAGAAGTTAACGACCTAAAATCTAGGTTTGTCTCCATGGCTTCTCATGAATTCAGAACACCATTGAGTACAATTCTATCTTCCATTTCTTTGTTGGCCAAATACGAAACAACCGAAGAACAACCCAAGCGAGATAAGCATATTGATCGAATCAAATCTTCAGTAAAAACTTTAACCGATATATTAAATGAATTTTTGTCTTTAGGAAAGATAGAAGAAGGTAAAGTGGAAGTTAATTTTGAGCGTTTTGACTTAACCGCATTTATACAAGGCGTGATCAACGAAATGAACGTTTTATTAAAAGACGGACAAGAACTAATTCATGAAAATCATGGTATCACCCTCTGTTACTCCGACGCCAGCCTCTTGAAACATGTACTCATTAACCTAGTTTCCAATGCAATAAAATTCTCTCCAGAAAATAAGGTGATAAAAATTGAAACCAGCATCCAAAACAATCAAATTGAAATAAAGGTAATTGATCATGGAATGGGCATCCCAGAGAAAGATCAAGTACATTTATTTGAAAGATTTTTTAGAGCAACCAATGTGACCAATATTCAAGGTACTGGTTTAGGGCTGCATATTGTAGGTAGATATGTAGAATTACTAAATGGAAAAATAAACTACCAAAGTCAATTAGAAGCTGGAAGTATTTTTTACATCTCCATTCCTAATCAACACCATCAAATTTAAATCAACCTAGTATATGGAAAAAATATTACTGATTGAAGACAATGAGGCATTAAGAGAGAATACAGCGGAAATTTTATCCCTTGCACAATTTGAAGTCATTACTGCAGAAAATGGTAAAGTTGGTATAGAAATGGCAAGAATACATCAACCCAATTTGATCATTTGTGATATTATGATGCCTATTTTAGATGGATATGGTGTTTTTCAAATCATGAATAAAGAACCTGAACTTCAACATATTCCATTTATTTTTTTAAGCGCAAAAAGTGAGCGTAATGATTTAAGGAAAGGAATGGAAATGGGCGCAGACGACTATATCACGAAGCCATTTACTGATGCAGAATTGATTAACGCCATTCATACTAGATTAGAAAAAGCAAAACGTAATCAATCTAATTCAGTGAAAGGCATTGAAGGTTGGTACCAAATTCTTACAGACTTGGGCAAGAAAGACGAGATGCATCATGCATTAGAGCAACATGATATTGTTGAATATAAAAAGAAACAAATTGTGTATGGAGAGGGTCAACATCCTAATAAACTATTTTACATTGAATCTGGAAAAGTTAAAATCTACAAAACAAGTGAAACCGGCAAGGAATTTATCACTAGCCTACTATCTTCTGGAGATTTTTTTGGACATATCGCATTGCTTGAGAATAAGACCTATCTAGAGTTCGCAGAAACATTAGAAGAATCAAATATTCGTATCATTCCTAAAAAAGAATTCGAAAACTTATTGACGCAACACCAGGAAATCGCATTAAAAGTGATCAAATTACTCGCCAATAATATTGCCGAAAAAGAAGCTCAATTAGTTGCACTTGCCTATCATAGTTTAAGAAAGAGAGTGGCAGATGCTTTATTAACCTTAAAGAAAAAATACGACCAACAAGATGCCGATTTGTTTTCTATTGCCATTTCTAGAGAAGATTTAGCCAATATAGCAGGGACGGCAACCGAAAGTTTAATAAGAACATTAAGTGACTTTAAATCAGAGAAATTGATTTCTATTAAAGAAGGTAAAATAACCATTCTAGAGGAAAAGAAGTTAGCACATCTTTGCAACTAGTGTTCTACAGAATCAACCGCATCCAACTTCTGATCAATTGCATGCTTCCATTGAATAAACTCGTTCTCTAAATAGATAACTTGCTGTTTATCCTTCTTTAGCAATAATGGTTCAGCAATACCACTTGCTTTAAGTAATAATATGTCTTTTCTGATCAATTGCAATGCCGCTTCCCTATTTAAAATTTGTTGTTGCATCTCTTCGGCCCATTGTATAAGAATGGCCTCTTCTAGTGTATCAATATAATTAGTCAGCTTCCTTTTTATGAATGCCTGCTCCTCTTGAATAAAATCCAAAGTGCGTATCAACGATTCTAATTCCTGTATGAAAAGTTCTTTTTTCATTTAAATTAATTATGACATGACGCTACTGAGGCGCCATTTTCAATCAATGGACTGATATACGGGATGCCCAAGTTCATCCCTCTTAATATTAACAATAATCCCATACTTAAAAGCATGATAGGCAAGGCTTTTTGCACTTTTTGTCTAAATGCAAAACCCATTAACTGACCACCAAAAGCTACCAATAACAAGGCAGGCAGGGTACCAAAGCCAAAGAAAACCATAAATAAGCCACTTTGCATGACTGACTGATTCGCCCAAGCCGAACCCAATGCCAAGTAAATCATGCCACAAGGCAAAAGTCCATTCAACAAACCAATTAACAAGAAGGATCCTACACGATTTTGTTTTAATAACTTACTTAAAGCGGCCAATATTGGTTGCTGTACTTTATCCATACGCAGGAATCCAATTTTTTTTCTAGGGTGCAAATAAAATACCCAAACTACATACAACAATATCAATATACCTATCACAATGCTTAAATGTTGCTGCACATTATAAAATGGAATTTGCTTCCCAAATACCCCTACTAGCATACCTAATAGTCCATAGGTTGTTATTTTCCCAAGATGGTATAAAATAGTTGCTATGACCTTCTGGAATGGATTTAAATGTAAAATAGGAAGTGCCATCACTAAGGGTCCACACATTCCTATGCAATGGACACTTCCTAGTAAACCCATGAAAAAACCAATCTCCAAAAAGTTACTATTCAATAACATCATAAGAATATTTTTTGCTCATAATAATATGCAACACCAGACTTGATTACATCTAACTTAATCGTATAATTTCCCTTTTTAAGATGATCCATTTTAAAAGCAGTGTAAGCATTTAAAGTTTCAAAATTAAAATTTACGTCCTGTTGTTTATCTGCAGCATAATATAAATGGGCCTTACCTCTTACATTCACTCCATTGAATACAGCGGGCAATATAAATTTGATTGAATCAGCTTCATGTTTAACAATCAATGTCCCACCTAAAGCTTTTGCTCTTGATGATGCATCAATGACATCTTGATATTTTAATTCTGCCGCATAATAGTCGTTTTCAACTAAATCAAATTTTTGTTTAGACGACTGATACACCATAAATAAAATACCCACCACAAAGGATCCATAAATAAAAATAATCTTATGCCCCCAATTAAACTTTTTCATTGTATTCGTTTTTTATAAAGATGGTGCGATAAAAATAGCTGACACTGTTTCTACTCGTGCCCCTTTATGATATAAACCAATTTTTAATTCCGACTTTCTTTTTCTAATTACCCCTTTCTTTAAAATCACAAAAAAACTCGTTTGATAATACGACTCTTTAGGTACATCCACTGGATTAATCAACTTGATTTCACCTTCTACATTCTCCAACTTTAAATCCAAGTGAATCAATCTCCTTGTCTTATTTGTGAGCTTGATATTGTATAAATTACTAATCTTATTTTCAGGCAGCATCTGGTACATCTGACCTGGAGTTCTTAATACTCTGGCACTCACATCATCTCTTGTAATTAATAAAACAGCTAAAAAAGAAAGTAATAAAGCCAATACCCCTGTATATAACTTAAGCCTCCAAGTGTAAGTGGTTTTTTCTTTTTGAGAAATATTGTTTTCCGAAGCATAACGAATCAATCCTTTTGGCTTGTCAATATGATCCATAATCTCATCACATGCGTCAATACATGCGGTGCAATTAACGCATTCTAATTGTGTACCATTTCTAATATCAATGCCAGTAGGACAAACACGAACACAAGCACTACAATTAATACAATCACCCTTTTTTTCTGTTAGATCACTCAACTTGCCTCTTGGCTCCCCTCTTACATAATCATATGCAACAAGAATAGAATTACGATCTAACAGCACCCCTTGAAGTCGTCCATATGGACATACAATTAAACATACTTGCTCCCTAAACCAATAGTAAACAAAGAAAAATATGAAGGTGAAAATTAGCAATGAGCTAAATACGCCAAAATGAACAAAGGCACCTTCTTGTATCATTGAACCGACCCTGTCTATCCCAATGATATAACCCAAGAAGAAATTAGCAATTAAAAAAGATACCAAGAAAAATGCGACTATTTTGGTAATTCGCTTTCTGATTTTCTCTGCATTCCAAGGCATTAACTTTAGCTTTCTTTGCTGATTGGCATCACCATCAATCCAATATTCTATTTTTCTAAAAACCATTTCCATGAAAATGGTCTGTGGACATGCCCATCCACAAAACAAACGTCCAAATGCCACAGTAAATAGAATGACAAAAACCAGAAAAGTCAATAAACCAATTGCAAATATGAAAAAATCTTGCGGCCAAAATATTTGTCCAAAAAAGATAAACTTTCCTTCAAGTACATTAAATAAGAATATGGGTTCACCTTCTATTTTGATGAATGGAAGCGTGAAAAACAAAATCAAATAAAAATAACTAAAGTAAGATCTTAAATTATAGAGTTTCCCAAATGGTTTTTGAGGGAATATATAATTTCTTTTTCCTTCCTTACTAATGGTACCTACAGAGTCACGAAAATCCTGATCGAGTAGTTCTTTTTTCAATGATGCTACACGTTCTTTGTTATTTAAATTCGTATCGTTCGGCTTCTCTTGCATTATTTTCCTGGTGTATTATTCATAGTAGTTGAATCTGTTGCTAACGTAGCAGCTTCTTCTTTAATTAAATCACCTTGAGGCGCTTTACCTTCGGCCACATTCGTATTTACCAAAGATTTTACATAGCTAGCTAACTGTTGCATCTCTACAGGTGAAAAATTTGACTGCCAAGCCTGCATCCCTTTATCTGGATAACCATATTTAATCGTCTTAAAAATATCTTGGATTGTCGCACCATGAATAGCATAATTATCGGTTAGGTTTGGACCAACTCCACCACCTCCATTTGGACTATGACAAGCCACACATGTTTTAGTAAACAATGTTTTACCAGTTGCAATGCCAGCAGCATCTAACATCACTACTGTTTTCTCGTCTACATTTTCTTTCATTGAAGCTAAGTAAGCGTCAGTTTCAGCCTTAGCCTCTGCCATTTCTGTATTGTATTCCTCAGTAGGGTTCATGCCAGTGTGCCAAACCTCAAATTTCAAAATATAAAAAATGGCAACAAAAATAGTAATATAGAAGCCGTATTTCCACCAAGGTGGTAATGCATTGTCTAATTCTCTAATACCATCGTAATCATGATCTAACATGATATCTGCTTCTTGTTCAATAGGAGCAGCCCTAGTAAAGAATTTTTTATCTAAACTAGCCCATGTATTTCTTAACCAAGCAGATGATATTTTAGCCTCTGCTGTAACTGTCACAGGAGCCGGATTTAATATGCGCCATAGGTTACGAATAAAATAGATCAATATAAAAATGACTACTAACTCCAATACTAACACAGTAGACAATGTCCAAAAAGAAAGTGACGACAAACCACCATAATAAGCGCTTGAAGTCTGAGTAGTTGCATCTGCTGCAGTAGTCGCAGCATCTTGCGCCATTGCAGGATGCGCAAATCCCCCTGCAATGATTGTTAAAATGACAGCAAGGGTCTTATTTTGTTTTGCCATCTCCACTACCTTCTTCGAAAGCATCATTAGTACAGACGATAAAAGCCAAATTGCAGCAACTAATAACAAAGCGACAGTCAAAACCAAGTATTCGATATAATTGGTTGGAGTAGAGGCAGCTTTTTGAGCATCTTGTGCGATAGATGGAAATGCTGCAAATATTGCAAATGCCATCATAATTGTATATTTCTTCTTTAACATAGTTTGAAATTTAGGAGGTGATTAGTTTTCTAAGGGTAGATTTTTAATGGTATCTACTTCTTTTTTATCCATCACTTTAACATACCACAAGACGCCTACAAAAAACACCACAAACACAAGTAATGAAAAAATGGGATAGATGGTAGAATGCTCCATCGTCTCGGTATATTTTTTTATAAAACTGAACATAGCTTTGTTATTTATGGTTATTTTTTATTGATATCTGTTCCTAATCTTTGTAAATAAGCAATCACGGATATGATTTCTTTATTGGGACCCACCTCAATGCCATCTTGTTTTAAATTAGCTGCAATCAATTTTGCTTGATCCATCAATTCTTTATTAGCAATTTCAGCATATCCGGTCGCATAAGGCACGCCCAAAGTTTGCATTGCTTTAATTTTAGATGCTGTTGTTGCAGTATCTAGTTCATGGTCTATTAAGAATGCATAAGATGGCATCACTGACCCTGTTGAAATAGCACTTGGCTCATCCAAGTGATTAAAATGCCAAGCATTTGATTTTTTGTTGTTACCTGCACCCTCGCGCGCTAAATCTGGTCCAGTTCTTTTACTACCCCATTGGAATGGATGATCATAAACAAACTCACCTGCCTTACTATATTCACCATATCGCTCTGTTTCACTTCTGAATGGACGAATCATTTGAGAGTGGCAAGTATAACAACCCTCTCTAACGTAAATATCTCGTCCTTGTATTTCAAGTGGTGTATATGGTTTTACACTACTGATAGTTGGCACATTAGACTTCACCAAGAAAGTAGGGATCATCTCTACAGCGCCTCCAATTAAAATCACAATTAAAGACATCACTAACATAGGTGTTGGCTTACGCTCAATCCATCTATGCCAATGCTCCCCTTTATGTTTTTGATAAGTAGCTTCAAGTGCTGGCGCTTCCGCATCCTCATTCGCAACCAAAGTTCCTTTTCCGATGGTCTTAAATAAATTTACCATTCCTAAAACAGCTCCAGTTAAATACAATAAACCACCCAAAGAACGCATTGCATAGAAAGGACGCATATATGTAACAGTTTCTAAAAACTGATACTTCAATTGACCTGTTGGCGTGAATTGCTTCCACATTGAAGCTTGCTGCCATCCTGCCCAATACATTGGAATAGCATAAAATAAAATACCCAAAGTAGCTAACCAGAAATGCGCGTTGGCTAATTTATTAGAGAATAAATTGGTTTTATACATTCTTGGAATCAACCAATATAAAATACCAAACGTCAACATACCATTCCATCCTAATCCTCCAACATGCACGTGTGCTACGATCCAGTCTGTATAGTGTGCAACTGCATTGATATTTTTTAATGACAACATTGGTCCTTCAAAAGTGGACATACCATAAGCAGTTACAGCGACTACCATAAACTTCAAAATCACGTCTTCTCTAACTCTATCCCAAGCACCTCTTAAGGTTAAAAGTCCATTAATCATACCACCCCAACTTGGGAATATCAACATAAAACTAAATACCACACCCAAACTTTGTGCCCAGTTAGGCAATGCAGTATACAATAAGTGGTGAGGTCCAGCCCAGATGTATAAAAATATTAAAGCCCAAAAGTGAATGATGGATAATTTATAAGAGAATACTGGACGATTTGCTGCCTTAGGCATAAAATAATACATCAAACCTAAATAGGGAGTAGTCAAGAAAAAAGCAACCGCATTATGACCATACCACCATTGTACCAATGCATCTTGTACACCCGCATACCATGTATAACTCTTAAATAATGAAATAGGCAATTCAAATGAATTCACTAAATGCAATACAGCTACAGTAACGAAAGTGGCAATATAAAACCAGATAGCCACATATAAATGGCGTTCTCTTCGTTTAATTATTGTTGCAAACATATTCCATCCAAATACAACCCAGATTAGGGTAATTGCAATATCAATTGGCCATTCCAATTCTGCATATTCTTTTGCGGTAGAAATACCAAGTGGCAAAGTAATCGCTGCAGCTACAATAATCAACTGCCATCCCCAAAAATGGATCTTACTCAATAGGTCACTATACATTCTCGCTTTTAATAAACGTTGTAAGGAATAGTAGACCCCCATAAATATTCCATTTCCTACGAATGCAAAAATAACTGCATTGGTATGCAATGGTCGGATACGTCCGAAACTAAAAAATGGTTGAAGATTCAATGTCGTTGGAAACACAAGTTGTAATGCAACCCATAAACCAACAGTCATCCCTACTACTCCCCAAATAATGGTGGCAATAGCAAAGTTCCTCACTGTTTTGTTGTCATACTGAAAACTTTCTACTTGCATAATGCTAAATTGAATGGTTATTGTTTGTTTGTTTTTTAGATGCTACTTCGTCTTCAAATAGGATTCTGATAGATGGAGTGTAATCATCATCCATTTGACCAGACTTTACCGACCATAAAAAGGCTACTAGGAAACCTCCTGCAACTAATACACTGGTAATAATTAAAATGATAAATACGCTCATACACCTATTTGGAACAAAGCTATCTGCTATAGATCAGGGGTTTTATGACTTTTATCAAACTGAAAAATGATTTATATCATAAATGACAGACTAGTAACGGATTGGCTTTGCATAGCTATAAGAAAGTAAGGCCGAAAGGGCTACAATACTGATGGAACTGACTGGCATTAGTATTGCTGCAACCATGGGTGATAACAAAGCCTGGGTCGCAAAATACATACCTATAAGATTGTATACAATTGATAAAATAAAAATCAATGTAATGATCCTTTTTGCTTTTTTAGCATATTGGATGAACTGAAATATTTGAGTGACCTGATTCCCCTCCAAAATAGCATCGCTTGCTGGTGTAAATAGATGGGTTTGATCGGTGACTGCAACACCCACATCGCTTATTTGCAATGCACCTGCATCGTTTAATCCATCTCCTACCATCATGACTGATTTACCTAAACTTTGAAGTTGTTGGATATAATTTAATTTATCTGTAGGCGACTGGTTAAACAACATCGGTATATCCACACCTAATTGTAGTTTCAATTTTTGCCCCTCTGCAGGATGATCCCCACTCAATAAATGCACATCATATCCATTTGAACGCAATTGATGCACCATTGTAGACACTCCCTCCCTATAGGCGTGATTCACTTTGTAAAAACCTCTAAATAAACCATCAATGGCAATACAAACAACCGACTGGTCGTAATCTGTATTTACTGCAACCCCTTCCTCTATCAAAAGTTTCACAGAACCTATGATCAACCTATGGCCATGCGATTCAGCAATGGTACCTTTTGCCACACTATGCTGTATTTGATCAACCTGAATCAACTCCACATGCTCTTCTGAAAGTAATTGATAGATCATCTGACTTAATGGATGCAGAGACTCTCTTGTGACAGATCGAATCATTGATAGTTCTAATGGAGTTAAGGCAACCCCTATATAAACCATCTTAGTTGCAGCGTGGTTGGTTAGCGTACCCGTTTTGTCAAATACAATGGTATCCACTTTTTCAATCGCTTCTACCACTGAAGCATTTTTACAATACATTTTCGCCTTGCCTAACCATCTTAATACATTGCCATAAGTAAACGTCACAGTAAGTAATAAAGAACAAGGACATGCTACAATCAACACAGCACTCACTGCAGGTAAAATTTTACTCGTATCCACCATCCACCAATAGATACCTGTAAAAAATGCAATCAAAAATAACACATAGGTGAAATATTGGCTCCAAGGATGCACAAATGATTGGGTGACATTTTTACCCTGCTTCAATATTGGACTATTCCATAATTCAGTAATGTAACTATGCCCAACAGGCTTCACTACTTCTACATGAATCGATCTGCCTTTCTGTACCCCACCCGCATATAACAATGCGCCTGCTTCAAATGCAATAGGTGCATTTTCTCCAGACACAAAACTATAATCAACCAATGCCACCCCATCTTTTAGAATAGCATCTGCTGGTATCATTTCACCAGTCCTAACTAAAAGTGTATCTCCTTTGATGATCTCATTTAAAGACAGGTTGATTTCTTTTCCCTCTTTGATTACCGTAACGCCCAAGGGAAAAAATGAAGTATAGTCTCTGTCAAACGCAAATGAATCATAGGACTTGTCCTGAAACCATCTACCAATTAACATAAAAAAAACAATCCCAGACATACTATCTAAATAGCCCGATCCGGTTTGTGTCAAAATCTCATACAAGCTTCTTCCAAAAGTTACTGTAATGGCTAGTGCAATTGGCGTATCTATATTCAACCATTTTTGCCTTAAACCTGTATAGGCAGATATAAAAAAATCACTTGCGCTGTAAAACAAGACAGGCAGGGAAAGTAATAAATTCAAATAAATAAAGAAAGGCCTAAGATTACCTAAATCAACAACCTGATCCGATAAGTATTCAGGGAAACTCAACATCATGATATTACTGAAACAAAATCCTGCAATACCAATTTTATACAATTGCTTTCTGTTGACTTTTTTCTTTTTTTGCCAATCATTTCCGCCTAAATGTATCATTGGCTCATAACCTACAAAAGCCAATAGTTGCACTACTTGCTTTAAAGAAATCAGGGAAGGCTGGAAAATTATCTTAACTTCTTTTTTTTCAAAATTAGTTTGAGACTGAATAATTCCTGGATTGATTTTATGTAAATTTTCTAATAACCAAACACAACTTACACAGTGAATTTGTGGTAAATAAAATACAACATGCACCTGGTCACCTTGTTTAAATTGAATCAATTGATCTTGAATCGCCTGGTTGTCTAAATAATTGAATTTATCCCCAGTGAAAATACCTTTTGCTGCAAGCCCCGGCATATTCGTCAAGTCATAATATTGACACATGCCATTTTCATCTAATAATTGAAATACCATTTTGCAACCGTCGCAACAAAAGTATTTTGCATCAATTTGGATAGATGTATCACATTGAGTCCCGCAGTGGTAGCATTTTTCTTGCATAAATAAAGGACAAAGGTCCTGAGTATGCATGATTGCATTTATGATGCCACTCATGCCTAAATATGACAAAAATCATATAGGCAATCCTATTTTAACGCAGCCAAAAAATTGGAATCCATGAAATTAATGGCTTCATAATAACCTTGTTTATACCATTTGCAACGAGCTAAATTAGCAACAAGCTGTTGTTGTAAAAGTGAATTTTGCATCATACTTTTTGGCAATCCTACCTTATTTGTCAACCGCATATATTGATCCAAATCTTTGGTCAAATCTTGTTTTGAGTAGGCTGAAACAAATGCTTGGACCGACTTGTATTGATTGAATGCATTTTGCGATTGAAGATAATATTGCAAAATAAATTCATTCACGGTGCCTTCTACAAATAATTTCGCATAATTAGAATCCGCATACAATGCATTTGACGGCACCCAATGATTCGGTATGATTCCTCCTCCTCCATACACCGTATTGCCCTTTGGCGTCTTATACGCCTTACCTATAGATGCTGTATCCTGAGCGCCTCCATTTGATTGCACTATTCTTTCAATAAAATCATGCTCGTAAGCTAATTTGCCATTTTGATAAGGACGTTGAATATTGCGCCCCAATGGAGTGAAATATTTTGCAGTGGTTAATCTCAAGGCACCACCGTTTGATAATCTAAATTGTTGTTGTACCAGACCTTTACCAAATGACCTTCTTCCTACTACTTTTGCACGATCCCAGTCTTGTAGTGCACCTGCTAATACTTCACTTGCAGAAGCAGAAGTTTCATCCATTAATATGGTCAACCCGCCTTCTTCAAATAGTCCCTCTCTTTTACTATAATAATCCACTCTTGGTGCATGCAATCCTTCTGTATACACAATTAATTTATTGCCCGCCAACAACTCATCAGCAATGGCAACTGCTTCTGATAATAATCCACCACCATTTCCTCTTAAATCAATCACTAAAGACTTCATCCCCTTTAATAACAAAGGTTCAAGTGCTTGCATAAATGCCTCATAAGTTCTATCTGCAAATTTGTCAATTTTAATGTAGCCAATGGTATCAGAGACCATATAAGCTGCATCGATTGGAGACACAGGAACAGAGGCTCTTGTAATATTAAAAATAATTTTTTGTTGATTGCGCAACACCGCAAGTTTTAAATTTTGTTCAGCCGGTCCTTTTATTTTTCGTTTAATGGCTTCACCATCTAATTGATTACCCGATAATCTAACCGTATCATCTGCAGTTAATAAAATGTCGCCTGTTTTTAATCCAGCTTTTGCAGCAGGCCCACCAGGCATAACATAAGCCACAAAAACACTATCTCTAAATTGCTGAAACTCTATGCCTATCCCTTTGAAATTGGGCTGTAATTGTTCATTTGCTTCTACCAAATCTGCAGGAGGAATATACACTGAATGAGGATCTAATTGAGCTAAATAAAAATCAGCTAATTTAGTTTGTGTACTATCTAGATTTACCTGTTCAACATATTTTGATTTAACCAATTCAATGATCTCATCCATTGCCGTACTTTGTTTAAATACTGGCAATCCGATAGAGAAACTCCCTTTTAAAAAAATGCCAATGCCGATGCCCAATAAAAGCACAACTGCATAAGTGATTGGAGTCACCCAACTTGTCTGGGTAGAACGAGGCTGATTTTGTTGCATATTGTATGAATTCTTTGCAAATTTACATCAATTCAAAATGAAATAGCTAATTTCATGCCTTAGTTCAACTACTATGAAAAAGACTTATTTAATTGCAGATAGCGGTGCCACAAAATGCCACTGGACATTGGTTCAAAACGGCAAGTGCCAAACCATTAAAACAACTGGTATTAGCCCCTACTTCTTAAGTCTTGAAGCCATTGTGCAATTGGTGGAAAAAACATTTCAGAAAAAAACAGATTTAACCAAAGTTGAAGCAATCTATTTTTATGGAACCGGCTTAAGCAATCTTGACAATGTGGCTATTTTGAAAAAGGCTTTGAAAACTGTTTTCAAAAATGCAAAATTAGATATCCAGACCGATTTAATGGCCATTGCTAGAGCAGCATGTCAGGATCAAAAAGGGGTTGTTTGTATATTAGGCACAGGATCTAATGCAGGATTTTACAACGGTAAAAAAATAACTAAAAACAGTCCAGGACTTGGCTATGTATTGGGTGATGAAGGAAGTGGCGCCTATTTAGGAAAAAAAGTATTGCAATATTTTTTATACAAAACATTTGACGAAGAGTTAATGAACATGTTTGAGAAAAAATATAATTTGGATCGTGCAGCCATTTTAAACAAAGTGTATAAAGAACCCACGCCAAATAGTTATATCGCGAGCTTTACAGATTTTCTTGTAGAAAATAGAGGCCATTATATGATTGAAAATATTATTGAAGATGGCTTAAACGATTTCTTTTTTACGCATTTAAATAAGCTAAATGAATCTTGGTTATATCCTATCCATTTTGTGGGCAGTGTGGCTTATGGATTCAGAGATGTTTTAAAACAATTAGCAGAAGGTTATGAAATTGAATTAGGAAAGATTGTTAAATCACCGATGGATGGCCTGATTGAATACCATAGCAAACACTAGGTAAAATGCACGACATAGAACCCTACTATCATTGGCGACATTTATATACCGCAGAAGCAGATCCAAAGTCTATTTTTTATGGTAGAACTTATAGCGAGTTTGAGTTTTCACAAACTGTCTATAATTATTATATCCACCCTCAATGGGACGAATTTGGTAGTAAAACATTGTATCTTAAAATTTTATATACTGATTACGATTCAAAATTTGCAATTATTGAATTCATAGGTGAATGGAATGACACCATTGAAAATGACATCATGGAATTAAAGCGTGAAGTGATTGATAAATTAATGGCAGAAGGAATCATAAAATTTATCTTCATTGCCGAAAACGTTTTTAATTTCCATAGCGGGGACAAAGATTACTACGAAGAGTTATACGAGGAATTATCAGATGAAGATGGCTGGGCAGTTTTAATCAATTTTAATCCTGCTGCACAACATGATTTTTTATTGCGTAAACTCAATAGATACATAGAGTTGATGGAAATCAGTGCATGGCGTACTTATAAACCAGAACATTTTTTTCAATTTATTGACCAAAAATTGAGTCAAAGATTGGGTTTATAAAACAGGGGAAATTTGATTGCCAAGTACAGCGTTGATTAAAACACTACTTTTTTGAAAGATTTAATAAACAAGATCTTCATAGGCAGCTAGCAATTCCCTATGCGCATGGTCGTCTTTAGCCAACTTAGTGGCCGCCAAACCTTTTTCATACCACTCTATGGCTGCTTCTCTTTCATTCAAGGCCTCTAAGCATTTCGCTAGATGATAATATGAGCCAACATAATCGGGGAATTCAGACAGGATTTCAGTGAATAAGGTTTTAGCCTTTTGTAAGTCACCTATTTTGATATACTCCAATGCCAAAGCATGTCTTAAAAAGTTATCCTTAGGTTGTTGATTTAAAAATTCAATAATTCTTTCAATTCGTTGCATCTTATCTTATATTTGCATTAGTTGCATAAACAACCAAAAAGTATTAGACTATGAAGCTATTAGTTTGCATCAGCAAAACACCAGACACCACATCTAAAATTGCCTTCACCGAAGGTAATACAAAGTTCGATGAAAACGGCGTACAATGGATCATCAACCCATATGATGAATGGTATGCATTAGTAAGAGCCATTGAAATTAAAGAGCAAGATCCTACTGCGACTATTCACCTTGTTACTGTAGGAGAAGCTGATGCAGAACCGATCATCAGAAAAGCTTTAGCACTTGGCGGAGATGAAGCGATACGTATCAATATTCAAAGCAATGACTCATTTGTAGTGGCAAGTCAAATCGCTGCAATTGCAAAAGAAGGCGCTTATGATTTAATCCTTACAGGTAAAGAAACAATAGATTACAATAGTGCTTGTATTGGATCAATGTTATCTGGCTTATTAGATTTGCCATTTGTTTCTCTAGCAAATCATATGCAGTTAAACGGCAATACCGCAAGCATTCAAAGAGAGATTGAAGGTGGCGAAGAAACTTGCGAAGTAACCCTTCCTGCAATAGTGAGCTGCCAAAAAGGAATGGCAGAACAAAGAATTCCAAACATGCGTGGTATCATGGCTGCTAGAACAAAACCTTTGAAAGTGGTTGAGCCAATTGCTGTTCAAGCAACTACAACTATTCAAGCATATGATTTACCTCCAGCTAAATCTGGCGTAAAACTTGTTGCTGCTGATAATGTAGATGAACTAGTAAGATTATTAAAAGAAGAAGCAAAAGCATTCTAAACAATTCAAATCGAAAAAAAATGGTACTTATATATATTGATCAAGCAGACCAACAAATTAAAAAATCTTCTTTAGAAGCCATTTCATATGGCGCTGCACTTGCCAAGCAATTGGGCGTTTCAGCTGAAGGGATTATGTTAGGAACAGTTTCAGATGATTTAACTAGCTTAGGAAAATATGGCTTACAAAAACTACACCATGTTGCAGATGCGAGCTTAAATCATTTTGACACCAAAGTATTCACTCAAGTACTTACTGATGCTGCTAAAGCAACTGGTGCAACAGTGCTTGTTTTCGCGCATAATTTAAATGGAAAAGCAATCGCACCAGCGGTTGCAGTTAAACTTCAAGCAGGTATTGTTACAGGCGCTAATAGTTTACCAAATACAACGAATGGATTTACTGTTACAAAAACAGTGTTCTCTGGAAAAGCCTTTGCTCAAATCAATATAGACACTCCTATTAAAGTAGTTTCTATTAACCAGAACTGCTTTGGCGTTCAAATGCATGAAGGCGTTGCAACTGTGGAAGCATTGTCTATCTCCATTCCAGCAGCCTCTATTAAAATTACATCCACCCATAAAGTAGAAGGCGAAGTGCCATTGACAGAAGCAAATATTGTAGTAAGTGGTGGACGTGGATTAAAAGGGCCTGAAAACTGGGGTATTATTGAAGACCTTGCTAAAGTATTAGGCGCAGCAACTGCTTGTAGCCGTCCGGTATCTGATTCAGATTGGAGACCTCACCATGAACATGTGGGCCAAACAGGTGTTCAAGTGGCACCTAATTTATATATCGCAGTGGGCATTTCTGGTGCAATTCAGCATTTAGCTGGTGTGAATAGAAGTAAAACAATTGTAGTCATCAATAAAGATCCAGAAGCACCATTCTTTAAGGCGGCTGATTATGGTATTGTGGGTGATGCATTTGAGATTTTGCCAGTTTTAACTGCTGCAATACAAAAAACAAAGGCCTAATTCAAAACCATGTTTTTTTTGCTTTAACTTTGTAAAGCAAATCATTTTATGCAGAAAATTGAACTCGAAATTGTTGCGCTATCACATAGCATCACCCAGTCAAACTCCTATGCAGTAATTTTAGGAGAAGTGAATGGATTGAGACGATTACCCATAGTCATTGGGGGGTTCGAGGCGCAGGCAATAGCAGTTGCATTAGAGAATATGCATCCTTCTAGACCATTGACGCATGATTTAATGAAAAATTTCATGACTGCATTTGATGTACAATTACAAGAAGTGTATATCTGTGATTTACAAGAAGGTATTTTCTACTCTAAATTAGTTTGTCACAACACCAATGACACAATCGAAATTGACAGTAGAACTAGTGACGCATTGGCTTTGGCAGTTCGTTTTGGTTGTCCCATCTATGTGTATGAACACATACTTGATCAAGCAGGATTGGCCAATGAAAAAATAGAAAAGATTGACGCTCCAACAACTATAACAAAGACTTCGGAAAGAAGTGATTTAGCAAAGCTTTCACTAGCAGAACTCAATGAACTTTTAAATGAAGTATTAGAACAAGAAGATTATATCCGCGCAATTGACATCAGAGATGAAATCAATAAGCGCACAGAACCAAAGCAGCCATAGGATGATTCAATTCCCAAACTGCAAAATCAATCTTGGTCTATCTATCATTGCAAAAAGAGCAGATGGGTACCATGAGCTTGAGACAATATTTTATCCCATCGCAGTTTCAGATGCACTAGAAATTTTACCTGCCAACAAGTTAATTTTAACTCAATCTGGCATAGCTGTTCCTGGAGATCCGGAAAAAAACTTATGCTTAAAAGCATATCATTTACTCAAGAAAGATTTTCCTCAACTCCCTCCTGTACAAATTCATTTACATAAAAACATCCCCATGGGCGCCGGATTAGGCGGCGGATCAAGTGATGGCAGTTTCGCATTAATGATTTTAAACAATCAATTTTCACTTGGCTTGAGCAATCAACAATTGATTGACTACGCAAGTCAACTTGGAAGCGATTGTCCTTTTTTTATATACAACAAAGCATGTCATGCAAAGGGAAGAGGTGAAATTTTAACACCAATCGATTTGGATTTGTCCAACTATCAATTTGTATTGGCACATCCAGGAAAACATATTTCAACTGCTTGGGCATTTCAACAATTGACCCCAAATACAAAATCAGAGAGCATCCAATCTATTATTGAGAAGCCAATTAGTGATTGGAAAAATTGCTTAATCAATGATTTTGAATCCCCCGTTTTTAAAGCAGAGCCTACCCTATCCCAGATCAAAGAGCAGTTGTATCAATTAGGCGCAATCTATGCAAGCATGAGCGGATCGGGTAGTTCCTTATTTGGAATTTTTCCGAAAAATCACTTTGAGCATGCACCTTCAATTGCGCATGCATTACGTCTTGACTTAATATAAATTTTCAAACCAAAGGCCTATTGCGAACGTTCGTTATTAGAAATAATTTAACGATAACGTTTGTTATTTGATAATCATCAAATGGTTGGTAATTATATTGAAAATCCTCTCGAAAAAACTCCATTTTATTGTAATTTTCAAAAGATCGATTCTTTTTGTTACAATAAATTAATTGAGCATGTCACAGCACCAGCCTTTTGGATTATACCACCCCGATTTTGAACACGATGCCTGCGGAATAGGATTTGTCGCCCATATCAAAGGAATCAAATCGCACCAAAATATTGGTGATGCATTGACGATACTCGAAAACATGGAGCATCGCGGAGCGAGTGGTAGCGAAGCCAATACGGGCGATGGCGCAGGGATTATGGTTCAAATTCCACATGAATTTTTCTTTAATGAACTTTTAGCACAAGGAATTCATTTACCGAACTCAAAAGAGTATGGTGTTGGCTTTTTATTTTTCCCGACAGAAAAAGGCATTGCAGAAGAATGTAAAGCCATATTTGAACGAGCAGCTGAAAAAGTAGGTGTAGAAATTATTGGCTATCGTAAAGTACCAGTAAATAAAACCAATATTGGCAAAACCGCTTTGTCGGTAGAACCAATCATGGAACAAGTTTTTATAAAGCGTCCTGACCATATTACGGACGGATTAGCATTTGAGCGTAAATTATTTATTTTAAAAAATTACGCAACACATACCATCAACAATACGATTAAAAAAGAGGCAATTGGTTTTTACATTGCCTCCCTTTCTCAGCATATAATTGTGTATAAGGGACAATTAACGAGTCATCAAGTGCGTGATTACTTTACCGACTTAAGTCAAAAAACTGCAGTGTCAGCTTTTGGTTTAGTACACTCAAGATTTGCCACTAACACTTTCCCTTCTTGGAAATTAGCACAACCATTTAGGTATATCGCGCACAATGGAGAGATCAACACCTTACAAGGAAATCTAAACTGGTTAAGATCAGGAGAAGCAAGCTTCTTGTCACCCTATTTTAGCAAAGAAGAATTAGAAATGGTCTTACCCATTGTTGGATCTGGACAATCTGATTCAGCATGTTTAGATAATGTGATTGAACTATTAACGCTTTCAGGAAGATCCTTGCCACATGTGATGATGATGCTGATTCCGGAAGCTTGGGATGGCAATGAATTAATGGATCCTGTCAAAAAAGCCTTCTATGAATTTCATGCTGCAATCATGGAACCATGGGATGGACCTGCATCTATTTCTTTTACGAACGGTCAAATCATTGGCGCTACTCTAGACCGAAACGGATTAAGACCATCTAGATATTGTGTAACAAATGATGATCGTGTGATCATGGCATCAGAAACTGGGGCACTCCCAATTGATCCTTCCATCATTATTGAAAAAGGAAGATTACAGCCAGGAAAAATGTTCGTGGTGGATATGGAAGCAGGCTGCATTATTAGCGATACCACATTGAAAAATACAATTTGTAGCGCACAACCTTACGCTGATTGGTTGAACCAATACAAGATTCGATTAGAAGAACTTCCTGAACCAAGAATTCAATTTACACATCTTGAACAGGACCAAATATTTAAATACCAAAAAGCATTTGGTTATAGTAAAGAAGATCTAGACTGGATCATTACACCAATGGCCTTAGAAGGTAAAGAACCAATTGGTTCAATGGGAACGGATACACCACTTGCTATTTTAAGTGACCATGCACAACACTTAACAAGCTATTTTAAACAATTATTTGCACAGGTGACCAATCCTCCAATTGATCCTATCAGAGAACGTATGGTGATGTCCTTAGCCACCTTTGTTGGAAGCCTTGGAAATTTATTAGTTGAAGATCCAATGGATAGTCACTGTGTTGCATTGAAGCATCCCATATTGAATAACCATGAATTGGAAAAAATTAGAAGTATTGATACAGGAGTATTCCAAGCTAAAACATTACAATGTTATTTTAGAGCAGATGGAAAAGAAGGTGCATTAAAACGTGGACTAGACCGTTTATGTAGATATGCAGTAGATGCAGTAGAGGATGGATTTGAAGTGATTGTTTTAACGGATCGTTCTATTGATTCAGAGCATGCCGCTATCCCAAGTTTACTGGCATGTTCCGCGGTACATCACCACTTAATCCGTAAAGGTTTGAGAGGAAAAGTGGGCATCATTGTGGAAGCTGGTGACGTTTGGGAAGTACATCATTATGCATGCTTAATTGGATTTGGTGCAACTGCTATCAATCCATACCTAGCGCTATCATCTATACGTGCCATGAAATTAGCTGGTACATTAAAAACTGATTATGATACGGATAAATTAAAAAAGAATTATATCAAAGCAGTGAACGAGGGCCTGTATAAAGTTTTTTCTAAAATGGGTATCTCTACATTACAATCTTATCAAGGTGCTCAAATTTTTGAAATCATTGGTATCAATAAAGATGTGGTTGATCGATATTTCACTGGAGCAACTTCAAGAATCCAAGGAATGGGATTGGATGAAATTGCAAAAGAAATTTTAGTAAAACACGAATTGGCCTTTGCTAAAAAATCATCACCAATAGATCGCTTACCAGTAGGTGGACTTTATCAATGGAAACGAAGAGGAGAAGCACATTTATTCAATCCTCAAACCATTCATGCATTACAACATGCAACAAGTACTGGTGATTATGCAGGTTTCAAAAAATATTCCAAATTGGTGAATGAGCAAACAGAAAAAGCATATACACTTAGAAGTTTATTTGATTTCAAACCAACTAGACCAAGCATTTCAATAGATGAAGTTGAACCTGCTTCTGCCATTTATAAACGCTTTGCAACAGGAGCAATGTCTTTTGGATCCATCTCATGGGAAGCACATACTACATTGGCAATTGCCATGAACCGCTTAGGCGGCAAAAGCAATACAGGTGAAGGTGGTGAAGATCCAATCCGTTATCAAAAATTGGAGAATGGAGATTCTATGCGTAGCGCAATCAAACAAGTAGCAAGTGCAAGATTTGGCGTGACAAGCCAATACCTTACAGAAGCGGACGAGATTCAAATAAAAATGGCACAGGGTGCTAAACCTGGAGAAGGAGGACAATTACCTGGCGATAAAGTAGACGAATGGATTGGCAGAACAAGACACTCCACTCCTGGAGTAGGTTTAATTTCCCCTCCCCCACATCACGACATTTATTCAATCGAAGATTTATCCCAATTAATTTTTGATTTAAAAAATGCCAATAGAGCTGCGAGAATCAATGTGAAATTAGTATCTAAAGCGGGCGTTGGAACCATTGCAGCTGGAGTAACTAAAGCAAAAGCCGATGTGGTATTGATTGCAGGATTTGATGGAGGCACAGGCGCTTCTCCATTAAGCTCCATTAAACATACCGGCCTGCCATGGGAATTAGGATTAGCAGAAACACATCAAACTTTAGTTAAAAATAATTTGAGATCAAGAGTGGTCGTACAAGCTGATGGCCAAATGAAAACAGGCAGAGATATTGCCATAGCTACATTGTTGGGCGCCGAAGAATGGGGCGTGGCCACTGCTGCATTAGTTGTAGAAGGCTGTATTATGATGCGTAAATGCCATATGAATACCTGTCCTGTTGGTGTTGCTACGCAAGATCCAGAATTACGTAAACAATTTAAAGGTAACCCAGACCATGTAGTTCGTTTCTTTGAATTCATAACAGAGGAACTTCGTGAGATTATGGCTGAGTTGGGCTTCCGTACTATCAATGAAATGGTGGGACAAGCAGATGTCTTAACTATGCGCAACAATATTCAACATTGGAAATACAAACATGTAGATCTCAGTGCTGTGTTGTATAAAGCTCCAGCAGATGCATCAGTTGGATTATTTCAAACAGCAATTCAAGATCATGGATTGTCTGAAGTACTTGATTGGAAATTACTAGCAGAAGCTAAACCTGCTTTAGAAAATCAAACAAGCGTATCTGCAACTTTTACAATTAAAAATACGGACAGAACCGTGGGCACTATTTTATCCAATGAAATATCAAAAAAATACAAGGAGGCAGGTTTACCTGATGGAACCATTCATTTCAAATTCAATGGTACAGCGGGTCAAAGTTTTGGCGCATTCAATACTAAAGGCGTCACCTTAGAATTAGAAGGAGATGCCAATGATTATTTTGGGAAAGGATTAAGTGGTGCAGAATTAATTGTCTATCCAAATAAAAAAGCACCCTTTATTGCAGAACAAAATATATTAATTGGCAATGTTGCTTTATATGGTGCCACAAGTGGAAATGCTTATATCAGAGGTAAAGCAGGAGAAAGATTCGCTGTTAGAAATTCTGGTGCCTCAGTAGTGGTAGAAGGTATTGGCGATCATGGTTGTGAATATATGACTGGAGGTGTTGCAGTGATTCTTGGCCAAACAGGAAGAAATTTTGCCGCAGGCATGAGTGGCGGTATCGCATATGTGTACAATCTTAAAAATGATTTTGAAAAACTTTGTAATCATGAAATGGTAGATTTGGATCCACTTGACGCTTCTGATACCATTTTATTACAAAAGATGTTGACTGCGCATTATGATAAAACAGGAAGTTCGGTGGCAAAATTTATATTAGCAGATTTTGAACAGCAAACCAAACATTTTATCAAAGTGTTTCCACGTGACTTTAAAAATATTGTAGAAAAAAATAGACAAATTAACTATGGGAAAGCCAACAGGATTTAAAGAATATACAAGAACGCTACCCAATAAATTACCGGTAGCTGAAAGGGTTAAAAACTACCAAGAATTTGTAGAGCGAATGCCTGAACAGCAATTGAATGAGCAATCTGCAAGATGTATGAATTGCGGTGTTCCTTTTTGTCACAATGGTTGCCCTTTAGGTAATATCATTCCTGAATTCAATGACGCAGTCTATCATAAAGAATGGAAAGAAGCCTATGATATTTTAATTTCAACTAATAATTTTCCTGAATTTACAGGACGCATTTGTCCTGCCCCCTGCGAGAGTGCCTGTGTTTTAGGCATCAATCAACCTGCAGTAACCATCGAAGAAATTGAAAAACATATTATTGAAATTGCATTTGAAAAAGGATTTGTTCAACCTCGTAAGCCAATCAATAGAACGGGTAAAAAAGTGGCTGTGATTGGATCAGGGCCTGCTGGATTAGCTACTGCCGCTCAATTAAATTACGCAGGACACCATGTAACTGTATTTGAACGTGACCCAAAACCAGGTGGATTATTGAGATTTGGCATCCCTGATTTTAAATTAGAGAAAACAATTGTAGAAAGAAGAATAGCGCTTTTAGAACAAGAAGGTGTAGTCTTTAAATGCAATGCAAATGTTGGCGACAACATAAGAGTAAGTGATTTAAATCGTGAATTTGATGCCATCGTATTAGCTGGCGGCTCAACCATCCCAAGAGACTTACCTATTCCAGGAAGGGAATTAAAAGGCGTTCACTTTGCTATGGATTTTTTAAAACAACAAAATAAGCGTGTCAGCAATTTACCAATTGAGGATGACGAACTCATTGCAACCAATAAAAATGTAATCGTCATTGGAGGTGGTGATACGGGCAGTGATTGTGTGGGCACTTCAAATAGACAATCAGCAAAACATATTACTCAATTTGAATTATTACCAAAGCCTCCAGAGACCAGAGCAGCATATATGCCATGGCCCACCTACCCCATGTTACTGAAAACAACCACTTCACACGAAGAGGGAGTTGAAAGACTGTGGAATGTTGCAACAAAAGCATTTATTGGTGATGCAAACGGACAACTCAAAGGGATACAAATTGTGGAAGTAGCATGGACTGCTTCAGCTGATGGAAAACCAGCACATTTTAAAGAAGTAGAAGGAAGTCTTAGAGAAATACCATGTGAACTAGTATTATTGGCAATGGGTTTTATGCATCCACAAGCTAAAGGATTGATTGAACAATTGGGAGTAGAATTAGATGAAAGAGGAAATGTGAAAGCCAACGAACAAAAATTTAAAACCAATCAAGATAAAATATTCACTGCTGGCGATATGAGAAGAGGTCAATCCTTGGTTGTTTGGGCCATAAGCGAAGGAAGAGAATGTGCAAGACAAGTAGACCTATATTTAATGGGATCCTCTTTACTGGAATCAAAAGATAGTAGCTTATTATCAAGTGGTGCTTATACCAAGTAATTATTATATTATAATTATTTACATATTTACTTTTTCAAGTAATTTTATAAAAAAAAGGCCAAATTGGTACTTTTTTATAAAACTTTTCCACAATTATATTTTTCAAAATTTACATAATTTATCTACTAAATTGATTAATAATCAATACTACATTGAGTTATAGGGTTAATTTTTTGTTTTATTTTATCGTATTATATTTTTTTATATGTTTAATATAATTAGAATAATTGCAATTTTTTAGTATTTTTAATCTGTCGTTATTCATATATAAATAAATTTTAATACCTACTCTTCTATGAAAAATGAAATTGTTCAAAAATGGTCCCCTTTCCTACTTTTAATTATTGTGGCTGTCGCTGCTTTATTTGTACCACAATTACCAAATTATACAGGAGAAGCAAACACCTATAGTCCTGCAGATATTGCTTGGATTTTAGTAGCGACTGCATTGGTATTTATCATGACACCTGGACTTGCCTTCTTTTACGGTGGCATGGTGCATCGTAAGAATATCATCTCCACTATGATAAAAAGTATCGTATCCGCAGGATTAGTGACCATCATTTGGGTCACCATTGGTTATAGCTTAAGCTTCGGTGAATCTATCAATGGTATTATAGGTAATCCAATGACTCATTTATTCTTTAAAGGTGTTGCCAATGGCGCACCTGTTTTACAAGGTGGTGTCCCATTAACAATCCCCTTATTGTTATTCGCATTGTTTCAATTGATGTTTGCAATCATCACACCTGGACTTGTTGTGGGTGCCGTTGCAGAGCGTATCAAATTCACCTCTTATATCTTATTCATTGTTTTATTTATCCTTCTTGTTTACGCACCATTGGCACATTGGTCTTGGCATCCAAATGGCTTTCTTTTAAAAATGGGTGCCTTGGATTTTGCTGGAGGAACAGTCGTTCATATTAGTGCAGGTTGTGCAGCATTAGCGGGAGCAATTGTATTAAAATCTAGACGTGCTAAATTAGAACAACAAGAAATTCCCCCTGCGAATATCCCTTATGTATTGATAGGCACTGGCTTACTTTGGTTTGGCTGGTTTGGATTCAATGCAGGTTCTGCATTAGGTGCCAACAGCCTTGCAGTGAATGCATTTGCTACTACCAACACTGCGGCCGCTGCTGCAGGACTGGCATGGATGTTCTTTGATGTAATGAGAGGTAAAAAACCTTCAGTATTAGGATTTTGTATTGGCGCAGTAGTTGGATTGGTTGCGATTACTCCAGCTGCGGGATTTGTAGGCGTTCCTCAAAGTATTTTTATTGGTTTAGTTGGCGCAGTGATTTCTAATGTATTAAGTCATGCATTTAAATTATCAAGAGTTGATGATACATTGGATGTCTTTCCTTGTCATGGAATTGGTGGAATGGTAGGTATGTTACTGACCGGCGTATTTGCTTCAAAAGCGGTGAATCCGGCTGGGAATGACGGCTTGTTTTATGGCAACCCAGCATTCTTTTTAACACAGCTAAAAGCAATGGTGATTGTAGTCGTATACAGTTTCACTATGTCTTATGGAATTTTTAAATTGATTGCATTCATCTTGCCACTTCGCGTATCTCAAGAAGAGGAAGAATTAGGACTTGACGCAACACAACATGATGAAAAATATGGCAGAAATCCAATGAAAGCTTAATTCATACGCATGACTAAATACCTCTTTTTAACGCTTAGTATTTGCTTATTGACTCGTCAAGGATTTAGTCAAACAGATTCAGTAAAAAAAATGAATACGATTGGCGTGAGTGGATCTGTTGATTTGTATTACAGAAACGCATTCAATAATGCCAAAGATGCAACTAATAACTTTACTAGTTTCACCAATTCAAATCAACAGATTCAACTGGGTATGGCATCTGCAAAAATAGATTATACAAGGGATCGTTTTTTTGCTACAGTTGATTTGGGCTATGGTAAAAGAGCCGGAGAGTTTTCCTACAATGACAAAGGTATTCTAGCCAATATCAAACAAGCCTATATTGCATATAATGTGACAGAAAGATTAAAACTAAGCATAGGTAAATGGGGAACGCATATTGGTTATGAATTATTAGATGCCCCTTTGAATCGAAATTATAGTATGTCCTATGGCTTCTCATATGGTCCATTTTTTCATACTGGAATGAAAGCAGATATCGCTATCAATAGTCGATCAGGCCTTATGTTAGGTATTGCAAACCCCACGGACAATATCAATGGAAATAGTCCTTACAGAGTTTTGATTGGACAATTCAACCAAAAATTATTCAATGATCATACAGTCGTTTATATTAATTATCAAGGAGGCAAAAACGGCACTGAATCAAATTTCGCACAATGGGACCTTGTATTGACCAATACTGTAAGTGAGAAATTGGCGCTCAATTATGACGGAACTGTTTTCATGACAAAAGTTGCTGGCAAAAAAAGTATCTGGAAAAGCAATGCGTTTTACGTAAACTTTGACCCTAGCAACAAAATTGGATTAACCTATCGTTCAGAATTTTTTTATGATAAAAACGCGCTCTCAGCGGGAGCTTTCGCAACCAATATTTTTGCCAACACTTTATCCTTAAATTATAAAATAAACAAATTAACCCTTACGCCAGAATTCCGTATCGAAACTGCTAAAGATCCTATTTATAGCAATAAACAAGGCATTGGAATGAACAAATCTGCTAGTATCGTTGTAGCAGCGATCTATCGATTTTAAAGATTTTATTGGTTTTTAAGCAAGCAATCTACGGCCTGAATTTCTATTCGGGCCTTTTTTATTATATTAGTGGCCAACATGAAAATAATAGTACGACCATTCCAATTGCTCTATTGCTTATACGCTTTAATCATCTTTGCATTGTTAAGTATTATAGCAGTCATTGCTATGTTTTTGACACTCCCATTTAGCAAGAAAAATTTCAGTAAACGGATCTATAAAATTTGCCGCTATTTTGCTAAATCATTGTATTTATTTTTAGGTATTCGACACCAAGAAATATTTGAAGGAATACACCACTTTCACAAACCACATATTTTTGTAGGCAATCACAATTCATATATGGACATCCCTCCTATTGTCCAATTAAAGCATCAACCCATAAGACCATTAGGAAAATTCGAGTCGTCCAAAATTCCATTATTCGGTTTGTTTTATCGACATGCAGTGATCATGGTTGATCGATCTGATCCAGAAAAAAGAGCTCAAAGTCTTAGAAATTTAAAAGATGCGTTGAAACAACAAATTTCAATATTTATCTTTCCAGAAGGCACATTTAGCATGACAGAGGAGAGACCATTAAAAGAATTTTACAATGGCGCATTTAAACTAGCCATTGAGATGCAGGTACCCATTCAGCCAGTTTTAATGGTGGACGCTATAGACAGAATGCATTTTAGTAGTATTTCTAGCCTCAGTCCAGGCAAGAATAGAGTGGTATATCTTCCCACCGTCTATGTAGACAACTATACCCTTGATGACTTGGAATTATTAAAGCAACAAGTACACCAAATGATGGAGGATGGCTTAAGAAGATATCGAAACTATCCAGCTTCTTGATGTATTTTTGTACCCCATTATGTACGCCGAAATCATTATACCATTAGCCCTGCCGAAAAATTATACCTGGGCCATTCCCTCTGAATTATCTGAAGGGGTGATGATTGGCATGCGTGTAGAAGTGATGTTAGGATCCAATAAACGTTATGCTGGAATTATCAAAAGAATCCTTACTGAAAAACCAGCTGGCTTTAATCCCAAACCTATCTTAGGTGTTTTGGATGATGCCCCAATCGTTTTTCCTGACCAATTACAGCTATGGGAATGGATGGCCAATTATTATATGTGTACTGAAGGTGAGGTGATGCAAGCTGCAGTACCAAGCCATTTAAAAATATCGAGCGAGAGTGTTTTTGTTTTAAATGAGGATGCCAATATTGATGGACAACAATTAAGTGATACCGAATACATCATTTCTGAAGCATTGCAAATTAAGAAGCAATTGAGCTTAGTTGAAATTCAGAAGCTTTTAGACAAAAAATCGGTGTACCCTGTAGTGAACAAGCTCATTCAAAAAGGTATTTGTTCAGTTGAAGAGACAATGCATGACAAGTACACCATCAAAGTTGAAAACTTGTTGCACTTACATCCTGATTATACCTCCGAAACATCTTTAGAACAATTATTAAATGATTGGAGCAGAGCACCAAAGCAACTAGCCCTCTTATTGTCTTTTCTGCATCTTCAAAAAACTGAGGGACAGGTACAACAAAAAGCACTTTTAGAAAAATCAGGTGCTGCACATGCACAATTAAAAGCATTGATTGACAAGGGTATACTTGTGGTAGAAAAAAGAAAGATCGATCGCTTAGCCCTGGATTCAAGCATAGGCAATGCCGACCTACATCAATTGTCTGCACAACAAAAAATAGCATTTGATTCCATTGTAGAACAAATGAAAACACATGCAGTCAATTTATTGCATGGTATTACTGGGAGTGGAAAAACACAGATTTATGCTGCTTTAATAGAGCAAGCCATTCAGTCCAATCAACAGGCATTGTATATGCTTCCAGAGATTGCCTTGACTGCACAAATGATACGTCGACTCAAAAAATATTTTAGAGGAAAAATCGCCATATACCATTCTAAATTCAATCCTAATGAAAGAGTTGAAATATGGAATAAAGTAAAGTCAGGTGAAATTAAAATTGTATTAGGTGCTAGATCAGCCCTATTCCTTCCATATAAAAATTTATCCTTAATCATTATTGACGAAGAGCATGACGCTTCTTATAAACAACAAGATCCAGCTCCAAGATACCAAGCAAGAGATACCGCCATCTATTATGCAAATCAACTAGGCGCTAAAGTGGTATTAGGTTCTGCAACGCCTTCAATTGAAACTTATTACAATGCAATGCAAAATAAGTTCGGCTATTACCATTTAAAAGAAAGATATAGCGAAGGTGCCTTACCACAGATGTTGATTGTGGATACCAAAAAACAGAGCGACCAGTCAGCTATTCTAACACCTTATTTACTCGAGTCAATACAAGCGACAGTTGCAAAAGATAAACAAGTTATTTTATTTCAAAATAAAAGAGGCTATGCACCTTATATCATTTGCGAAACCTGTGGTTGGATCCCACATTGTAGACAATGCGACGTAAGCTTAACATTACATAAAGGAAAAAACCTCCTTTCTTGTCATTATTGCGGCGCAGCCTATCCAGTAGTCCATACCTGCGAGGCTTGTGGTAAACAAAGTTTCAAACAAAAAAGTTTTGGTACAGAACAAATTGAAGAAAAACTTGCAAAGGCATTACCGCACTTAAGAATTGCAAGAATGGACCTTGATAATATCAAAGGTAAAAATGAACATGACCATTTAATACAGCAATTTGAAAAAAGAGAAATTGATGTGTTAGTGGGTACTCAAATGGTTGTAAAGGGATTGGATTTTGAAAATGTTGATCTAGTAGGTATTGTTGACGCAGATAGTTTATTGAATTTCAATCAATACAGAGTAAATGAAAGGGCTTTTCAAATGATGGAACAAGTTAGTGGAAGAGCAGGCCGAAAAAATGACCAAGGGAAAGTAATTGTTCAACTAAGTCAAACCAATCATCCTGTGGTAGAATTCGTGAAAGAACACGACTATCTAGCTTTTTATCAATTCGAGATCAACAACAGAAAACATTTCGCCTATCCCCCTTTTAGTAGACTTATGAGTATTCTTTTTAAACATAAAGAAAATCATATTGCAGAAGAAGCTGCAAACCACTTTTTGAAATCACTAGACCCTATGATTCAAAAAACAGTGATGGGTCCAGCTCAACCTATTATTAACAGAATTAGGAATAAGTATATTTGGGAGCTTTGTGTGAAAATAAGTAAGCAGCCTCAGCAATTACAAATTGCAAAAAAGCAGCTCTTGCATTTTATACACCTTATTGCTGTGCACCCTAGATATAAATCTGTTCAAATTATCATAGACATCGATCCTAATTAAATGAAGCTGCAGAAAAACATATCCTTAAAACCTTATCATAGTTTTGCATGTGAAGAATTTGCTACATGTTTCACTACAGTACAGACTAAAGAAGTATTAATCAATGCGATTGAGTGGGCAAAATCAAATCAACAGCCCTATCTAGTACTTGGGTCTGGTAGTAATATCTTATTCACCAAGCAATATAACGGACTGGTTATTAAAATGGAAATCACTGGGATTCAAAAAATACATGAATCCTCTTCTGAAGTACTACTTCAGGTTGGAGCAGGTGAAAACTGGACGCATTTTGTAAGCTATTGTGTTCAAAAATCATGGGGCGGTTTAGAAAACCTAAGCTTAATCCCAGGAACAGTCGGAGCCGCACCTATACAAAACATTGGCGCTTACGGAGTAGAAGTAGGAGAGCATATATTGAGTGTAGACGCTTTCGATACAGTAAAGCAAGAATGGGTAACGATAGGAAAGAATGACTGCGCTTTTGGTTATAGAAATAGCATTTTTAAAAAAGAAGTCAACAGATTTATCATTTGTTCAGTTTTATTCAAATTATCAAAGCAGCCCCAATTAAGAACAGATTATGGTGCTATAAAAGCGGTATTGCATGAGCGTGGAATTCGCAATCCAAGTGTTGAGTCAATTGCCAATGCAGTCATTTATATCAGATCCAATAAATTGCCAGATCCTAAGAAACTAGGGAATGCAGGTAGCTTTTTCAAAAATCCTACTATTACAAAAATTCAATACGATCAACTTATCCTTCAATTTCCTTCATTGATTGCTTTTCCTATTGACGACAATACGTATAAAATCGCTGCAGGATGGTTGATTGAAGCTTGCGGATGGAAAGGAGTCACCAAAGGTCAAGTGGGTTGCTATAAAGATCAAGCGCTTGTAATAGTCAACTATGGTACAACAAAAGGAAAAGACATCTTTGAATTTTCAGAAGCGATCATTGAATCTGTCCAATCTAAATTTGGGGTACTACTAGAAAGAGAAGTTAATATTTTATAGTCAAATCTACTCGTCTATTTTGTGCTCTTCCCTTCTTTGTCTTGTTGTCGGCAATAGGTTGTGTATCTGCTACTCCAAGCAATGTAGTTCTGTTGATTGCAAGTCCTTTTTTAACTAAATAGGTTTGTACCTTCTTTGCTCTTAATAAAGACAATCGATCGTTGATTTTTCGTGAACCAGTATTGTCTGTATGTCCAGTAATCAATAAACTTGTTTGAGGATATTGTGACATAATTTGTACCAATGAATCTAAACCTTGTAATGATTTGGTTGCGATATTAGCTTGACCAATGTCAAATTTCAATGCTGCTGCAATTGTTGAGACTTTCGGTTGTAGATCTTCACAACCATTGTTTCCAGCAATGCCAGCAATAGTTGGACACTGATCTATCTCGTCATTTAGACCGTCCTTGTCCGTATCTGGTATGGCACATCCATTGTAACGAGATAATCCTGCTACTGTTGGGCATGTATCTTGATCGTCAGGAACACCATCTTTATCCGTATCTGGTACTGGACAACCTCTATATTTGACAGTACCTTCTGCAGTAGGACATTGGTCATTTTCGTCATTGATCCCATCACCGTCTTCATCTGGAACGGGACATCCTTTGTATTTTAATAAACCACTTCTTTCAGGACATTGATCCAATTCATTGGATACGCCATCGTCATCTTGATCTGCTTGAACTGGGGCAGTAGGTAATGCAATCGCTTTTTTGTCTTTTAACTTTAAAGGAAAAGAATAACTAACACCATAGTTCATATGCATCTTAGTCAACTTAGATGCCTCTGCGTTGTATGTGCCAAATAGATGCAAGAAAGAGCCTTGCTTGGCTTTAAATTGAACACCAAGTCCCATTGGCGCATATGCAATCAAGTTTGATGCATCTTTTGCGACGCCAATACCTAAGATACCATATGGCACTAAAGCTTTGTCATCATTAGCCAACTTTAGATGAACACGCGTGTCCAAAGCAGCATAGATTGTATTACTCGTTGCTTTGGGTTGCTTTGAAGAAACGTAGTAGGGATATTTTAATGAACTAAAATCCAGATTTACAACTGCATCCAATTTAGGAGCAAGTCCTTTAAAGAACTGTAAACCTACAGCTGGTGTAGAAACAGTTAACCCCTCTGTGAGAGGGGTTTTCTTAAAATTCAGTATAGATGCTTTCAAAGCAATCGAAGCTGGCTTATTTTTATTTACTTTTTGATCTTGCGCATTGGTTAACAATGAAGCAAATAAAATAAAGGTCAACCCAATTACTTTTTTAGACATATTATTTGTTTTAGTTCAATAAGAAACTATAGCTAATTCCGTAGTTGTATGAAGGTACAAATGACTTAGACATCTTAGTTGAATAAGTTGTTGTGATATTTAAGTTTGAACCCTTACAAGTTTTGATCTGTAATCCTAAACCAACTGGAGCATAAGCACTATAGTCTCTAAAAGCGAAAGTACGAATACCTAAACCAGCAGTAACATAAGGATTCACCCAATAGTCACCTTTAAACATTTTGATATTTACACCTGACTCGAATGAAGTCAACACATCTTCGTTTGATCTTGTTATTGCGTTTGGTGCATATAATGGAGAACGCGTAATAGCTAAATCTAAGTTAGAATAGATATCCACTTGATTGGTATATTGACTTGTGTAGTTTACACCAAATGATTTAGTTGTAGATGCATATTGACCCCATTTTTTTGCATTTAAAACAGATCCTATCGAACCATTTTGAACTTGCTGAGCAGTTCCAAAATCCAAAGCATTAAATCTTAAAGCGATTGATGTTTTTTTCTTGCCGCCAATGCCATCTTGAGCTTGAGCAGAAATAATTAAACCCAAAGCGATTAGAGAAAATAATAATTTCTTCATATAATTTGTTTGTTAAATGTCTCACAAAATTAGGCCTAAATGCCGAATTATTGAAATTTTTTATACCCCCAATTACTCGTCTAATTTAGGGTTCATTTTTGAATAACCAATCGCATCAACCATCACTTTTACAAGCCCATTTGACCTGAAAACCAATTGTTTAGCGGCAGATTGACTTAGATCAATTACCCTTCCCTTCTTTAACATATTGGGATGCATTCTGTCATTGATCCTAACAAGCACAGTCTTCCCATTTTGCAAATTGGTGACTCTTACGATGGTGTTTAATTTGAACAAATTGCACGCAGCCGTATACTTATTGTTATAAAAACGCTCTCCAGTAGATGTCTTTGTGCCATTTAAATTCTTACTATAGAAACTAGATATGCCCTCAATATGATTGATTTCAATCTTGATTCTATTGGTATCAATCTTGTGTTTGTAACGCTTAATATTGACACTATCTAAATAATTCTCTGTGGTGAGCGTATTTGAATAAATTTGCTGTGCCTCAATTGGTCCACTAAACATGAACATGCACGCAAAAAATATTGACTGAATCAAATATTTCAACTTGCGACTTTGTTTTGCACTATACATAAGCTTAAATTGGCGTCACCGCAACCACACTATCTAAGTTCAATGGACCATAAATATGTGGGAACAATTCATTTAAATCATCCGCTAGTTCAAATAAAACTGGTCTTTGCACTTTTGCTTTTTCGATTTTCAATTTCACCAAACCTGTTTGACCTTTATAAAATCTTTCTAACACCCCCTCAATTTGTCTTTCTATTGAACAATGTATGAATCCGTCTTTTTCGAAATCCTTTGGCACATAGCTTTGTTTAGCTTGCGCTTCTTCCCATGCGTTACTTGTAGTCACATGATATATAAATTCGCTTTCCATTCTTTTTCTAATTTAAATTATTTAATAATCCTAGGTATGCGCTGATCGATCATCATCAAATCTGCTATCACCATGGCCGTTACAGCTTCAAGTACTACAGGCACCCTTAATGCAATGCATAAATCATGCCTGCCTTTTACTGAAAAATCTTCTTGTTCATTAGTTTCCCAATTCCAAGTATGCTGTGTCTTAGGTGTAGAAGAAGTAGGCTTCACAGCTATTCTAAATACCAAGTCATTCCCATTGGTATATCCTCCCACTACGCCACCTGCGTGATTGGTTTTTGTTTTACCTGTTGCATCTATTATTGCATCATTATGCTCCACACCAAACATGTTGGCTGCAGCAAACCCTGTACCAAATTCAATCCCTCTGATTGCTGGAATCGCAAAGACCGCATGACTGATTAAGGACTCAACCGAATCAAAGAAATGTTCTCCTAATCCAATTGGCAAACCTTTTACGACACATTCCACAATACCACCTACACTGTCTTTTTGATCGATGGCATTTTGTATTCCTTTTTCAATATCTTTTTCTCCCCCAATGCTTAATATTGATGCTTTAATCTCTATGCCGTTTAATATTTTTTTTGCAACAACCCCTGCGCCAACTAAACCTGCAGTCAATCTGCCACTAAAATGTCCGCCACCTCTATAATCTTCAAAACCACCAAATTTTTGATTTGCTGTAAAATCCGCATGGCCTGGTCTTGGTACTGCTCTTTGTTTTTCATAATCTCCACTTCGGGTATTGTTATTTTCAAACAATAACATGAGCGGCGCACCCGTAGTTGTATGATTGAATACGCCCGATTTGAAAAATGGAATATCATCTTCCTGTCTTGGCGTAGTACCTTTTTGTTTTCCTCCTTTTCTACGCTCCATGTCTTCCACAAAATCTGACTGTTGTAAAGGCAATCCAGCTGGACATCCGTCTAACAAAACGCCCACACAATCTCCGTGTGATTCGCCAAAAATTTGAACTTTAAATAAGGTTCCAAAACTATTCATGAATGTACTATTATAGTGAATACAAGTTAAGCAATTTAATCTAAATCAACTTTTGCACCTAGATGTTGTAGATGTGCATAGAAATCGGTGTAGGACTTATTCACTGCTTCTGCATCGGTGATGGCAATAGGACCATCCGCACACAATGCTGCAACCCCACAAGCCATCGCAATACGATGATCATGCTGAGAGAATACTTCTGCCGAATGTATTCCAGTTCCACCATACACTAACATCCTATCATCCTCTAATTCAATTCGAATACCTAACTTGCCAAATTCAGTTTGTAATGTAAGCCCTCTGTCACTTTCTTTATGTGCCAAACGACTCACCCCTTTTAATATGGTTATCCCTTTACATTGAGCTGCTAGAGCAACCAAAGGCGGAAATAAATCTGGACAATCCGTCGCATCAAATTCAAATGAATTTAAGTGAATTGAACTTCCATTCTGATCCATCGTTGGACCAATTAAAATTGAATCCTCTTTTATTTCAATAGATGCTCCAGTATCTTTTAAAGCCTTCATCACAGCTTTGTCTGCCTGTGTTGAATCCAATTGCAATCCTTTGACTGTGATAGGTCCTGCAATAGCACCTGCAACTAATAAAAATGCTGCACCACTCCAATCCCCTTCTACTGTATACTCTATATGCGCTGGTAGCGCTGGATGAGGTAAGAATTCAAAACGCTCATAATGATCATGCTGCACTTTCCATCCGAATGCATTTAATACAGATAAAGTAAGATCTATATAGGGTTTACTTTTTAAATCTTGTACATGAATCACAGCATCTGTTGCACCTGCAGCAGCATAAGCCATCAACAAACCAGTTAAAAACTGAGAGCTCAATGATCCATCTACCGTAATATTTGCAGGCTTTAATGGACCTTTAATTTGTATTGGCAAATAACCCGCTTGTGATTGTATATCAATACCTAAACTAGGAAAGATGGTGTCGAAAAAATGCATAGGTCTTTTTACTAAACTTCCAAGTCCTTCGATCTTTATAACATGGTCACTTAAAGCAGCTATAGGTGTAAACATCCTGATACCCAATCCACTTTCGCCACAATTCATATTAGGCCCTGTTGGCTTAACACCATTAGAAGTAACCAATAATGATGCCGCTTCAACTTCTATCTTTGCTCCTAATTTTTGGATGACATCCATTGCAGCAAGATCATCATTTGAATGACCAGGATTCAGGATTCGAGTGGTGCCTTGATGTAGCAATGCAGCAGCACATGCTCTTTGCATACTACTTTTACTAGCTGGTGCAACCTGCTCCCCTTTTAGTTTATTTGGATGAACTGTAGCACGCATTTTAAGAATACAGTTTTATCAGTTTTTGTAAAGTCTTCATTGGTATAGTTTCATATACCCCTTTACCAATTTTATTTAAAAGCACGTATTGCATTCCTGCATTGGCTTTCTTTTTATCTTTTTGCATCACTTCCATTGCTTCCTCCACATCAAAATGCATAGCAGTAGGTAAGCCGTATTTTTTAAGTGTTTCTACCAATAGACCAGTCCCAGTAAAACCTTGTAATACTTGTGAAATCTTAGCAGCATATACCATCCCAATACTGATTGCATGTCCATGCAATAAAGCATGTTCATTTTCAATTGCATGTCCTAGTGTATGGCCAAAGTTTAACAGCTTACGATCACCTTTTTCAAACTCGTCTTTTTGCACCACGCTTACCTTAATTTCAACATTTTTTTGAATCAATGCAGCCAAGGCTTTTTTATTTTTTTGATAGAAGGATAAATTATTTTCATTTAATTCCTTCATCATTTTTGCATCTTTGATAGCAGCATGCTTGATTATTTCAGCAAAACCGTTCTCCCATTGATAGCTTGGCAATGTTGATAAAAAACTATGGTCATATAAGATGAAAGCAGGTTGACGTATTAGGCCTACCATGTTTTTGTATACGCCTACATCTATCCCATTTTTTCCACCAATCGATGCATCTACCATCGCTAAAATAGTGGTTGGCACAAAGCCAAATTGAACACCACGCATAAATACTCCTGCTACATAGCCTACCATATCCGTTACCACTCCACCACCTACTCCAATCAAAAATGATTGCCTATTGGCGCCGAAATTTAATAAAGCTTCAATGATAAAATCTACTGTAGCTTGTTGCTTATGCACTTCTCCAGCTGGAATTACTATGGTTGGTTTTCCTTTAAATTGCTTTTGATGCAATGCATACACATTCTCATCTGTGATATAGATCGCATTAGCTTTGTCTACCATTTTGCCAATAGCAGCAAATTTGCCATCTAACACAAATTCAACTGTGCTATTTGAGAATTTAACTTTCCAGTTTTTCATTCAGCGCTGTTTAAAACAACCAAAATTGCTGGGCGAACCCTGCAATTTTAGCTATTCATAATTTTATTTTGTTGTTGTATACTTTCCATATGCACGGCGTCCATGTACTTAGTGATAAAGTCGTCACTCAATCCCATTTTGTTTCCTTTCACTACCGCTCTTTCTAAAATTTCATTCCAACGGTTGGTTTGAAGAATTGTGATGTCGTTATTCTTTTTGTATTCACCAATTTTTTGTGCCACTTTCATACGTGTAGATAATACTTGCAACAACTCGTCATCTAATTGATTAATTTGTTGGCGCAATTTTTCTAAAGCCATATGGAATTCTTCAGAAGCCACATCTTCTTTTCTCCAACGAATCGCTTCCAACATTTCCTTCAATACCTCTGGTGTAATTTGTTGTTTCGCATCACTCCAAGCATTGTCTGGATCGATATGTGATTCAATGATTAAACCATCAAAATCTAAGTCTATGGCTTGTTGTGCTACTTCTTGTAAAATATCACGACGTCCACAAATATGTGAAGGATCATTGATCATTGGAACATTAGGGAAACGACGTTTCATCTCAATCGCTAAATGCCACATTGGGGCATTACGGAATTCTGTATTGCCATAAGAGCTAAACCCTCTGTGGATTAAGCCTAGGTCTTCGATACCTGCTTTAGCAATACGTTCCATTCCTCCCACCCAAAGTTCTACATCTGGATTTAACGGATTTTTTATTAAAACTGGCACTTTTACACCTCTTAATGCATCTGCAATTTCTTGCACACTAAAAGGGTTAACCGTTGTTCTAGCACCAATCCATAGAACGTCTACATCAAAGTGCAACGCATCTTCTACTTGTTTTGCAGTAGCAACTTCTACAGCAATTGGCAATCCTGTTTCCTTTTTTGCTTGTTGCAACCAAGGCAAACCTTTTGTACCAATGCCTTCAAAACTTCCAGGTCTTGTTCTTGGCTTCCAGATACCAGCACGCATAATGTCTACTCTTCCTGTTGCAGCCAATCGCTTAGCTGTTTCCATTACTTGTTCTTCGGTTTCTGCACTACAAGGACCAGAAATAATCAATGGTGCTTTTTTTAATAAACTTTCCATGTTAACCAATTTTAATATTTGAGATGTGATTATAGATTATCCTTCATTACTTCCTCTTTGACCTCCGCTATCTGCATCATTCATGCGAATACGACGTCCTTTATAATTTTTACCATCCAAAGCTGTGATCATTTTTTTAGCAGAACCTGCTTCAATTTCAATCCAGCTATTCATGTCTCTCATGTCAATTCTACCTAAGACATCTTTTTTCAAATCACTCATGTCTAAGATAAACTGTAAGAAACTAGCTTTATAGAAGCCATCTTTAGTACCCAAGTTCACAAACAAACGCTTTGCGCCTGCAGCACCTCTTGATTGTGCACGACCACCACGATCACCACGGTCTCCGCGATCTCCACCGCCAAATTCTTGACGACCTCTATCACGATTGCGATCTTGTTGTTGCATTGGCTCTCTGCGACCATTCTTTTCGGCAGCTCTTAAATTTAAATCAGGTGCATTTTCATAGTAGCTCAAGAAACGGTTGAATTCCAAAGCGGCAACTCTTTTCAAGATGTCCTCTTTAGTCATATCAGCAAATTTCTCTGCCAACATAGGTACATAAGTTTCGTAATCACCATGACTGACATCTGTAGACATCAATTTATCCATTACATGGAAGAACTGCTTTCTACAAACATCCTTACCACTAGGGATATCTAATTTATGGAAAGTGCTCTTGTTGATATTTTCAATCTGACGTAATCTGTATGTTTCTCTTGCATGTACAATTGAAATACAAACACCTTGACTTCCAGCACGTCCTGTACGACCGCTACGGTGCGTATACACTTCTACGTCATCTGGCAATTCAAAATTAATCACGTGTGTAATTCCTTTTACGTCGATACCACGCGCAGCAACGTCAGTCGCAATTAACAATTGTAAAGTTTTATCTCTAAATTGACCCATCACTCTATCACGTTGTTGTTGTGTTAAGTCGCCATGGATCGCATCAATGTCATAACCTTCTCTTGTTAAACGAGCAGCCACATCTTGTGCATCTGCTTTTGTACGAGTGAAGATGATACCATAGATACCGGGGTTGAAATCGATGATTCTTTTTAAAGTCTCATATCGATATTGCGCCGAGGTAACATAATATTGGTGATCAATGCTCTTATTGGTTGCATTCACTTTTCCAATGGTAACTTCCACCGGCTCTTTCATGTAACGCTTACTTACTTTTCTAATTTCAGTTGGCATGGTTGCACTAAACAACCAGATACTTTCTCTATTAGGTGTATTCTTTAAGATAAACTCAATATCTTCTTGGAATCCCATATTCAACATTTCATCGGCCTCATCCAATACCACATATTCAATTTGCTCTAAGTTGATTGCTTTTCTTTCAATCAAGTCAATCAAACGACCAGGTGTAGCCACAATAATTTGAACACCTCTTTTAAGGTCTCTAATTTGCATACTGATAGAAGTTCCACCATAAACTGCCAATACTTGTAAACCGGTAACATGCTTTTTAAACAAGTTCAATTCATTTACAATTTGCATACACAATTCTCTAGTAGGACAAACGACCAATGCCTGAGGATATTTGTTTGCAGTTTTGATCAATTGTAATAATGGTAAACCAAATGCAGCAGTTTTACCTGTTCCAGTTTGTGCTAAACCAATAAAATCTTTCGTACCACTAATCAATACAGGAATCGCGCGCTCTTGAATTTCTGTTGCATGCGTGTATCCTAATTCTGTAACTGATTTTACCAATTGTTCATTGATTCCAATTTCAGCAAAAGTCATTTTTGTTTTTACTGCTTCAATCAATTCATTCGTTGTATTCATCTCTTCTGTTTTCTTCATTTTTAATTTTTAAATTTCCTTAAATAAGAATTTTATTTTAAAATTCTTTTAATACCATTTGCATTCTCAATCAAATCAGATAGGTAGTCAAAATTTTCTTTTTCAAGACATGACTTAAACTTTCTTAATTGACTAATATGCTCATTTAGCACATCCAACACATTTTCCTTATTCTGCATGAAGATGGGAACCCACATTGCCGCATTGGACTTTGCCAAACGCACAGTGCTTTCAAAACCACCACTCGCTAATTCAAAAATAGCATCAGATTCTTTCTCCTTCTCTAGCACGGTATTTGCCAATGCAAAAGAAGTGATATGCGATATATGGCTAACATAAGCCACATGGATGTCGTGCTTCATTGCATCCATGTATAATATATGCATCCCTAATTGCTCATACACTTGCTCTACTAATTTCAAAGCATCTTGGTCTATTTGTTCTTTATTACAAATAACAGTTGCCTTTTCCTTAAACGCATCTTGCTGAGCCGCTTCTGGACCACTAAATTCAGTTCCCCACATGGGGTGGGTTGGAACGAATCTTCCTTTCTTGGAATGCGCGTTCGCGATTTGTACAATACTTTCCTTAGTAGACCCTAAATCAAATACAACCTGCTTGTCTATTAAATCTAAAATAGTAGGTAGCAATTTTTCTGCAATATTCACCGGCGTTGCGATGGCAATTAGATCGGAAGACGCAATGGCTTTTTCTAAGTCCATAATTTCATCTACGATGCCTAATTGCAATGCTTGTTCTTGGTGCAAAGGATTATTGTCCACTCCAATCACATGATCCACAAAGCCTTTTTGCTTTAGGGTCAGTGCTAGAGAGCCACCAATTAATCCAATACCAATCACTGTTAAACGCATGCTTCAATTCTTTTAATTGCTTCACTAAATTTTTCTAAAGACCCACACAAACTCACACGGATATATTCGTTACCTGCAGAACCAAAGATCCCACCAGGAGTGATAAATACATTGGCTTCGTAAAGCACTTTATCGCTTAACGCATAACCGTCTTTGAATTTGGCTGGAATTTTTGCCCAAACAAACATTCCAACTTGTTGTTTTGAATAAGCACATTTTAA
>JACCDW011397384.1_pt1 | contig 62947 bp, 97 predicted proteins | sample 7449781 | NCBI WGS metagenome assembly JACCDW01 (sample SAMN15323449, study PRJNA562643) | freshwater metagenome | isolation source: river surface water | place: USA:Blue River Watershed | collected 2017-08-18
GGCTTGAAAGTTCAAGCTGCTCAGAAAGAACTAAAGACAAAATTAAATACGCTTGTAAAAGCACAAACTGAAGCAGCTGCTGCTCAAGCAAATGCTGAGGAGCTAGGTCGTTCTTCAACAAGCAGACTAAAGCAAGCAAAAGAAAAGCTTGCATCAGCAACACAGAACGCAAAAATTGCAACTGAGAAACTAGCTAAGGCAGTAGCTGCTGCATCTACAGATGTTGCTGCAGTAGCACCAGCCTTAACGGGTGCTGCATCTAGTGCGGCTTCTGGTACTAGTGCAGGGTCGGCTGGTACACCTAAAGCTCCAAGAACACCAAGACCAAGAACCCCTGCTGCTGCAATTCCTGCGTCTGCTAGTGGTGGTAGTGCAATTGTTAAAGCAATTGAAAAGCAAACGCTTCAGTTTGACAGCGCCCTTGCTAACTTTTTTAAGGGACCAAACTTCTTCCAGGGTCCAAACATTTTTCAAGGGAAGTTAATTAGTGCGGATAAGTTAAATCTTAAGATTAAAGATTCTGCAAAGGTTGCTAAGGATGCAGCAAAGGCTCTTCCTGCCACTGACCCATTAGTTGTCAAAGCAAAAGCTAGACAGAATTATAAAACATTAAAAGACAGAATTGAGGCAAGAACTGGTGTCCCTCTATCTGAAGAAAGACTTGACAGGCTTAAGAGATTAACTGGTGTAAAAACACCAACAAGTATTCCTGCTGTAATGGAAGATGCTAGAGCAGCCAGGGCAGCAACAAGAGCAGCGGATATTCGTGCTCGTGTTTTGAGCAGTGTTGCTGCATCAAGAGCAGCTACTGCTTCATCTGGGGCAAAGGCTGCATTCAAAGACATGGACATGACTCGCTTTGACAAAATCAAGGGCAAGATAACTTCGTTCAATAAGATGATAACTGGTTCAATTGCTGGCGGATTTAATAAAGGTTTCTCGCTTGCTGGCAATGGCTTAACAAAATTTGCACAGCTATATGTCAAAACAATTTTAAGCACAACTGCTTCTGGTACTGATGCAACAATGCAATTTGCTAAGACAATGACATTCCTATTGTCTGGTGGAAGAGTGATGATTAATGAGACTGGTCTTTTAGGAAAAGCCTTTAAAGCACTTGCTGTTGTTAATAGAATTTCAATGAATTCAATAAAGACAAGCGCAGTGGAAACTGCATTTGTTATGAGAGCACTAGGCACAGTTGTCAAGAGTGAAGTAGCCCCCGCTTTTTCACAAATGATTACTTCATTAAAAAATAGTAAAATTATAAAAGCATGGACTTTCCTTCTGTTTACTGGAATGAACAAAGTTACTTCGGCGTTAAGAGCTGCTAGTGCTGCAGCTGGTTTATTCACATCTCATACAACAAGAATGAAAGCAGTTGGTGCAGCGCTAGATGCTGTCAGAGCAAAGAGAGTTGCGGCTGGTCTGGCAGAAACAATCCCTGTATTCCAAAGACTTATTATTCAAGCAAGTGCTTACACTGGCATTGGAAGAGGTTTGAAAGCAATATTCTCAAGTCTTACAAAAACAATGTTCTCTGCTTTAACAATGGCTATCAAATTAAAATTTGCAATGCTCCTGATAGCCCCTGTATTTATCCTCATAGCTGGTTTCATCATGTCAATGAAATCAGGCTTGGTCAAGAATAATGCAGCTATTGAGAATTTTAGAAATGCATGGGTTGCTATAAGGGAAGCGATTATAACATTGTCAAAACCATTAATGGAGATGATCGGCAGATTTGGTGGTTTGGGTAAGGCAAGTAATGGCGCTAATGCTGTATCTGGGGCTCTGCATACTTTGTCAAGATTTGTAAAGTATGTGGCAGATGGCTTCAATAGGTTTGCTAAAAGTGCAGGGATGAGATATATGCAGGAAGTGGTTGTTCCTGTATTAACAAGAATGATCAATAGATTTATCCTCTTAGGAAGAACTATTGCTGGTGTGTTCAGAGGTGATGCCTCAGCGATTAAGAATTTCAAGGGTCTATTATTGTCACTTGCCTATGAAGCATTCAATTCACTACAAAAACTATTTTCATTCTTAGCTAATTTGCTTCCAAAGCTTGGACCAGTTTTGTCCTCTATGATTGAAGCAGTTCTGAATGCAACAATTGATGCATTTATGTACATAATGAATTTTGGAAAAGAAATTGCACTATTCTTTGGATCACTATTGATTGGTATAGGTGGAGCCTTTGCTTTCTTTACTGGCGGTGCATCGTTAGCTATTTCAGGTATTGGGGCGGCGCTTCTAGCAGCTGCTGGCGGTGCGTATCTCCTTGATAAGAATATTGGAAGAGTCAAATCTGGTGTAAAAGGTGTTTCTACAGCTATTGGCACCAATATAGCTCAAGGTTTAGGTAAAGGTGCTGGCTTCATAGAAGAAAATATATTTGGGAAGATAAAGAAAGCTATTTCTAGAAAGTATGGAGAAACTATTGGTTCTGATGTTAATGCTGCATTGGCATCGCAACTGTCAGACCCCGCTGATGTTAAGAAGGCTCTAAACGATACTTTGGGCGGTGCAGCTAAGAACGCACCAGGTGCCAAGGCTGCTGGTGAATCACTGGGTGAAGCGATAGCTAAGGGTATAAAAGACAAGCTCATTTCTCTTAAAGAAGATTGGACTGGTAATTTCTTTGGAAAAGCTGACGACCAAGTAACGAAGATTACAGAGAACTACAAAGAAGCTATTGATAAACAAAAAGAAGAAGCCATGAAGGCTTTTGACACGCAAATTTCTGCAATTGAAGCTCTCGGTAAAGCCGAAGAAGAATTAACGGCAAAAATGGATTACGAAGAAAAGCGCCGTGAAATGATTCGCTCAAGAGCGCTGGATAAAGAAAATTATTTAAGAGAAAGGAAGATAGCTAAGTACGAAGGTCGTACAGAAGATGTTCGCTCACTGGATCTTTCATTTAGAAAATCAGACCAAGCTGCTGGCAAAGATATTACCAATCTAGATACAGAGAGGGCAAAGACACTTCAGGAACAACAGAGATCAATTGCTATTGCAGTTATTAACCGTGAAAAAGATATCATGGCTCAGTCATTTGATGAAATGCAAAAGCAATTTGATATTAACCTTGAAAAGATTTTGAACAAGGGCTTCTCAACAAAAGAAGAGTTTAGCGCTTTGCTTGGTGAAATTGGTGGGGCTGTTCAAGGTTTCTCTGGAGAATTAAACAAGACATTTGAAGCCGCAATGACATCGCTTCCTTCAATTATTAGAAAGTCAACCGATCCATCAGTCGGAATGTTTAGCATGACGATGCAGAAATTGGTTGAGCAGGCAAAGATTTCATTTGGCGCAGAAGTAAGAACTGGCGATGCAAGCTCAATTCTTGGCTCTGCCTATGCAATGGCAAATGGTATGCCAGATGCATTTAAGCAAGCATTTAGTGAAGGTGTAATTTCTGAATCAGTAACTCCTTTTATCACAAAAATTTCAACAATAATGGGCGGGCTGAATGTAGATGCTATTTGGATTGAAGCAGGTAGATCAGCTACTGAAGCAATGATTGGCGAAATGAAGCGCAAACTTCGTGCTCTTAAGGGCGATCTTTATGATGAATTCAAGAATCTGTTTGCAGGGATGGGTGCTGAATATAATCAACTATTCCCAACACTTGAAAAACTCGCAAAAGAAATTGCTAGAATAGAAGCAATTAGATCACAATCTGGCGGTGGCGGTGGGGACTCTGGTTCAAAAGGTGCTGGAAGCGGTTATGACAGTTTAGGCAAAGAAGTAATCAGTGTTAAATATGGAGAGCACTTGGCAAGAAAGCCTATTGAAGATATTAGCTCTGCTATGGACCCTAAAAAATTCTCTTTCTTTGGGATGCTGGCTGAAGGTGCAAAGAATCTTGCAAAAGCACTTGGTCCTGTAAAAACAGCAATCCTCGGCGCTGTTGGTGTAATTGCTGGGTTCTTTGTTTTGAAAGGAATATTTACGACCATCGCTATTGGCTTTGGTAAATTGCTTACAATAGTAGCCCCATTTATGTCAACAATAACGACAACAATTGGTGCCATCTCTGCAACTACAGCTGCAATCGTTGCGGCAATAGGAGTTGTTATTGGAATATTGATTTACATGTACATTAAGTTTAAATGGTTCAGAGATATGGTTAATGACACATTTAAGAGCATTATTAACTTCTTTGTAACTGGTTTTCAGATGTTGAAAGCCCCAGTCGGAGATTTCCTGAAAGCTGTTTGGGATGGTGTTTCACAAATTCTTGGATCTCTATTTGGTCCAATTATTGATTTTGGCAAAAAGATATTGATTGGCATTGGAGGCGCAATTGCTGGAGTCTTTATTGCAATATTTGGGGCACTTCGTGGAATAACAATTGCAGTTGATTTTATTAAAGTTCCATTGTTTAAGGTAATTGGATTTATATTTAGACTTGCAACTGGAGTAGTTAATATACTCGCAGATATTATTTCTGGAGCAATTGACTTTATTTACAAGATTATCGGTGCGCTGTTTACAATTGGAATCGGCGGTCCAATCAAACTTATTATTGGGGCATTTAAAATTGCATTTGACATTATCGTTGGCATAGTAAAGATTGCAATTGATTTGATTATTAAGGCGTTTGATTTCCTTAAGGGTGGATTATCTGGTCCATTTGAAGTTGGATTTGGAATTATTAAGGGTGTCTTTGACAAGATAAAAGGTATTGTCTCTGGAGTCATTGACTTTATAAAGGGTATATTTGATGGGTTTGATTTTGGCTCAATAGCTGGTCCTATAACCGCTCCGTTTAAAGTTTCGTTTGAATTCATTAAAGATGTATTTGGCAAAATATTTAATATAGTTAAAGATGTATTTGAAAAAATAATCTCATTTATTAAACCAATTGGTGAGGTTATATTGAGCATCCTGCTTGCTCCGTTCAAACTTTTGTTTGATGTATTTAAAGCCATTGCATCCAACCCAGTCGTTGTATTCTTTGCTCGCCTAGCCGCACTGCTTGGATTGGTCGCTGCAATTGTTGCAACATGGACAATTAAGATTGTTCTTGAAAGCACATGGTTTGTTATTAAGAAGGTTGTTGGGGCGCTAATTGATCTTGGCAAGTTTATTGTTGGCGGTCTCGTAGATGCGTTTAACATAATTAAAGATGTAGCAATTAAAGCTTGGGACTTTATTTATGAAAAAGTTAAGGGCTTTATTGATTGGTGGCATGATGAGATTGGCTCGCTCTGGTTGATATTTGTTGCGGTGTTTGCAATCCTGTATGAAGCCGCAAGGTTGTTCTTTAATTGGATGAAAGACACATTTGGTCCAATACTTGCAAAAGTATTTGATGCATTTAAACAAGCAGTTGATGTTGTTTTTGAACTGTTAAAAACATTTGGGTCATGGATTGGAAGTGTTTTTGCTGCTGCTTGGGAAGGAATAAAGACAGTTGCCTCTGCTGTATGGGGGGCTATAAGTGATGCAGTGAGTCTTGCCTTTGATATTCTGAAGCAAGTTGCGTCATGGATAGAAACAGTCTTCAGTGCAGCTTGGGATGTGCTTAAAAAAGCGGCTGCATTGTATTGGGATTATTTGAACTTTATTATTCCATTCCTCTGGGATTCCATGAAGACAGTAGCATCTTGGATTGGAACAGCATTTAGTGTAGTTTGGGGTGTATTGAAGAAAGCGGCTTCCTTGTTCTGGGATTATTTAGGCGAGGTGATTCCGTTTGTTTGGGATACTTTGAAGAAAGTAGCGTCTTGGATTGGTACAGTGCTTTCAAAAGCCTGGGATGTCATAAGTGTTGTCGCAACAAAAGCTTTTGAAATTCTTGGTGGGGCAATTAATCTTGTTTGGGAAATTATCAAAAATGGCTGGAGTGTTGTACGAGTTATATTTGAAAAGATCATTGATGTGCTGCGAAATCCATTAGCTGCTGCTTGGGGATTCATAAAGGGAGCTGTTGAATTGGTCTGGGGTGTTATAACCGACATGGTAGACGCTGCACTCCCTCTTCTAAACACTATTGCTGATTTTGTTAGTGTCGTTCTTAGTGGGGCATGGGATGTCTTATCAAAGACTATTGGTAAAGTTTGGGATATTATTAAATTTGGTTGGGATTTAACCAAGCCTGTGTTTGACGGTCTCTGGGGAATTATCTGGAGAGTGATTGGACCAGCCGTAAAGCTTTTAGGTAAAGCCTTTGGTCTCTTGTGGGATGGAATCAAAGCAGCGTGGAGTTTTGTTGAGCCAATATTTAGTGCGATGTGGGACATTATTTCTAATGTGCTAGGTCCAGTTGTAGAGCTTCTTGGGTCTCTGTTCCAGAAAGTATGGGATGGCATCACCGCTGGCTGGGATTTAATCAAGCCAGTATTTGATTGGATTTTAGATATTATTGTTAACTTTATCAAGATGGAAGTTGAAGGTCTAAAAGTTATTTTCGGTTTCCTTTGGGACAAAATTACAGCTGGCTGGGATTTGGTTGGTCCAATTTTTGGTTTGATAGTAGACATTATTAAAAATGGAATTAAGGGCGCTATTGATGTTGTAATGTTTTTATGGGATAACTTCTGGAATGGAATAAAAATTTCATGGAGCTTCCTCAAGCCAATATTTGATTTCATTGTTGACGCAATTAAGTCTGGCATTGGATTTGCAATTGACATGGTAAAGAAAGGCTGGGACATTTTTGTTGCAGTACTGAAGAGTACTAAAGATTTCATTGTCGGTATCATCCAGACAATTGGTAACTGGATTAGGGATGGAATTCAGTTTGTAATTGAAAAAGTAATCAGTGTATGGAACGGTCTGAAAGATGCGTTCAGCGCAGTTTGGAGCTTCATCCAGCCAATTATCTCTAAGATCGGAGATGCGATCAAGAATGTAATCGGTGGAGCTATTGACTTTATCAAGGCTGCTATTGAAGCAATCCCGCAAGCGTTCAAGTTGGTTGTTAATAGTATTGGTGGTTTGTTCAATAGAGCTGTTGATGTTCTTGGTGGATTTGCATTCCCTAAGACAATCTTGGGAATACCGCTTCCTTACATTGGAGGAAAGAAAGTAACCGACTTTATTCCTCTTCCAAAGATCCCTACGCTTTACAGCGGTGGAAAAGTTGGAATGTACATGAAGGGTGGAATGGCATACGGAACTGGCGGTATGACTTACGGACCTGCTCAGCAAGGTATTCCAGCAATTCTTCATGGAGGCGAGTATGTAATCAACCATAAAGCTGTACAGAGAATTGGCACAGACACGCTGGATAGGCTCAATAGTCTTAGACTTTCTAAGCCAAACTTCCCAACAATGCCATCTGTGCCAAGTATCAAGATGCCTAATGTGAGCATGAATAACTCATCCTATGCACAACCAAGCGGCTCTTCAACACAGAATGTAAACATCTATGTTGATAACTTCATTGGCGAGCCAGAATGGTTTAACTCAATGATGAAAGATTATAATACAAAAGTATTGCCAAGAAATCAAAAATCAGCTGGTCTTGAGAGTAGAGTTATTAACACATATAATGGTTTAAATAGAGGTCTATAATGTCAATATCCAATATTTTAACTATAAACAACACAGAAGTCACTGAGCATAATAGAAAATTAAGCATTGCTGAGCAAATTTCAGCAAATGATGTTGATCTTGCATCTGGTCATAGAAGAAGGTTTTTTACAAATAATAAGAAACAGTTCTCCCTTTCCTGGTCCTACCTCCCAGATCTTGCGACAAAAACTGTTGATGCAAGGGTTGGTAGGAATTTTTTGTTTGGAATTGCAAATACATCAAACTATGTATCTTTAAAAATTGAACTAGAACCAGGAGCTGGTTTTACAGAGTATAACTGTTATTTAGATTCATATAGTGAATCTTTGATAAGAAGAGATTTATCAACTGGTTGTACTTATTATGATGTGTCTTTGACACTAACGGAAAAATAATGGCTGACAATAGTTGGTATTCATTTAGTGAACCATTAAATAGCGGCATTGATTTTTATCAAGCTGATTCTAATGATGTAGTGGTTGTCTTATCCGCATCAGCCTCGTTATCTGTCAATGCAGTTAAATTAATTGATATTTCTTCAAGTTTGTCATCATCATCTGAATTGTCGGCTAATGCGATGAAGATATCATACGCCGCAGCATCTCTTTCTGTTGAGGGTGCGACATTAACAATTGCAACTGAAAGGCAAGATGCATTAGTTTCAATATCTGCTGAAACGCAAGTATCTACAAATATTACAAAGATTGCTTTTGCTTCTTCAAGCATAGAAGCATCAACAGATATTCAAACATCTGCTAAAGAAATATTGCTTGCTGCAGTGTCTATGTCATCATCAGCAGATTTGCAATCTACGATTACAAAGATTGCAAAAGCAGCATCTGTAATTACACCGAATGCAACAGTTGATGTTGTTTCAAAAGCTATTAGAAAATCAACAGTTTCTATAAATCCTAGCGTTAATTTATCAATTGTTGGAAAGGTCGCTCTATCAACAATTAGAATTGCTATGAGTCAATTTGTTGATATTAATGTAAAACCATTAACTAGATTTGCTCAAGATATTAATGTTGGTATAGATTCTGGCTTGTATAGAACACTAATACTGTTAGATGGAAAACCATTGACAAATCATAATAGAAGGCTTGACATGAATGTTGAGCCAATCTTTACAGAAACAGTTAACTGGGCAAATAGAAAAAATAGATACTATAAATCATCAACGAGGGCTGGCAGAAGAACATTCAATTTATCATGGTCAAATCTGCCTAATAGTATGACATATACAGCAGATGGCAATAAAGGTCGTGATTTTATAAAAGACATAGCCCAGGACCCAAGGCACCATGTTCTTAAAATAATAAATATGGATGAATCTGGCACTACGCCATACTCAGAAACCAGTTATAATGTATTAGTGAAAGATTATAGCGAAACTTTAATAAGAAGGGATATTCCTAACGAATTGTATTTGTGGGATTGCTCAATGAGCTTTGAAGAGGTCTAGATGTTAGAATACGGACTTCATGGCAAAGAGATATCTGACTCATTCAATAGCGCATTTAGTGGTATTACACAAAGTGTAAAACCATTAATTTTAGTTGACTGGTTAGACAGTAGGCATGTTGATAAATATTCAAATACTGAAATAGCCAGCAGTAATCATACTTGTACTCAGATTAGTGAGGCGATGGTCAATAGTAATGCTTCTGGAATGCTGGCTGGAAATAGGCAATTATCTGCAAATGAAGTGTTATTTAACAGGTCTCGTGGTAGGGATTTTTATTTTACTCCAAATGAGTCAATTAATGGTGTAGAACGACAGTCATTTACATGGGCTGTTTGTGATGCAAAAGATGTTAATGGGAAAGTTATCACCGCAAATGGTCAATGGCACTGCCTGCCAGCCAATAAAGATGAGAATTATGAGTTTGGGTATCAATCTTCTACAAAGAGCACAAGCAATGTGCATTCAACGCTAAATGGATATGAATTTTCTGATCCAATTTTGCTGACATATGTTTTTACTCAAAGAAAAGTTAATCTAATTAAAGTTGTATCTTCTGAATATAATGGTCAAATTAAAGCTTATAATCTTAAAGCTTATAATAATACAGTTAATTTGGTCTATAACGAAGACGCAGAAATTCCAGATGATTCTTATTTTTTAGAACATTACCTTGAGGGTATAAATTCTAATGATATTAATAAAATTATTTTAACAATTTACACAACAAAAAATCCATCAGACTATGCAAGAGTTAATGAAATGGCACCAATCTATAGATTGGATATGACGGATTATGTAATGAATTTTAATGTTTCAAAGGTAAGAGATGTTCACGAAACAAGTCTTCCAATTGCTGGAAGCGGAAGCAATACCGCATCAGTGACATTGGATAATGCTGGTAAAGATTTTAATTTATTCAATTCAAGCTCTGCATTTGGCAAGTATATGAAAAAAGATATTCGCTTCAATATATATGCTGGATGGGAGATCCATAGAGCTAACAGCGATTATGTTGAAACAATTCTTACATCAAATGTAGACGCTGATGACACAACATGGACTATTAACAGCGTAAGTGATCTACCAGTTGGCGGTTCAGGTAATTATTTCTTACTTACAATTGATCCTGGAACAGTTGATAAAGAAGTCGTTGTAGCTACCAGGGGTACTGGTAATTCTTTGACAATTATTCAAAGAGGAGCGGGCGACACATCTCCTAGATCGCACTCCTCTGGCGCTGTAATACAATTTGATGTGTATGAATATGTTCCATATGGGGTTTTTTATGTTGATGAATGGCAAGGAACATCCTCTTCTATGACTGTTAGTGCAAATTTAACAGACAGAAGTAAATTTGCACAAGAGAAATTGCTAACAAAAGGTTTTCTTTTACAAGATTCAACAGTTGCGGAAGCTGTTGAGCATTTGTTATTAATGACAAATTTTCCAAAAGCAGATATCCAATATCTATTGAAGCCTGCAAAAACTTATAAAAAAAATAATGCAATACTTCATTATGGTTTTGATGAAAGCTCTATTGACAGAGCAAACTCGCAAAGAGTTGTTTCTACATCATTGAGGGCTAGACTTGTCAAAGTCCCAGAAACTGACTTGAATTCAGTTCGTGATATTAAGCTTGATGCCAATGATAGGGAGTTAAGCACATATGAAAAAGCTCTTGATGTTAAAGCTTTTATATCACCAACATTGACAACTACATCATCTGCAATATCAAGCGATCCAAGTTTAGCCCTTGACTTTGTATCTGGTGAATTTTTAGACAAAGATGGCAATACCGTTAATGAATATTTTAACGGTGTTATTGATGGCTACTATGTCCCATCTGCAACTGGCGGGTATTCAATACTAGCCAGCGTCAATAAAGGTGGTGTTAGAGTTTATCTTAATAAGATAAGAATTATAGACGAATGGTATATTATTGATTCTGGTGTCGGTCTGCAAGAAACAATCTCGTCAGAAGAATTACAGCTGACAGCTGGTGTCCCCTACGAAATAAGAATTGAATTTTTTACAGAGCAATATGTTGAAGGTGAGCCGTTTCAAATTTCATTAGGAGTTGATTATGACGGAGAGCAGGATAATGTTTACGCTAATGAATGTCATACAATGGTCGCTAATGATAGGATCGGTGTAAAGGATAATTATTCATACCTAGATTTTTCTGCAAACTCATGGACACCATCTGCTGGTGTTAATTTGATAGAAAGGGCTGCCAAGAGAAATGACGCAATATATCTTGGGTCAGTAAAGATATCTGAAGTCAGTGGTGTGGTATCTGATAGCCAGAGCAAGAGTATTTTATTAAGTTCAAACTCATACCTAAGAACTCCTTATCACATATCATACGATGTCTTTGATAGCTCGTCAGACTCTTATACTGGTGAATTTAGTATTCAATTGTATGCAAAATTTCATAATGGTTCATTTTCAAATGATGGTGAATATATAAGTAATTGGAACAATTCAACATCAAGTTCTGGGTTTGAATTTTTCAACACATCTTCTTCTAATGGTTTTAAGTTTAAAACAAGTAGTGGAACCCAAACTGTTACAAGCAATACTGCTCTGTCAAATTCAATATACAATCACATTGCGGTAACATACAAGGATAATTCGCTTAAGTACTATGTGAATGGCTCATTGGCAAACACTGTGACAACAACTGGTTCACTAGTTGCTTTCACAAATAAGAGCCTAACATTTGGCGGCAGAGGTGCTGCTTTCTCTGCTGGGGCAGAAGTTGCGCCATCTGCAATAAGAAGTTTTTACATTGATGAGTTTGCGATATTCAATAAACAACTTTCCTCTGAGCAAATTGTTAATGATTATATTGAAACGCAAATGCAAGAGGCAAGGGTAATGCCGTTTATATACGGTAATGACTCTTCAGTTCAGGAAATAATTGACAATATCAGCCTTGCTGACCTTGGAAGATTGTATATAGATGAAAATAACAAAGCAAGGTATGAGCATTTTAATAGATTATTTGAAGCTTCAATAAATCAACATGCAAATGTTCAGCACACTTTTTCTGATTCATCAAATATTATTGATGCAAGTTATAATGTTCAATTGCAAACAAATAAAGTAACTGTAAAAATCAATGGTATTGCAAACAATCTAATTCAAAAACAAAGTCTATGGCGTGCAGAGGATCCAACAACTCTTGGGGTTACTGAGCTGTCATCATCCATGTCCAATAGTGATGTCAGCATGAATGTATTGTCAACAGACAATCCGTATTTTGCAAAATCTGGATACCTTTTGGTTGATAATGAAATTATTAAATATAGCAATACTACAAGTAATTCTTTTATAACTTTAGAGAGAGGTCAGTTTGACACATTTGCTGCAGCTCATAATACAAACACCCTTGTAAGAGAAGTTAAAAACTACGACTTGCTGTTTGATAAATCCCCAGCTTTCAAAATTGAAAACCCTTTAATAACTAATTTAAGCACAGTTAACCCAGCTAAAATAGAATTGCTAAAATACAATCCAACTCCTTACGGTGCAAAACTAATACTGGCTGCATCTAACAATGTTGTAAGTGGGGATATTGTTTATGTTGAGGGGGAAAACCCTTTAACTAATGAAAAACATTTTGCAGGTATTGCTGGTATTCCAGTTATTGTCACAGATAATACTGGGGATGTAAAAGAACAAAAAGCTACATTGGAAGATAATATTAGAAGATATGGTCTTAAGGAAATTATCATAGAAAATGAGTTTATAACTGATCTAACTCATGCTCAAAAATTAGCTGATTTTATAATCGGTAAAATGTCAGACCCAGTTCCAGTTTTAAATTTAAACATTCTCCCAGTTCCAACATTGCAACTTGGCGATAGAATTCGTATATCTACAATGGATTCATTTGATATAATTAATGGTGACTATTGGTTGATAAGTACTGAATTTTCTTATAGCGGAAGTTTAACACAATCAATTGTAATAAGGAAGGTTGTGTAATGTCATTTAGAAAAGGTACTTCTGAAAATTCAATTTTATTCTTCAGAGGTGGACATAATCATGATGGCGTTTCGTCTTCTATAATAAATACAAACTCTTATTCAATATATGATTTTGTTGTTGGAAAAATAGGCGACTCTGCAAGGCAAAATAACCAACAGAAAAATTATGATAATTTAAAAAATGTTATATCTAATATTGTAAAAACAGACATACTTGGTCCATCAGGTGTTCGTCTTGGACCAAACTCAGTTCAATCAATAAACATAGCAGCTGGCGCTGTTACTGCTGGAGAATTGGCTGCAAATATTGTTTTGGTAAATAATGTTATATCAAGCAGTGATTTTGATGGGGTCGTTGCGGCAAATGGCGCTATAACCAGTCAGGGTTCAAATGGATGGGCGATAACTAGTGCTGGAGCCGCTGTATTTTCCAATACGGCAATTAGAGGAACGATCCAGGCTGGTGCTGTTTATATCAATGCTGACAATTTTTGGTTAAGTGATGGAACATTTACTGTCGGTTCTAATGTAAATAGTAATGGAATATTTTTTGACCCTGAAAATGGTAATTTTGACATAAGAGGTCATGTTTATGCTACAGGTGGAAAGATTGCTGGTTTAAATATTGATGGCGATGATATGTACTCTGGTGGTAATTATGACGGAGAGATGTGGATTGGTCCAACATACGGTCCAGCTACTGGCGTTGGTACGGGGGTTCACTCATCAGCTGTATATATAGATGCAAGTTATGATGCATCATATATTGCTAATGCACAGTACTCTGGAATAGGTACTGATTATAATTTAGTTGATAGAGCAACGAGTTCTGTTGCGTCAACTCTAAATATTAATCACTCAGGTGTCCAATATAAATATGGAAGTGAAAGATTTGAGTTTTATTACGATTCTGGAAATGATCAATTATGGTGCTATATTGATGGGACACCGTACTGTATTTATCAATGCAGCGATGTACCACCAGAGCCTTCTACTGTTGTGGTTGGTACCACTACAGTGGTTGGTGGTGGAACATGTACGACATGTGAATCAGCAGGTCAGTACGCATTAGAAGCTAATTGTGGAGGCGCAGGGTGCTTCCAAATTTGGGAAGAATTTAATTGTGCTGCTGGATGCACTTGTACAAATTGCGTTGATGTTATGATATCAGATTGTACTGGTCCTAATTGTGGTCAATACGCCCCTACATTTTTCGCTCCACCTTCGTTCTTTGGTCCTCCTTCATTCTTTGGTCCTCCTACATTCTTTGGTCCACCTTCGTTCAAATAATCTGTTATAATTAAGACATGCCTATAAGTCCATCAAGAAACCCAGAGGAATTTGAATTTTTTGCTTTTGTAGTAGATAATGAGGTAGCGGTAATTTATCCAATTCAAAAAAGTCTTGAATTATATACTGCAGCATGGTCGTCAGACCCAAAAGTTATAAAATTAACTGATGAGCAAAAAAATCGTGTATATTCTGGATTTATATATAATGGCATTGATTTTATTCCACCAATTAATTAATTATGACCACACCTTGGCAAGAATATAGAAAAAAACTATCAGCTACTCCATTAGGTTTAATTGATAAAAATAATTATGTTACTGATTTAGAAGCAGATGTTAGAATGAACATTTGTAATCAATGTGATAGTTTTATTCATTTAACAAGTCAGTGTAAAGAATGTGGTTGTTTTATGAATTTAAAAACAAAATTAAAAAACACCAAATGCCCACTCGGTAAATGGTAAATTTATGAAAGTTCTTGCTCATGCAATACATTTATATAAATTCAAAAGCTATGAAGAATGTTTGTCTATTATAAAAAATAGTTTAAATCAATTATTTAATCCTGGATCAATAGTTAAAAAAAATGATCAGATTGATTATTATTCAGATGTTGATGATGAAATAAGAAAAACTGATGTTTTTGGATTATTTGACTCAAGGCAATGTCATCATGAAGATCCTATTGTTAAATTAAAATCTATTTTAGATGAAGAGATAGGTAAGTTATTGGAGTCATATAGGGTTAGATTAGGTTTAGATGATTTAATTTCATTTAATGACTGGATTATTATGAAATACGAAAAAGGTTCTTTTTTTAAAAATCATAAAGATGACGGTCCAATGTTTGATAGAACAGTTTCTGTAATTGCATATCTTAATGATGATTTCGCTGGGGGCGAGATTGAATTCCCAGGATTTAATTTATTACATAAACCAAAGGCTGGCGATGTATTGTTTTTTCCATCATCTTATGCTTATAATCATAATATAAAAGAAATAACAGATGGAACTAGATATGCAGCTGTTAATTGGTACAGCTACCCAGATAGGTTAAAATAGGATATAATAGATAAATGGCTTACGAAAATTACTCCTTTGTTTCTTGGACTGACGGTACACCTATATCGTCAGACAGGCTCGCTCAGATGTCTATGAACATGGAGCAAATCCGTGATTATAATGATTCTAAACCAGCTGGCGTAATTGAGTTCTCAGAAACGACTGCTGGGAATGTTATTGCAAATGTCGGAAGTTCGTCAACATCTATTATATCTTTAACAAATCCAGATGGTGGGTCTGATCAAAGAGTTACAATTGCAGAGAATAGATACTATAAAATTACAGTAGTGTTTCCAGGGTTCACTGTTTATAACAAAGGTGCTGAGGATTCAGTCTTGACACTGCAGGTGTGGAATGATATTGAAACAAATTACGAAACTACATCACCAGTGATGGAATGGGTTTTTTCTCCATCACCGCATCTTTATTTCAACACAGCAAGTAATGCGAATGTCTCTGCTCAGCAGGGTAACTTTAAACAAGATTACGGCAGGCTTGCTTCTGGAACATACACTATCTATGCGGAAAGCGGCGGTGGGTTGAATGCAGAATCGTTCTCGGTTGCGGTTAAAAGAACTTTTGGGACATCTGGCTCAAATAATGCCCCTCAAATATCAGTTAACCCAACTGCAACAGAAAAATTGCAAATTATAGTTGAAGATGTTGGTGCTAGTATTTAAATATGAGAGAGCTAGCATCTAAAAGAAAAGATGTTGAATGGTCAATTAGGAATGTTGGTGGTGAGAATAACCCTAATTATGGTGGTGGAAAATATATTGATGATAAGGGCTATGTAAGAATTTTAGCCCAAGAGCACCCCTTTAATATTAAAGGCTATATTTATGAGCATAGAGCTGTTTTTGAAGAATACCTAGGCAGGTATTTACAGCCTTGGGAAACGGTTCACCATATTAATGAAATTAAAGTTGATAACCGTGTTGGTAATCTATACTTATGCACTGTACCAGAGCATAGCGCTGTGCATAGAGAAGGTAAAAAACCAAGTGATAGTCATAGAGAAAAAATGCGTGACAATATGAACAAACGCAATGCGGAAACAAGAGAAAAAAAGAAGAAACAAATTCTAAGATAAACTGTTTTTACGCATATTCCCTGCGAAATGGTGTACAATTGACCTTATGAAAATATGCGAAGCAAAAGGTTGCAACCAAGAGTTTGAACCAAATACAGCAAATCACAAGTACGCAGACAAGGATTGTCGTAAGTCAATAGACAAAGCTGGTCTGTGCAAATATAGACGAGAGAAAGGTTTATTTGAAGTGCCTAAAGATCCAATCACTGGTGAGCAACCAGTTTCCGACCCAGAGTTGAGAGTCTCATTTACAAGACTTCAACAAGAATATAACAAGCTAAAAACAAAAAGCGATGATTTGGTAAATGCCATTTATCAAGCAGTTCGTGATGATATGGCTGATAATAAATATAAACCAGTTCCAAAGCCAGTTCTTAGCAAAAAGAAAAACGGAGAAGAGGTAGCCGTTGCGGTTATTGCGGACTGGCAACTTGCCAAGATCACTCCTGATTACAATTCACAAGTGTGTGAAGAAAGAATCTACAAATTTGCTGAGAAGATTATCAATCTTACTGAAATCCAAAGACAAGATCACCCAGTCCGTGAGCTTAGGATTTGGGCTTTGGGTGACATTATTGAGGGTGAATTGATTTTCCCAGGTCAATCGTTCTTAGTTGATGGTGGTCTGTACAGACAGATCACAGTTGATGGTCCAAGAATTCTTAAGAACTTTATTAACATCATGCTTGAAAACTTTGAAAAAGTTACATTTGTTGGCGTGATTGGTAATCATGGTTCTATTGGTGGTAGGGCAAGAAGAGATCACGACCCTGAGACTAATGGTGACAGGATGCTCTATCGCATCACCCAACTGATGTTTGAAAATGAAAAGAGAATTGAGTTTAAGATTCCTGATGGTCGTGGTGAGCGTCATTGGTACGCAATTGACAAGATTGGAAATTACAAAGCAATGCTTTGTCATGGCGATCAATTTGGTAGCTTATCTTCATTCTATTCTTTCCAAAAGAAAGCATATGGCTGGAAGATTGGGGCGTTGAGTGAGGATTTTGATGACATTTACATTGGTCATTTTCATACACCAACTAAGATGACATTCAACACCGTTCAGTTAAGAATTTCGGGAAGTCCTGAATCTGTAAATACATATGCTGCAGAAGTGCTAGCCGCTGTTGGAAGACCATCACAATCTTTATATTTTGTTCATCCTGAGAAAGGAATGGTAACTGCAGAGTACAACTGCTGGTTAGACTAATATGACTAAAGCAACTGGATTTTACTGCAAAGTGTGTTCAGGGAAAATGTTCACTGGGCAGCAATATTATGCATTTCAAAAAAACTATATTGATATAACATGTATTAAGTGTTCAAATTCAGTAGATGTTGAAGTAAAAAAGCTCAATAAGATACTTGATGTGCTAGGCTTTAAGAAACTAGAGGAGCGCTATGAACTTGCAGAGCAAGATCGTTCTAAATAAATTTTATAAATACTCTAACACCATTGTTAAGGTTAAGAAGATTACAAGAAATCTTAATAAGATTGTTGTAACAAACTTAACAACTAAAGAGGAAATGGTTTTGCCATTTGAGGGTGCAGAGTTGATTATGCATAGAATTTATACTATTGGAGAAGTAGCTAAAATTGTAGAGAAAAGATCTGATACTATTAGAAAGTATGAAAAGAAAGGTCTGATCCCCAGTGGAAAAAAGTTTAATGAAACTTGTCAAAGTTATAAAAACTGGAGATATTATGACCGAGAAGATGTCTACGATATGGTATCATTTTTCAATGGCAGAACGCCAGGGAGACCTGTTGTAGGTAATAAAACAACTGCAAAAGTAAAAGTAATTAGAGTAACTGAAAAAGTAAAATTAGGAAGAAGATAATATGACAACACCATTAAATGAAAATCAAGTAGAGCTTTGGGCTTCCGTTGGGATTACAAAGAATCTTGGTAATTATGAATCACTTCGTTTGGATGCTGGCGCAAGAGTTATTGCTTCCAGTATTGATGACGAAAAGTCTTGGGGGAAGTTGTGGGATTCAATTGACTCACAAATTGAGGCGAAACTCCAAGAGCTTGACGCTGAGAAGTAATTGAAGAATTGGAAAGATCTCGCACTTTGCGCCGCAGATAAAAATGCTCATTTTTGGTTTTCTTATGATTACCAAAAAGTAGAGCATGCAAAAAAAGTTTGCAAAAAATGCCCAGTCCGACAGCAGTGTTTAATTACTGCGTGGAATGAGGAATTTATTTACGGCGTGAATGCGGGTTTTTCCGAATTTGATATTATGATGGAAACATGGAAGAAAGCAAAGAGAAAAGATGATAGCAACTGGTCAAGAACTGATAAATTACTTCAAAAGCTTCTGCGAAAAATCAAATAAGTTATTCATTCCAGATTCCCCAAGACAAGAATCTGTAGCTGACTCTCTTGTTAGTTTTTATAAAACAGACAATTTACGGCTTGGCATTGAAAGCTTTATAAAGAGCAGACCTGGACCGTTTTTGATATTTGATTTCGCCATAGAATCAAGAACTTTTGTTGAAAAAGCTGAGTTTGATAAGAAATCAACTGATAAATTTAAATCTATTGTAGAAGAAACTAAAAAGAGAATGGAGACAGAGTGAATTACGAAGTAAGACTTCTAAATTCTATTGTTGATACACAAGACTATGTAACTGCTGTAAACAGCGGTGTTGAAAATGTCTTCCTAGAATATCGTGATGTTTGGAACTTTATAGTTTCACACTACGAGACACACGGTAAAGTTCCTTCTAAGGAAACTATAAAGCAACATCATCAGGATTTTGAATTTATTTCCACTCCTGAGCCAATTGCTTATTATGTTGATGAGGCAAAAAAAGAATCGTTGTCTTATCAAACTAGAGGTATTGTTGCAAAGGCGCATGGTTTAATTAATGAATCTGGTCCAAAGGAAGCTCTATCTTTCTTGATGGAAGAAACTTCTAAACTTTATAAGTTTTCATCAAACCTAAAAGACACAGACCTTGCAGGTGAATGGCGAGATCGTGTAAATGATTTAAAAACTAGATCAAAGAACCCAAAGCCAATCGCAGGCATTCCTAGCGGTATTGATGTTATTGATAAAGTGTTTGGTGGTTGGCAACCAGGGGACTTTGTTGTGCTTCTTGGCTGGACTGGCGTTGGTAAATCATTCATTGCAAGATTGTTTGCTGTGAATGCATGGAAAGCTGGGTATAGACCTTTAATCATTTCATTAGAAATGAATAAGCAACAAGAGGGTCAACGACTTGACACTTTATTAAATAATGGCGAGGGTCATTTTACCAACACCGATCTCATTAAAGCCAACCCAGGAATTGTTGATGGCTACGAGAAGTGGGCGCAGGCTACTTTTGAGGGGAAGCACGCTATTCATCTTGTTACATCGGAAGGACTTGAAACAGCAGACCAAAACATGGTGCAAGCCAAGATTGACCAGTATCATCCCGATATGGTTATTCTTGACTACCACAGCTTGTTTGATGATTCAAGTGGTGCTAAGAACGAAACAGAAAAGGCTAAGAACCTTTCTAAAGCTTTTAAGAGAATTGCGGTAAAGAATGGTATCCCTATCATAGATGTTGCCGCAGTAACAATGTCTGATGGTCACTCAGAGCGACCACCAGAGTTAGAAGAGGTTGCGTGGAGTAAGCAATTGGCTTATGATGCCGACCTTGTACTCGCTATTCATAGAGAATTATCATCTGACCTGTTTCAGGTAGTATCAAGAAAAGTCCGTAGAGCATCACACTTTGGTTTCTATCTCAGATGGAATTTGGAAACTGGTAAGTGGGCAGAGGAGTGGGATATTTAATGAAAACTGTAGTTCAAGGAGAAGTTAAAGATATTGAAACACTTCATCGTCTAAGAGGTTGGATGGAAGATGAAGCTCGTAAGAAATACGGAAATTTTGAAAAAACAAAATTAATTACTGACTATGATGCAGGTAGGGATGTCTACAAATTCAAACTTCTTGGCTAGCTCTATTGAAGAAGAGATATTGTCATTATTCAATAATCATAATGTATCAATTCAAAGTGCTAACGGTGAAGAGTTAAATGTTTATTGTCCATTTCACAAGAATACACATAGCGCTGCTATGTATATCAATGTAAGAACTGGTCTGTGGCAGTGCTTTAATCCGTCATGTGGTAAAAAAGGTAATTTTAGACAGTTATACTTTAATATTACTGGAAAATCATATAGCAAGCATGTAGAGCTTGATAGCCATAAACTTGATAAGGAACTCAACAGTTATAAGTATAAGGTTGAGGATGTTAATGAGTTATCAATTGACAATCTAGTGATAGATTACGAAACACAATCTAATTTGCTAAAAACAATGATTGAGCGTGGTTTAGATATTGAAACAATGGAGCATTTTGAAGTTGGGTTTTCAATTGAAAAGAATCGTGTGGTTATTCCAGTGAGGTCTCATAACTATGAGCTGGTAGGTCTCATTGGTAGAGCTATTGAGTCAACTCAGCAACCTAGATATTTATACAATAAAGGTTTTAAGCGGGCAGATGTGCTTTTTAACATTCATAATGCAAAAAACTACAATTCAGTTATTGTGGTTGAAGGTAGTGTTGATTGCATGTTTGTTCACCAAGCTGGATACCCAAATGTAGTAGCAACTTTAGGTGCTGCAGTATCAAAGAATCAAGGCAATATGATAAGAAGATTTTTTGACAAAGTTATCTTGTTTTGTGACAATGATGATGCTGGCATGGCAATGAGATATGCTATGATAGAGATGTGCCGAGGGAAAGAAATCTCGGTAGCAAGAATCCCCGAAGGAGTTAAAGACCCTGCGGAGATGAGTAAAGAACAAATAATAAATGCAATAAGCAACAAAGAAATAATTATATAGGAGACAATATGTCATTTCAATCACTAAAATCACTAAAAGACCTAGAAAAGTCTGTAACAAAACCAAGTTCAGCAAATGGACCAAAGAAGTATTTTACAGTACAACCTGGGCAGTCATACCGAATCCGATTCCGTCAGGAATTGACTGAAGATTCAACAAACTATAAAGAAGAAATTGGAACAGCAATTAATGTTCCAGTTATTACATCACCAATCAACTGGAAGTGGAGAGTAGCTTCCACTGCTGGTCTTGAAAAGTTTAACTATCGTTGCTGGGGTACAGAGCAAGCAACAGTTGATAAGGCATGGAGACCAAAGCCTCATCTGTTGATCAATATTGCGGTAGAAACAGAGCCAGGTGTATGGGAGCCAAGAGTTCTTGATACAACATTTAACCAACGACATGTTGGCTTGACTCTGATTGAGTACGCAAAGGAATTCGGTACAATTACCGACAGATACTACAAGTATTCACGAACTGGCTCAACAGCATCAGATACAAATTATTCACTAATTCCACTTGATGCTTCACCAGAGCCAAAGATGATTACTGATTTGCCAATGCACGCTCTTGACAGCGTTTACCTTACTCTCCCATATGAGAAGCAACAGATGTTTCTCACAACAGGCGAGATGAAGGATTCTTGGTAAAAAGAAGTGAATTGGGGAGGGCGAAAGCCCTCCCTTTTTTCATGCTCAAAAATATGTAATTGGAGAAAAATGGAATTTGTAAACACATCAATTGTTTTAGATTTAGACGGTGTAATTGCCGACATAGATACGGCAGTAGCTGACTATTTACTTTATAATCACGGAGTTACTGATGAAGATTACGGGTCGTGGTTCACATCAAACACAACAGATGAAAATGCTCTAAAACTGTTTCAGAATAATTTATTTTGGAAAAACATAAAACCTTTTGAAGATGCATATTTTCAAATAAACCATTGGGCTGATTTAGGTATTGATGTAAATATAGTGACTGCTAGGAGACAGCCAGCTGCTGTTGAAGAAACAGTCCCTTGGCTTGATATGTGGAGATTGAATACATTAAGACCAAGATTTTCAGAATTTGGTAAAAAAATTGATATTATCAAGCACATTGATCCATTATTTGTAGTGGAAGATAATCCGCACGAAATAGAAATTTTACAAGATTATGGAATTAAGTGTTATCTGCGAGCGGCGTGGTATAATCAGGATTATTGGAACAAAATAGACACGATTGAATCGTTGTTTGAAATTGATTTGGAGAATCTGTGACGGATTTCGTTCACCTACATTGTCATTCTGAATACTCACTACTAGACGGAATGTCAACACCAGAAGAGATAGCAAAAATTACAAGCACAAATGGTCAAGTAGCTGCCGCTATCACAGATCATGGAACAATGGGCGGGGTATTGAAATTCCAGGATGCCTGCCTAGCCAACAATGTAAAGCCATTGTTTGGTGTAGAAGCCTACTTTGTACCATCTATTGAATCGGATAGTGATGATAAGAGCGAGCGCTTCCACTTAATTTTGCTGGCTAAGAATAATGATGGTCTTAAGAAGCTATTTAGAATGAACCAAAAGGCTTGGGGAGATAACTTCTACTATAAGCCAAGAATAGATTTTAACTTGCTGGAAGAGCTTGTAGATAATGATGTAATCTCATTGTCGGGTTGTATGGGTAGTGCTATCTCCAAGGCTATTGATGCTGGGGATATGGATAGAGCCGCTCAATTGTCCGAAAGATTTATAAAGATATTTAAAGATGATTTCTATTTTGAAATTCAGTCATGGAACCCAAAGCATATAAATGACGGGTTAATTCAATTAGCAGACACCTATAACCGACCTGTACTAGCTACTGCTGATTGTCATTTCCCCAGTCGTAAAGATAAGGGCTGTGAAGAGGTCTTGCTAATGCTCTCACAATACCCAAGCCTTTCAGCATCAGACCAACGCCATGCCAAAGACCATGCTGATTGCTTACACAACCCATCCTTTGATATGGTGGCAAAAATCAACAATATGTATCCTAACAGGCATCTTAGGTTTGATGAGATTAACCCGTATGTGGCTGGCGCTGATGAGATTGCTTCTTGGTTTAAAGATGCTGGTTACGACAGAATTGACATTCTGGAAAATACGATGGAAGTTGCTGAGAAGTGCAATGCTCGGATGGAAAAGAAGAAGAACCTTCTGCCGAAGTATATGAAGACGATGAACTCAGATGATTACTTGGCTGAGATTACAAAGTTCCGTTTGCAAGAGCTGGGAATCAAAGACGAAGTGTACACAAAGCGACTTGATGAAGAGTTGGCGATCATTAAGCAACTCGGCTTTGCTGATTACTTCTTGATTGTATGGGATTTGGTGAAATGGGCTGACAACAACGGCATTGGGCGTGGAACGGGTCGTGGGTCTGTTGGCGGTAGCGTGATGGCGTTTTTGCTTGACATTACGCAAGTTGATCCAATCAAATATAATCTCTTGTTTGCTCGGTTTATCAACCCCGAACGAAACGACTATCCCGACATTGACTTGGACTTTGAAGATAAGCGCCGTGATGAGGTTAAATCGTATCTCGCCACTCGCTGGGGTGAGGATAATGTTGCCGCAATTTCTATCTATGGCACATTCAAATCAAAGAGTGCGGTAAAAGATGTTGCGAGAGTGCTACAAGTTCCGTTTGCCGAAATCAACTCAATTACACCGTTTTTTGAAACCATTGATGAGCTGAAAGCCACCGAAAAAGGCAAGGTCTTTATCAAGAAATATCCCGACATTGTGCCGTTGGCATCAAGGTTGGAAAATCGCATTCGTACCGCTGGAGTCCATGCGGCTGGCATGGTGGTTTCTTCCGTTCCATTGACCGATGTTTGCCCCGTTGAATCTCGTAAAGACTCTCAGGGCGGAGATCGCTCGGCTGTCACCGCTTTTGCGATGGAAGATGCCGAAGCCGTTGGGCTTATTAAAATAGATGTTTTGGGTCTAAAGACCGTATCTGTCATTAAAGACTGCTTAGCGAAGATCCAGGAGCGTCTGGGGATAGATGTGAGGGCGCAGTCGCTGGGCTTGGATGACCCAAAAGTGTTTGAAAACTTTAATAATATCAACACTGTTGGTATCTTTCAGGCTGATGCGGCTGCTTATAGAAACCTCATTGAAAGAATGGGAATTGACAATTTTAATGACCTAGTTGTGTCTAACGCATTGGTTAGACCTGGAGCTTTGCTCTCGCAGGGGCAGAGATATATTGACTGCAAGAAGGGTGAGGCTAAGCCTAAATACCCTAATGAGATTGTTGAACCAATTCTAGAAGAAACATATGGGACAGTTATTTTCCAAGAGCAATTGATGCAAATGGCTGTACTACTTGCAGACTTTACTTGGTCAGAAGCCGACTCTTTGCGTAAGATTATCGGTAAGAAGCGAGATGTTGCAGAGTTCTCAAAATTCAAAGAGAAGTTTGTGAATAATAAATACCTTACGCCAGCGCAATCTGAAAAGATTTGGGCAGAGTTTGAAATGTCGGCATTATATATGTTCAACAAATCACACGCTGTTGCTTACTCACTCATGTCGTATCAGACAATGTGGTTGAAAATCAACTACCCTCTTGAATTCATTTGGGCTTTGCTGTACAACGAGTCTGCATCTGACAAGATCACAGCTTATTTGATGGAAGCACAGAGGCTTGGGCTAAAGATTTACGCTCCTGATATTAATAAATCAGAAGAGTTCTTCTCAATGTCACTTCCAGGTGAAGAAGAAGGAATTCGCTTCGGTCTTGCCAATGTTACTGGATGTGGTTCTAGCGCAATCAAAGAAATCACAACAAAGCGACCATTTAATTCATTTGAAGAATTTAGTCATAAGTGTTCTAAGTCTGCTGTCAAAGCTCCGCTTAGAGAGAACTTGGATAAAGTTGGTGCGTTTAAATCAATTGGGCATGTCTCCCAGTTTGACCATGAGAAATATTATTTGCCTATTCTTGGGTTCCCGATTGCGGCTAGTCAACACAAAACTGCTATTGATGAATTTGTAGAAAATGCGGTTGACTTTCATGAAACTATGTCAAGCATTACTCTTATCAAAGCAGTTGTTCGTTCTACGAAGAAAGCTACTGGCTATCTCAGAGTGGAGTTTGAAGATCACTCTGGTTCTTGTACTGTTTTTGGTGAGCGAAATACCGAGTTGGCGCAGAGAGATTATGTTTACGCATTGATCGGTGATAGAACATTGCATGCATATTGCGATGTATATCAGGCAGAGGATTCTAAGCTGTTTAACATTATGATGATGAAAAAAGCTGGTGCTGAGCATAAATATTCATGGCTATACAACCATGATATTGGATATGTGACAGATGAGAAAACACTTGCTTATATCTTCAACATTAGAAGCTTTATTACATCTTCTGGAAAAGAGATGGCGAGTGTTTATTGCTGGGATGGTAAGCAGTTTTTTAAGATTGTAATTTTTGCTGCTGTGTATAAGAAAGTAAAGCAAATGCTTAAAGAGGGTGAATGGTATGCTGTTCGCTTGTCTAAGGTTGAAGATAAAGACACTCTCAACAGACTTGACTCATACAAGCTTGAAGCTGCTGATAAAATTATCACAGTTGAAGATTATGTTAAAAGAAAAAATCTGGTCAAAGAGAGTGTGTAGTGCTTTTAACTATTTACATACCAACTTACAAGCGTGAATCTGTAGCTCAATGTGTTGACAGTATAGTTAATCAGCTAACAAATGATGTTGAATTAATTATATCTGACAACGATCAAGATGCTTTTGCTGGCAATCTCTTGTACCCATATAGAGAATATATATCTGAGTACTCAATAAGAAAGCAAAATATAGGATGTGATGGCAATTGTCTTCATGGTGTTGCATCTGGCTCTGGCGAGTATGTATGGGTGCTAGGGGATGATGATGTTTTATTACCAAACGCTATTCAAACACTTCTGCCTTTACTAAATGGCGTTGATAGGGTGATGCAGTTTGCCCCATATTCTGGAGAATTAGTACCTGGATTTTCTGGTACAATAGTTGAATTGATAAATAGTCTTAACGATAAATCGTATGTAATTGCTGCGACATTGGCGAGTATGAATATTTGGAGGAGAGATGCTATGGACTTTAAAATTGGGGTTAAGCATCTTGATTCAAGAAATGTTCTGGCTTGGTCTGGGATCAACTGTAAGTCAGTGAGTATCCCAGATGTTCCAACTGTTTTGGTCAATGATACAAATCATTTTGAATTCAGAGATTTTGACAAAGTGATGTTTGAATATTGCGATGCTCTATCTGAAATTGATGGTGTTAAGAAATTTACATTTTATGATGCTAACAAATGGAATTTTGTTAGCGCTTCTATGGAGAAAAAATGATTGTATATACAGGTGGAACATTTGACTTATTTCATTCTGGTCATGCCAGATTGTTGAAAAAATGTAGAGAAATAGCTGGTGATGACGGGCAAGTTGTCGTATCAGTGAACCCAAGCGAATTTTGTGCTCAATACAAAGAGCCCCCGATTTGTGGTTTATTTGAAAGAATGGAAGTTGTATCTTCTTGCAAATGGGTTGATAAAGTTATTATCAATACAGGCGGTGCGGACTCAAAACCTGCTATCCTAGAGGCGCAAGCTGATGTTATTGTTGTTGGTTCTGACTGGCAGAATAAAGACTATTATAAACAAATGGACTTTACCCAGGAATGGCTTGACGAGCATGGCATTAAAGTAATGTTTGTTCCGTACACCGAAGACATTTCAACAACAATTATTAAAGCAAGAATTTTAGATAGAATGTTTCAATAAAGGAGAAATATGTTAATTGTAGATAAGCGTAAAGGGCAGACAATGCCTACTCATGATGTTATTCCAACGCCTAGTATTGGTTTAAACAGAGCTCTCGGTGGAGGTCTTAACACTGGCGCTACCCATTTGTTCTGGGGTACTCCATCAGTTGGTAAAACCACTATGTGTTTTCGGATTATTGCCGAAGCACAGAAGATGGGCTACCGACCTGTCATTATTGACTCTGAGTCATCATATAATGATGAATACGCTGCCAAATGCGGGATTGATATTGATGATGTAGTAATTATTCAATCAACCGTAGTGGAAGATATTATGAAGAATATTGTTGGGTACTTGACTGACGATAAGGAAAAGCATATTTTCTTGTTTGATTCGCTTTCTAATATCATTAAAGAAGAATTTTACGACAAACCTGAGGGCGGTAAGGCTATGGGCTTGCAGTCACGCTCACAAGGCTACCTGCTGCAGAAGCTGGTGAACTATCTTCATAAGGAGCGCAACATCATGTTGTTTGTTGCTCACCAAACAGTTGACCTAAGCGGAATGTTCGCAGTAACGAAAGCAAAGATGGGCAACACTGTTCATCATAACATGCATAATATTGTTAAGCTGTTCTTATCAATGTCAAAGAATGAAATGGAGCGTGAGGAGAATAATATGATCACCTCTCAGCGAGCTACTTGGACTGTAGAGAAAACGAAGCAAATCCCAACCATTGGCGCAACGGGTTACTACTATGTTCTTCCACAGGAAGGTAGAATTGACCAAGATCGTGAAATTATTGATATTGCAATTGAAATGGATATCATTCAGCGCAAAGGCGCTTGGTACTCATATGAGGAAAGTAAGTGGAATGGTATGAGTTCAATTGAACTAACTGATAAGCAAGTTAAAGAGATTATTAAACGCATTAACACATGATATTTTCAATCCATACAGACCAGCATATTAAAGATGCTGTGGATATTTTTGGGTATGCCTATGGTTACACAAACATTGTAAAGCATTTTAATCAATTTACTTATCGTGGTAAACAGCTGGAAGTTGTTGAGAACGACCCATCTGCACAAATTCAGATGTTTTATATGGAGCCAGAATGGCATCACCCTGTGACTGGGCAAGACTTCCGACAGCCAAATTTTAAAAAACACCATGACCATCAGTATAAGATTAATGGCACATATCTAGAAGCAACTAGAGCTTGGGATTGGTGGATCCCTACCATGAAAACATTTGATGAGATTTGGGTGGGCAATCAATTTTCTGCGGATGCAGTTGCCAACTCTGGAGTTGATACTCCTACATATATTTTTGAATTGGGCATTGATGATATGTGGACACCTTTTAAAAGAGGGAATCGGGAGAAGATCAGGTTCTTACATGTTGATTCAGATAGCCCTCGTAAGAGAGCCGATCTGGTTGAGGCTGCTTTTGTTAAATTATTTAAAAATAATAAAGATGTAGAGCTTACTTTAAAATATCATAGCAATGATAATTCTGGTTTTAGCGTCATGAATTTGTTTAATCAAAAAGAAAGCCATGACAATATCAAGAGAATATACAAGACAATATCTCAATCTGAAATGGTCAAATTGTATCATGATCACGATATTTTGATATATCCAACAGAAGGCGAAGGATTCGGGTTAATACCGCTGCAGGCATTGGCTACAGGGATGCCGACAATATCAACAGGTAGATGGTGTTCCTATGAGAAGTATTTAGGAAACAATGTTATTGATTCAACAATAGGGAAAACCAAGAATACTGGTTATCATACTGGAGAAGTCATTCTCCCCGACTTTGACTCAACTGTTGAGCTGATGAGGAAAGCGGTTGATAATTTTGATACCCAATGTGATTTTTATTATAAACAAGCGCCCAAGGTTATTAAAGAATATAACTGGCAGAATCAGTGCGATAAAGTTATTAAATCTTTAATTAAGCGTGTAGGCGTGGATATGTTCAGTCCAGTCGGTAAGGCTGCCAGAAGTAAATATATTTATTTTCAAAATGGTGCTGGATACAGCACCGATTCTGGTGTAAAGTTTTCAAGAGATGAACCTATACAAAAGGTTTCTGAAGATGAGTATACTTTTTTAATTAGAAATTCTAATTTTAGAGAACCAACGAATGAAGAAATTATAAAACATTTACACAGATAGAGAAAAGAGATATCATGCAAACATTTTTACCATTTGCAAATTTGCAAAGATCAGTTGAGGTACTTGATTATCGTAGGCTCGGTAAGCAAAGAGTGGAGACAAGTCAAATTCTTGACATCCTGCTCGGCAGGAAAGAAACTCGTGGGTGGGCAAATCATCCAGCTACTAAAATGTGGGTGGGGTATGCAGAAGCTTTAAAGGTTTATCAGAATTACACAATTAATGAATGGATTAATCGTGGTTATAAAAATAATATGCCGCTTGAAATCATTGATTGGAAGAAAGTAGAGATGCCATCATGGTTTGGAAATTATGATTTTCATAGGTCTCATAGGTCAAATCTTTTAAGAAAGGATTTTGAGTATTATTCTCAATTCTTTGATGAGCCAACTGATCTTCCTTACATTTGGAATGTTGCATGATTATTATAGGTGTGAGATCCTATAAATGCTTCTGTCCCAATCCTATTCCAGAAAACCCAGAATGCGGAGATAAGGAGTCTGAAGATGATTAGGTGGTTTATTATGTTTAAAAAGAAAATGGATTACGCTAAAGAAATAAATGATTTGAAGAAAAGAATTGAGGAAACTGAAAACAGACTTGCAATTCTTCGTGTACAATATATTTTAATGAAATCCGACCGAGATCGTCTGAAAGAACTTATTAGTGAAACGAACTGAAAAAGAAGAAATTAAGCGTGATAGAGCCAAGGCTGTAAAAAACTCTGGGCGTGGTCTTAAGAAAGGCGATGCCTCTCTCCATAAATTCTTAGTTGATTATAAGCATAATGAAAAGACTTTTACATTAACCCTCAAAGCTTGGGCTAAGATGAGAAAAGATGCTTTTAATGCTAATTACAAATACCCATGCATATCTGTTGTATTTGGCGAGAATTCAGAAACAAAGGTCGCTATAATTGACTGGGATGTGTTCCAGGATTTAATTGAAGGAAGCGAATATCAAGCTTTGGTAAAAACAGAAGATTTAAGAAAGGATATCTAATGCCAGATATTATAATTAATAAAGAGATTCTTGCTGAGCAGATGGGCGATAAAGCGGAAGAATTCATTGAATGTATAAGAATAGTTGAAGACATTATTCAAAACCCAGATCATTATCTGGGCGCTCAGGCTGTTAAGTATGCTAATATATTAGCAGCGTATAGGACATTGATGATTGTTAAATCGCAAGCTTTTAAAAGAAAGTCTGCGGTTATGAATGATCAGGATAAGTTTGTTAATGATATATGGAAAACCATGTATGAAGCATTAGCGGAAAATATAAATGCACTTAAACTCGCTGCGAAAGGCGGTATGCAATGAAATCATTAAAAGTATTAAGAAAACCAAAGGAAGCTCCCGTTCCAGTAGAATCGTTGTCCGCTATTGACTTAGTTGATGGATTGAATAAGGCTATTGATGACGCTCTAATGACTAGAAATAAGCCAGAATTTAAAAAGGTTAACGGTTTCCATCCAAGCTATACAAACCAATGCTCTCGGTATTGGTATTATATGTTTGATGGGGTAAGTGTGACTCCAGATTTCAGAGCGCAAACGCTTAGAATTTTTGATAACGGTCATGCCGTTCATGAAAGACTGTATAAGTACTTTAGAGATATGGGAATCCTCGTAGCTGAAGAAATTCCAGTAAGTTATTCATCACCACCAATTGAGGGGACTGCTGATGGAATTATTAACTGGCATGGGGAGAAATTGATTGAGTTGAAATCAATTAGCTCAGAAGGTTTCCATTACAGAAAGCTATATAACAAACCAAAGGATGAGCATTACAGGCAAGCGCAGATTTACATGGAATGTCTAAACCTGGATGGTGGGTTTGTTATTTACGAATGCAAGAATAACCAAGAAATTCTTCCAATTTATATTGAAAAAGATCAAGCTTTCATAGACAAGCTTTTTAAGAAATACAGAGATATTTATGGGAATTACACAAGCGGTAATATCCCCGACAGACCTTACAAGAGAACATCAAAGCATTGCTCCGATTGTAATTTGTCTGCTTTATGCTGGGGAGACAGTGAATAATGAAGAAAGGATTTGCAAGAATTTAGACTGCAGTAGGGCTTTTAAGCCAAAGTCTTACAATAGCATTTATTGTTCTGCTGAATGTAGAAGATTAGTAACAAATGCAAAATTGCTAAATAACTATTACGAAAAAAAAGCAAATATAAATAAAAAAAGAATTTGTAAAACAAAAAGTTGTGAAACTGTTTTATCAAGGTATAATAAAGAAAATATTTGCGAAAAGTGTAAAAGAGAAAGATATGTCCAAAGACTAGTTGGTTGGGGTTGGGATGAGAAGTCCGTAAGGGATGGCATTGAATGAACCTCAAAAACATAGTCCCCAGTAAAGATAGAAGGGTTTTGTCAATAGACCCATCATCTCACTCCCTGGGGTGGGCAGTTATTGATTTTACAAATGGATTAGAGCTTATTGATTGCGGTAAGATAAAGTTTACAAAAACTAATGACATTTCTATAAAATTTAATGAAATAAATGATGGAATTAAAAGTATTTGTAAAAAATATAATCCAACAATATCTGTTATTGAACAATCTGTTTATATACAAAATTTTCAAACAAGCCGTGTTATTTCATATATAATTGGATATACATGGGGCATAGTACAAAATTATTGCTCTAAAGTTATGGATGTAAACCCAATCCTTTGGAAAAGAGGGATCGGGTATAAAAATATCTCCAGGTCAGATAAAAGCATATTTGATACAGAGGCTAAAAGAAAAAAAGAAAGAAAAGACAGAGTAAGGGATATTGTTCTTGATTATTTTCAAATGTCTGAAGAAAATTTGAAAGATGATGACATTATTGATGCAATCGGCATTGGACTTTGGTATTATTTAATGGTGATATCTAATGGCTCTTGAACCTTATAAAGACAAAAGCTGGCTTTACGAACATTATGTCAAAAAGAGAATGAACCTTACTGACATTGTAAAGCTCCTTAAGCAAACATACAATGTTGAAATAACACCACAGGGTCTTTACAACTGGTGCAGTAAGTACGATCTTTTAAAGTATAGAGGGAAAGGCAGAAATCTTTCTGCTACTTCTAAAAAACCTAAGTCCCCTATGCAACAAAAGGCTGAACAAATGAAAAGAGATAGAAGGAAAGCTATGCAACAAAAAAAGAAAGGTATGGGAAGATAATGCAAAGAAGAGTTTCCGCTGCGGATCTAGGCATTTTTGCAGAGTTAGATATGGTTTACAACCAGGCAAGAATGATTGAAGCAAGCCAGAACAAGACGAAATATAAATGTCTTGGCTCTGGGAATTGCTGCTCAATTGGACTGACAATTCATATGACAGAGTGTGCAAATATTGCTTTTAATATTACACAGCAATTTTATTTGCATTTGGAAAATAAAGGTAAGGAATATGCTGATGAATGGTTTGGCTCAGTTGTAAATTCTTTAAAAGATGCTATGTATGATGAAACATGGCAATTTGGTGGAGAAACTGATCGCAAGTGTGCTTTCTACAATAACGGTTGCACAATTTATGGCTTTAGACCGCTCGTATGTAGAAGCTATGGCGCTTTTGTTGGTGTTGATGATGTATGCCCAAGGGAGAGAAATGTCTATGGCAATGTGGAGCATTTCTCTGGTACGCCTGTTGAAGAGATGGTGCGTCAATTCCAGAGTTTGCTGAAGAGATATTCTAAAGATAAAGATTCAAATTATGATGTTGTTGTGTATATGCCATTGGGCGTTCTAAGTTTCCTCCTAACTCCAGAAGAGTTAGAAGATCTGGCTGAAAAGACAGACGATAGAATGTGGAAGGCTGTTGAGGGGTGGTTTAATTATAGAGTTGAATATACAAAAGTTCATGGGCTGCCATTACCTAAGTTGAGAGAAGCTGCTGATGCTGCTGGGAAAAAGATTGCGTTTCAAGTAGAAGAATGATAACTTGGACAGATAATGGTTCGTCAAGAATTGGCGAAGGCTATGGCGATGCTTCGTATCATCTGACAAAGCATATTGCCAATAGCGGGCTGGATTTTCGTAAGCTTGAAAATGAAAGCCCGCAAGAAATTAGCGGGTTCCAGATTGGGTACGCAAAAAGAAATGATGTTCATGAAGGTGTAGTGATTAATCACTGCCTACCAGAATCTTATGGCAAGTATGGTGATTATAAGATTGGATTCTCATACTGGGAGACTAATCAGCTTCCAAGTGGGTGGATAGATGATTTAAACAGGATGGATGAAATTTGGACTGCATCTGATTTCATGCGGTCTGTTTTTATAAACAGTGGAGTTACGAAACCAGTTTATAATTTTCAATTAGGCGTTGACCCTGAAATATACTTCCCTCTTAAAAGAGTTAGGAAAGGTCCATTTACTTTCTTAAGCATTGGCTCTCCATCCACAAGAAAGAATTCTCAAATGGCTGTTGACGCATTTATTAAGTTGTTTAGTGGAAACGACCAGTATCGGATGATCTACAAATCAAAAGGTCCAGCTGACGCAAGATCAATTGTCAACGGAATGAAAGGTAAACTAGACCATCCGCAGATTGACATAATTGATTGGGAAGTTAGCGCAGAAGAGCTTGGTCGTATCTATGATAAAGTAGATTGTGTTTTATATCCTACAAGTGGAGAAGGGTGGGGTCTGCTGCCGTTCCAGGGTATAGCAAAAGGTATACCGACAATATGTACAAATTTCTCTGCCTGCGCAGAGTTTGCTCACCTTTCTCTTCCGCTTGATTATTCAATATCAGATTACAAAATGTCTGGCATATACGAGAACGCTGGGTACTGGGCAAAGCCAGATTTTGACGATTTATGTGATAAAATGTTATACACAGTAAATAATTACGAAGAAATTTCCAATCAAACATACATGTCTGCTTTGTACATAAATGAAAATATGACATGGGAAAAGGTCTCGCAGAGGTATATAGATAGATTATGTCAGATATTGAAATAGTTAAAACTAAAAGCTTAATTGAAAAAATAAAAGATGTTGAACAAGTTGGTATTTTGCATGTAAAGGGATATTCAATGCGTGAAATATCAACGCTAATGAGTATTCCTGTAAATGATATTAAAGACTACATTGAGGAATATAAATTAATTTTAAATAAAACTATTGAAGAAGATCCATTTTTCTTAGAGAAAGTTCAATTTAATACAATTAAAGCTTTGACAGAGTTTGATGAACTAAGCAAGGAAGCTTGGGAGACTATTAACATCGCTACTGACAACGGCATGGTCGCAGCCAGAATCCAGGCAATTAAATTGGCTGGCGAGTTGGCAACTAAGAAGGCTCAATTGCACAAGCTGATGGGCGGGAATCAGACAGATGGTGAATACATAGCTAGAATGCAAAAAGCAGAAAATGTAAACCAGATTCTATCTAAGATTCTCAGAGATGTTATTTCTAAGTACCCAGAAATTGCGGAAGAAGTTAGAAAAGAACTTGAAATTGCATTTGAAATAATGACAGGTAAGGCTTCTAACCTTAGTGAAGAAGAGGGCTCATAATTTGAGAACGCTATTTTTGCCATTTAAGGGCTATTTTGCTCATAATTTGAGAACTTGTTTTTTGCCATTTAATGGCAATTCCGCTCATAATTTGAGAACCTGTATTCTCCCATTAAGAGGGGGTTTGAAAAATGTCTGACTTTCTTGGAATCAACCTTGATTTTAATGATTTTGATCGTCTTCTTAGACAAGATGAACTTATGGAAGAACCTGTTGATATTCCTACTTTTGTTCAAGATAAACATTATTTAGGTCTCCCTCCTCTCTCGGATATTCAGCTTGAAATTGTAAAGCATAGCACACAAATTTTAAAACTCCCTACTTTGCAAAAAATTTATGGAGAACAAGCTGGGTTGGAATATTACAACAAGTATACAGATAACGAAGTGATTTGTATGTTGGGTAAAGGATCTGGTAAAGACCATTGTAGCCGCATTTCTATTGCTTACACTGCTTATTTACTACATTGTTTGAGAGACCCTCTGGGCTATTATGGTAAAGCTCATGGTGTTTATATAGACCTTTTGAACCTTGCTGTAAACGCACAACAAGCGCAGCGAGTATTCTTTGAACCATTAAAAAACTTATTGCTATCATCTCCTTTCTTTAATAATGTTGGATTTGAACCTAGAGTATCAGAAATATTTTTCTTTTCTCGCCCAGTTAGATTATTTTCTGGACACTCAGAATCAGAAGGTTGGGAAGGTTATGAAGTATTAACAGTAATTCTAGACGAAATTTCTGCATTTAAAACTGATAGTGAATTAAAAGGCGAATTGAGATCAAAAGGATCCGCATCAGCTATTTATAACATGAGTAAATTGTCAGTAATGTCTCGTTTCCCAGAAGTAGGCAAAGTAATTCTTTTGTCTTTCCCTCGTTATAAAGGCGACTTTATTCAGCAAAGATATTTTAATTCTAGAGAAAAAGGTGAGCCAAAAACTTGGTCAATCAAAGCGGCGACTTGGGAAGTTAACCCGACAATTAAAAGAGAACAATTAGAATCTGAATATATTAGAAATCCAATTGAAGCTGCATCAAGATTTGAATGTGAACCTCCGACAATGGAAGACGCATATTTCAGAGATGAAGATAAAGTTAGAAAAGCATTTATGTATGGTGACAATCCATTAGATGAAGATGGTAAATTTCATAGATGGTTTAATAATACAGATGGTCATAGAAGGTATATACATATAGACCTTGGACATAAGAGAGACAGAACTGCATTATGTATGTCTCATTGTTCTGGATTTAAAGAAGTAACTACATCTATGGGTGTTGAGAAACTGCCTATTATTAATGTTGATCTTGTTCATTCTTGGAAGGCTGCCCCAGGTGAAGAAATTAACTTTGCATCAGTCAGACAGCTAATTGTTGATCTATGTAAAAGATTTGATGTTGCAAAAGTTACATTTGACCGTTGGCAATCAATTGAAATGATTCAAAGTTTAAGAGCTCAAGGCATTAATGCAGATTTTCATAGCGTTAAGAAAACAGATTATGATACATTAATGACTGCAATATATGATACAAGATTGAGAGGATACTGGAACCCAATTCTTGTAGAAGAAGAGCTTTTAAAGTTAAGATTATTTTCTAATAATAAAATTGACCACCCTAATGCTGGATCTAAAGACTTAGCGGATGCTGTCGCTGGTTCTGTATTTAATTCTATTGAGAATATGGCTATGGAAACAGAAGTAGAAATAGAAATTTTAGGAATGGATTTAGATATAGAAAAATATGATGATTTAGAAGATTTTGCAACCGTAACTAGGTATGATCATAATTTGGGAGGCTTTGTGCCTGGCTATATACAATCCAATATGCCAATAGAGGAGGTGGGATCATGGATGGAAAACCTGTAATTAACAATAGTGAAGTTGATGCTAATGATGTTATCAGACTCCTTGCGGCTAAAATAGCAGAATTAACAGTACAAAACGCAGTAATTACTGCGCAGCTGAACAGCCTACTCAATGCACAATAGAAAAGATTTTTTTAAAAAAACGCAGAAAAACGCACACCTCATAAAATGACCTGCTATATTCTCTATCAAGCCAAAAGGCTACTTAACAAAATCTAACATTGGAGAATAAAATGGAAATTAAGGAAGCAAGTACTTTCCCAGTAATCTCACGCACTGGTCGTACATCTGCAGAATTGCAAATGATTATTGACACTCTTGTATTGTCAGGCAAAACTGGAAAGCCATTTTCAATTGTAAACATTGAAGCTGGCAAGAAGTATAATTCAATGCAACAGAGAATTCGTGCGCAGGCAAAGAAATTGGGTTTGAATGTTGAAATCCATTACGATAAGCCAAACACCACTCTTTACTTTAGAGTACCAGTTTCATCAGAAATTGAGAATGTCAAAAAGCCGAATACAGTAAGAGCTAAGGATATCAAGAATATCAAAACTCCTGTTAAAACTAAGTAATAAAAAATAATTAAAAAAAGGGGCTGGGAGCAATCTCAGCCCTTTTTTTTATGTATACTATTGCTATGGGACTTTTTGAAACACAAACAATAGAAATTGATAGTAAGCAATTACAAAGCTGGAATGTTCTTTTTGCTATTCCTTGTTACGATCAGCAAATTACAGAACCAACAATGATGTCTCTTATTAAAACATTGATGTATTTTAGAGATCATAATATTAGGTTTGCTGTTGCTACCATTACAGATTCGTTAATTAATAGAGCAAGAAATAACATGACTGCTAAGTTTATGTCTAATGAACAATTTACACATATGATGTTTATTGATGCAGACATATCTTGGGAGCCTGAAGCAATCATTAAAATGCTATGGCATAATCAAGATGTAATGACTGCTGCTTATCCTATTAAGAAAATTGAGTGGGATCAAGTAGTTAAAAATGTTAATAACAATATTCCTGCAGATCAATTGATGGAAAATAGTTTGCGATTTGTTGTTAATGCTGCAAAAGATGAGAAAAATAGAACCCTCAATGTTGTCAATGGTGCTGTTGAAATCTTTGATGCAGGCACTGGCTTTATGCTTATTAAAAGAGAAACCATTGTTAAATTGATTGAAGCTTATCCTGAACTTAAATATACAGATGATACTGGTTCATTATCTGATGAAGAGAAGGCTTGGACATATGCGTTTTTTAATTCTTATATTGATCCACATCTAAATAGATTCCTATCTGAGGATTATGGTTTCTGTAGATATTGGCAAGAAATTGGTGGAAAGATTTGGGTAGATCCATTGATTTCTTTAGGTCATTTAGGTCGTATGAAATATAGTGGAACTATGATGACATTCCTGGAAAAGAATGCTCAGTATGTAGAAAAAGTTGAAAAACCATCTGAAGATTGAAAACAACTAAAATAGCTCATACCTTGTAAAAATATATACTCAATTTCATAGAAAAAAGCAAAATAATACGGGTAGTTCATATATTGAAACTTTTAACATATTGCGAGAATGTGTTACGGACATATACTCAAATTTTTACTTTATTCACTTCATACCCGTTCCCGCAATAAAGTTTTTTTTATAACTTTTAACATAGGCTTTGTGCTGCCCTTAAACATACGCTAAGATAAAGCCTTTATCTTATGCCGATCAATCGCACCACTAATCGGACCATTAATCCCACGATCAAATAACGCAGCTTATCTCCGCAATAAAATCCATCAAATAAACTTTTAATTAAATGACTGGACTTACTAATTCCGCTATGATAGGATATGTCAATGCTTATATCAGAGATTGTACAGCGAATAGTAAATAATTTATTAAAAAATATAAGAAAGGGATTAGTGTGACACAAGTATATTCTATGACGCATGATATAATACAACATAACGCACAAGATATTGTGGAATATAGCGATAAAGAAAAGGAATTGCTCGGCACAGAAATAGTTGCTGGTAAAGTAAATTACGGCTTTATTGTTAGTTTCAAATATACTTATACTGGTTATGAAACAATTACAAGTGTTCTTACTGATAAAGATTACGAGTTTGATATGGCACAACTATTGTCATTTATCAGACAAATAGAATTGCGTAATGCAAATATTGCTATTGTTTATCCTGACGGTTCTGATTATTCTAAACGCAAATTTGGTTCGCAAAGAAAAGCAAGAACTTCTGCTATTACTGGTAATTCACAAATACACCCATCTCATTATCTAAAATAAGAAAGGCTAGTCCAATGAAAAAAGTAAATCTTAAAGATATACAATCAAAGATTGTATCTACTGCTGATATAGATGTTGCTGATTATACTCCTATTGCTCCACGCAAAGGTTGTGTAAAAGTAAATCTTAATAACATAAATAATCTTAGTCGTGCTTGGAAAAAACAAGAAATTGTTCAAACATCATTTGATGTTATTCTTGATACATATGATTCAATTGAAGAAATTGAACATATGAAGTCATTGCTAAAGATAAAAGCAATTCGTAATAATCGTACTGGTAAAGTATTTGATTTAGCCGAAGAGCGTTTATTTATGCGTCTAAAAAAGATAGAGCAAATAAAAGTAGTTGTTCATATTCTTGAATCAGATATTAATGTTGTTATTGCTGGCTATGAAGAAAAAGCCATTGACAGCAACATTGACCAGCTTAAAAAACTAATTACTAAATTAGAAATTGAGCATAAGAAAAAGCAAGCATTGGTAAATGATAATGTACGCCGTATGGCACGAAGTATCTAATAAAAAAAGGAATTGTGATAATGGAACATAGAGATCAATTATTAAATGAATTAGAAAATCTAACTACTGTTATGAATATTCCAATTGGTAGAAGAAAAGATTATCATTGGATAATGCGTAATGGTGCAATTCTAAATGAAAATAATCGTAATTTAGATAAAGTAATAAAAATTTGTAAACTTTTAGTAAAAGGTGAATAACAATGAAAACTCATTCTAAAATTACAAAAGATGGTAATTATAAATATCTTACGCCAGCTTCTAATTTAGAAGTTGGAGATATAATTAATTGGATAGGTATTTATGATGCTGGTACTGAAGTTCATTTTGATCCAATTAATTTATTAAAACATAATCGTCATATTCCTTTTAAGGTTGTTGATATTGATTACAATCCAAATAATCCAAACGATATCATATTTGAATTTGATAAAGTATTGTTTCCAACTGGTTCAAAAGTTATTACAATAAATAAAGATAGGCTTGCTGGAACTGATATCAAAAACACAAAAGTAAATGGTGTGTCATTGCTTGATATTGAACATAAACAAAATTATGTTAATTGGTTAATAGATACTAACAAAGTTAATTTAGAAGAATATACACAAGAATATTATAACAACTACTATAATGAAAAGAGAAACCCATGACAAAGTGGAATATGATTGATACAAAAGAAAATGGTACAGTTGCTATTGAAAGTTTGAATGTTGTTGAAATAGCAAAAGAATTTGATCAACGAACAAGTGTTCTTATGGACATTGTTGAGTCAAATAGCAAAACTATTATCAATCTTCAATCTCAAGTTTTTGAATTACAAAGCCAAATAGAAAGGATGATAAATGGCTCAATGCATTTATTGTAAATCAGAATTTATTGATGAAAGATTTGAAGCAGGCTATGAATATTGTCTATCTGATAGTTGTCAAAAAATTGGATTAGATATTTCAGAGCGTGCATTTCGTAAAGAATATACCCCAGCTTTATTACATAAAAGCAATTATTTCTGGGTCAAGAAGACAGAATTAAAATCTTTAAATGTACGAGCAGATTTATTACAATCAAATTAACTGAAAGGGATAATTATGGAAAACCAAAAAGATATTACCAATTATGAGCGTGAAGCAATTTATGATTGGGAATTAGATATTGATGAAAATCCAAGCTGGAAAATATGGGAAATGGAGTTGAAATTCAAATGAACATATTAAAAGAATTTAAGAAAACTGAAGATGGTGATTATATTATTCATCTTGAGCGTCTTTGGTTGATTGAGAATGATAAAGCCAATAATGGCTTTACTCCTCGCCCAGTACCTAATAAATTTTTCAAATATGTCTTTATTGGCAAAATTAAAGAATATCTTGAAACTGATTACAACATTACAAAATATGTTGGTGACGATCAATCAGTAATGAAATTTATTAGCAAATACAAGTATGCTATTCAATTGACATATCCATATATGGGCAGTGATGATAGCAAACTTGGTAAAGAAGTTATTTCTCTTTACATTATTAAAAATGATGATGAAGTAATGCATTATCAAAGAATTTGGGAAGAGATTTAATATGGATGAAGATTGGTTTACTTCATTAGATGAGGCTTCAAAAAATGTTGTACGCAATACAATTGATAATTTAAGAAACAATGTTATTGAAGCAGAAGTTCAATTATTAAAATTAGAAATAATGATCTACGAAATGGGGCAAAAAAAATGAGCACAGTTATTTTAAGTAAAAAAGATTGGCTTAAATGTGATGGTTGTGGTGAAAAAATAAAGCCAGTATTTTGGGGTAAAACTTGGGATGATGAATTAAATAGTATAGTTGATTCTGAAGAGTTTGAAGTTGATACTAATTTCATGACTCCTTATAGTGTAATCAATCAATTAGATGGCGGTTTAAGTTTTGAATTGAACGGCGGTTATGATGAATTTTTTGATTGTGTATCTGAGGCAGACATTATTAAAATAAATTCTTGCCATAATTGCACAACTAAATTATTTGCGTTATTTCCAAATAAAACTAAAAAGCTAAATGGCTTGCATCCTTCAAGATATGATGATGATTTATGTTGTGATTTTGCTTGGCATTTTGATTTTGGAAAAGAAGAAATGATTTATAAATCAGAAGGAAAAATTGTAATAGAAAAACAAAATAAGGAGGGGAAGTGGGAAAAGTAAAAGTATTGAAATGGGTAAAGCAAATAGCTGAGCCTGAGTATTACTGGACTGAAAAAACAGGCTGGACACAAAAAGATATACCTGATGAATATTGGAAAATAGAAGAAATTGGGGAGATTGAAGAAAATGATTGATTATCTATATTTAGGACCAACACCTAGTGATGAAAATTGTGCACAAATTGGTGATGATAATTTTCGTGAACAATGTAATAAAGAAATGGAAGCTTACATTGATCAATTAAATAGAATGTATCCAGAAGTATCAAGGTATAAAGAAATGCGATTTAAAAAGCATTGGCAACAACATGACTTTGGTTCTTATGGTGAAGTAGTTATTACTTATAATGATGAAGATGAAGAGCAATCAACTTTAGCATTAAAAGTAGAATGGAATCTTCCAAGCAATTGGGATGAAATAGCAAAAGAAAAAATATCCGAAAAATTGAACAAAGGAAACTGAAATGAAAACACTAACACAAGAAGAGTTTGAACAAGTAGTACAAACAATTTCAAAAGAAATGCCTGCCGATTATGATATGGGCAAAGCAGTAATGTATGGAGTTAAGTTGGATGATAATAAACAAATCACATTTGATCAGATCTCTGAAAATGGTGATGTTTATGAAATGCTAAACCCATTCAATACTATTTGGAAAATGAAAGGTTATAACTTTTTTACAGTTGTAACTTGTGGTTGGGCAGCACCAATTAATGAAGAAAAAAATGAGTATAGTGATTTACCACCATCTCAACATCCAGCAAGAAGAAGAGTTATGCTTACAGTAAATGCAACAACTGATAATAAAGTTGGAAGCTGTATCTCTTTTAAAGATGATCAAGAAAATGCAGTTTTTGATTATGGCAATGCAAGAGGTAGTCTTGCTGATGCAATTCTAGAATTAATCAATTGCTATAACGAAGATCAACAATAATAAACAATAAATGTGGGGCTACTGAGAAATCAGTAGCCCCATTTTTATATATCCGAATAGGAGAACATATGTCATATATTGAAAATATAGAAAAATATGCTAAACAAGCTACAACTATGCCAGAAGATTTTGGTTATTGGGGTAATAAAGATATGTTTGATACTTGGGGTTTTGCTAATATTGATCAGAGCAGAGATTCTGATGTATTAGAAAAAGCAAATTTTAAATATATCACTGAAGAGCTAATTGGTCTTTATCCTAAAGATTTCAGAATTGAAAGTTATGCACATTGGGCTGTTGGTAATGTTGATAGATTAGTTTGTCGTGTTTATGAAGATGATACAGATAAAAAAGTTATCGCATCTTCATTTTACTTGGCAATGGAATGGTTAGATAAATTAGATGACTACCCAGTTGCTGATGAAGATACATATAACAAAATGATTGATGATGACAATATTGATAGCATTGATTTCTGGAATTATCTAAATCCTGGGTATGTAGATATTGATAAATATCCAGATTGGGCTTCTGAAGTATATCATGAATTAGAAACAAATATGGATATTGATGTTTTGCATTCAGGGTTTAAAGATAATGATATCTTGATAGCAATTTATAATTTGCAATATTGGAGTGCAGAAAATTATCAGAAATGGTTTGACTTCTGCGATGAAATTAGTTTAGAAAGACCACCGTTTTCATTAAATGAAATATCAAAATATAATCCGAATCAACTAGAAATGGAGTTTTAAAATGCCAAATCATTGCAGTAATAGGTTAGGAATAACTGGTCCAATTGATGATGTAGAAAAATTCATTGCCTTTGTAAAAAATAATGGTGATGATAAAGATGAAAATCAATACAATCTATTTGAATCATTGATACCAATGCCAAAGGAATTAGAAGGTACGACATCACCATCAAAAGAAAAAAATGTAGATTTAATTGATAAATATGATCATGATAATTGGTATGATTGGTGCAATAATAAATGGGGAACCAAATGGGGCGATTATAATATGATCGCTGAAAACATTATCTATGAAACAAAAGTTAATTATCCACAATTAGAAAATGGCGATCCTGATTTTGATAATAGTGTTACTATATTAACAGGTAATGCAAGTATTCATTTTTCATATGATACAGCATGGGCACCTGGTTGTGATGAATTAGCACAAGCTATTGTTGAACAATTTCCTACATTAAAAGGTTTTATTCATTATGAAGAACCAGGAATGTGTTTTGCTGGACAATTAGTATTTGCTAATGGTGAAATTCAACAACATGATCAATGGGAATATCATTATACACCAGATAATGTAAATGATATTGATTTTGATTACTACACACACTAAGGAGAACATGTTTAATTTTGATGATATTAACAATCCAAGAAACTTGGATAATAAAGTGCCAGAAGGTATGACAGATGAGACTGAATTTGCAATTATAATGCAATCAATTTTAAACATACTTAAAAATGCAGAATATGAAGAAAGTGCAGGTAGGGAACGATTATCAATGCAAGTACTAAATATTGCTTGTGATGAAAATGGTGAACTAGATGACGATAGAGTTGTAAGTGTAATATTGTCATTGCTACAACATGTTGTTTACTTGATAAACTCTTTCAAAGAACTTGAAGATATTGAAATTGATAGATACTTTGAATATTTTCAAAATTCAGTAATAACACCTTTATTTGAAAATCCAAACATTCCGTATTATAAGGAGGATTAATTGGGCTTTAGCAATGAATTTTGGAGAGAAGAAGCTAATTGTAAAAAGTTAGGACCAAGCATTTTCTTTTCTGAAAATGAAGATGGCGCTCTATCTAGAAAAAATGATGCAAGTGCAAAAAGAGTTTGTGATGACTGCTTAGTTAAAATAAATTGTTTAGCTTATGCATTAAATGAGCAGATAGGGTTTGGCATTTGGGGTGGTTTTACTGCTCGTGAAAGATCATCAATAATCAGAAAGTTTGGTCTTGATGATTATACAAGCATTAGTAGTGAATTAGTAAATAAATCATTGCATATGATCAAGTACAAAAATTAAAAGCTTTGGGGTTAGATTAGGCTGATCACTAATCTAACCCCAATAAGAAAAGATTGGAGAAAGCTATGAGTAATTATCCACCAGGAGTTACTGGTAATGAATATGAAATTGCTGGGGGCAATGAATTTGAAGATCATTTTGATTGCAGCGCAGATATAGAATATGTACTAATTACAAGAAAAGAATTGTACAAGCTTAGTGATCACGCACTTTCTTTGTTTAATGAATTCAAAAGAAATGGCAGTATCAGTGAGTATTCAGTTGAAAATCGCCTTAAGAAGTTAATGAGTGAAATCAATGCCTTTTATCATTCAGATAAAATTACTGAACTACCTTGTGATTTCTCAGGTGAAATATTAAAAGAAGAATATAGAGGGACAGTTTATTTTGAATGTCCTGAATGTGAAACATCATATGAAAAAGATAGATGGGATGGTATTTGATTATGTTATTTACAAAAAAACCAGGAGTTGATAACAGAGATATTGAATTTTATAAGAAAGAAAAGATTCAATATAACTGGAGCAGTATTGATCGGGATAAAGATATCCATAATGGTCGTTTAGCTATTAATATTAAAATGCACCATCTGAATTTCAACCCTCTGAATTCAGATGAAACAAACGAAACTATTTATGAAGCAGTGCAATTTTACTTCTTTGATAAAGCAATGAATATTGCAGTAGCATATGGATATTCTGGATTTTCAACTAACGGTAGAAGTAACGGTTGGTTAGAACCATTTACATCTTATGATCAAGATAAGTTTGTTTATAAAACACATGCAGATACATTTGAAGAGTATCTTGAAATAGAAAAGTTTTTGTCATTTAAAGACAAAATTAAATGTTTGCTTGATTTTATCAGGCTAACAATTCAGTATCCAACAAAAGAAACATACCACGATTATCTAAAATATATAGAGGAGCTGTAATGTCAAATACAAAACAAAAAACATGCCAAGAGCGTATTGAGGAAGAATATCGTAGAGCAGATGAATATCTTGAACTTATGTTTAGGGCATATGATGATGATCTTGATGAAGACGATGATGATGATAAAGAATTGCTTAAGAAGATTGTAGATGAAGAAATTGATAATCAATCAATTTATGAATATGCAGCTGGTTCAAATATGAAAAAGCTATTAACAATTGAATTAAGTGGTGGTGGTCCTTCTTCACATATTGAAGCAATTATTAATGAAGACAATGTTGTTGAATCAGCACAATATGTTTTCTTAGATTGGTTTGATGGCGCAAGAAGGAAAATTAATGAAGATTCAGCAATGTTTAGATATGTTGAATGGGAAGCTGAAAGGTATTTCTAATGGAATATTTAGAGAGAACAGAAGTAGCAGGAAATTATATAAATACACAAACAGGAGAAAATAAAATGGAAACAGCAAAAGTAAAAGATGTCGTAGCAACAATGACATTCCCATCAGAACAGTTGATTGAAATGTTTAAAGATTATTCAATGACTGAAGATCAAGTAGAACAATTAATTCAAAATTACAATTTTGAAGATGTAATTGAATCAGCAATTGATAATATTGACTGGAATGACAAGATTGAAAATGCTATCAATTCTATTGATTTAGAAGATTATTTGGACATGGATTCAATTGCAGGCAATGTAATTGAAAGCTTTAGCTATGATGAAATTGCTCGTGAAGTAAAAGAATATTTAGATGAACCTGATGCTACGGCATTAGCAGAAGAATTGCTTACATCTTTTAATTATGACTCTCCTTGCCATACTGGTAAACTATATATTAAATCAGTAGAAGCTATTATTGAAGGTTATATGAAGAAGCAAACAGAAGGTATTGTTCAACCAACTGTTATTGAAGAAAATAAAGTAGTACTTCGTTCATACACTATCCAAGAAATCAATGAAGTTCTAGATAGTCTCCAGTATACTGAATATAATAAGAGCCGTATCCTTACATCACTATCATTGAAATAGAGAGGTTGATAAATGTCCTATATCAAAATAACAAATTATACAGATTCGGTTAATAGGCTAAGCTTGGAAAAGCTTGGTCTATCAACCAAAAGAGATAACCCAGAAACAATTGGTCAGTTCGGTTCAGGTATTAAATATGCACCAATTGCAGCTTTAAGAATGGGTTTAGAATGGGTCTTTACTGGTAACGATAGTGAAGGTGATTACATTCTAAAGTACAAATCAATTGATGAGAATGGCATCAATTCAATCTACTACGATTATTGTAATGGATTTGTAAAGCCATCTTCATTTACATTGGAAGCTGGAATTATGAGTTGGGAAGATGAATTCCAAATATATCGTGAGGCTGTTTCTAATGCTAAAGATAGTGGGGAATGGAAGCGAGAAATTGTTGAATCAATTGGTAAAGCTGTACCTGGCGAATTCAGTGTTTATATCACTGCATCTCCAGGTATTATGGAAGTATATAACAACCATAATTTCTTCTTCTGTGACGATCATAAAGTGATTTCTGTTTATGGAAATAAGCCAAATCAATCTTCAATGCTTGAAGCAATAGAAGGTCCATTGCGTATTTATTGTAAATCAGTAATGGTTCATGAGGGCGATGAGCGAAACAATATGTATAACTACGAGATCAATAATGCCGTATTGAATGAGGATAGGCAGATCAAAAGTATATACAGTGCTTCATACGAAATTGCAAAACTTATTGCAAGGCTTGATGATGAGGATGAAATTAAGAAGATTTTTAAACTTGTTATTGATAAGCAAAAGCAAGTTTGGGAATTTGATACTATCTCGGAATCAACATATTCTTATGTGAGTCCTTGCCGTGAATGGAGTATTGTATTCAATAAAATCTATGGTGATAATGCAGTATTGCTTAGCCCTACTGAATCATTAATTCCAGGCATTGATTCTTTTATTAAGAATAGAGGTAAGAACCCAGTTAAGTGTTTATCTGAAGGCTTTTATAGTCTTCTAAAAGAAGCAAAAGTTAATTTAGCTGGTGAACTAATAACTGAAGAATTCACTTATGATATTGATCTTGACATCAGTAAATTTCCTAAGCTTGTCAAAGCTTTGAAAATTGCTGAAGCATATGAGCCAGGTCTTTTAAAAATGAATAAGCCAATCGGTGTATTCAAATCAAAATCAAATGATGCGCTTGGTTATACTTTCAATGTCGGAAAAGATATTAGTGAGCGTCAAATTGTAATTGAACAAAGCCATGCTGCTAATTCTAATATCTACGAAATTGTATCTACAATTATTCATGAGTATGATCACTATTCAACTGGGATTACTGATATTATGTACCGAGAATTTAGAAACCTCGCAGATAATCGCATTGGAAGATTGATTGTTGATGCATATGAAAACAATATTCTGAATGTAAATGAAGCTGGTTTTTGGGTTAATATTGAAGACCTTGGTGAATTTGGTGGTTTAAACTATCAAATTTACGAAACAGAAATTGGCGGGCTAATCATGCAGATCGGTAATAAGAAATTCTTTGTTACAAACGAAGATGAAAATGTATCGGTGATATCTGATAAAATGTCTGGTCAATTACTTCCATCAAGTGATGGCAAATCAATGGGAATTAGCTTTTCAATTGAAGATCCTGAGCTTTTAGTGATTAATAAACTGTAGGAGTTTTATGTCAGAAAAAACAATGTGGAAAATATTCTGGGCTATATTTGGACTAGGGGCGATACTAATGTTCTCGTCTTTTTTAATATTAGTTCCAGTATTGATTACACTATTGATAATCGGTAAAGGAGTGTAATGCCAAAATTTGATAACTACTATATTGTTGAATTCAGAATTCCTATTAGAGTTGATGATGTTGATAATGTAATGTCAGCAGTATCTATTGCTAATAGAATATGTGAAAGACAACATGGTTTTAAACCTGACAATTGGTATGCAAGAGTATTTGAATACTCTGTTGGTGAAAAAGTAGTTGGTCATGTAAAAGAATATTTTTACAATCCAAACTCCGCTACATCAAGAGAGATAACAAAAAATATTGGTCATCATAATGACTTGGTATCTCGTGGTGAAGTTCCTGCAGATATTGTTGAGTTAAACAAGAAAATGATTGAAGAAGAACAAGAAATTGACTAATTAGTTAATTAATGGTAAAATATATACTAAACTTTAGAAAGGAATAGTATGAACGATAATCAAGAATACTTATACACAGATTACGCAATGCAGATATTATCTGCGTTTCTAAACAAAGAATCACATAGCATAGCTGCTTTGTTAGAAACATTTGATGAAGAATTAGAAGATCCAGCTTTTGTTCCTGGACTTTTGTTTGGTTTTTTAATTCATATAGAATCACTATTTAACACTCTTGCTGATAATCAAGATATGGGTGTTAATGAAGTATTTCAGCAATACGCTCTATATTATGATAGTATAAGAGGACAGTTGGAAACTATCAGCCCATTAAAGCCTTCATTTGCAAAACAGGCTTTACAGCAATTGAAGGATGAACTAGGTTTTTAAAAAACCTTTTTACATAATCCTATAAATCAAATACTTGGAGGTATTTTTATTATATAAAACCAAAGGAAGCGGAAGTAAAGTTGTATGATTTACTTGCGTCTTTCTTCTAAAGCTACGCTAATGCGAACAAATCGCAAAACCTAAACTCTGGAGGAAATATGAAATTAAAATCTTCACCGTTGCTTTACGCAATAGGTATTATATATGCGTCAGTAGTATTTGGAATTAGTCATGTTAACCATGACGGTTCAGAAATAGAATACATTGATGCAACCCCTTACATAATTGAATCAACAGTCACTACTGTTAATGTAATTGAATCACTTGTAGTAGAAACAACTACAACTACTACAACAACAGTTCCATTACCTAAAGAAGTGCCAAGTGATCCTAATAAAAGATGCCCTGCATTTGAACATAAATTTGCTGAGTATAACTTACCAGTAGAGATATTTTCTTACATAGCCTGGCGAGAAAGTGGTTGCAATCCTAAAGCTGTTAATGCAAAATGGGATGCAAACGGTAATGTTATTTGGACATTGAATAAAAATGGTTCAATTGATAGAGGCTTAGTTCAAATTAATAGCAGTTGGCAAACAGTAACTAAGAATGTTTGTGGAACAAAACTAAGTGGTCTGTTTAATGTTGATTGCAACTTAAAAGTTGCAAAATACATTATGGACAATTCAGTAGGTAAATTAAACAATTGGAGTATAAGCAACTAAAAGAAAGGAGTATCCAATGGGATACTACACAAGAATAACCGAATCAGATATCTTCATCTCTAAAGATGATTTTGAATATTGTTATGAAGCAATGTGCAAACTTAATGACAGAGATGATCTAAAATCTGGTGGTAGTTGGGGCGGCGGTAATAATATATCCGCAGATAACCCAAGACCTGAAGGAATGAGTTATCATCCAGCCAAATGGTTTAGTTGGTTAGATGCTAATTACCCAGAGAAATGCAAAACTATGGGAGATATTTTATTTGAGCTTGGTTTTGAGAATATTAAATATGATGAAGATGGTAATCTAATTGATCTTTGGTATGATAATAAAACTGGCGATGAAGCTTTATTCTTGCAAATAATTTCCCCATATGTAAAAGCTGGAAGTTATTTAAATTGGCAAGGTGAAGATGGAACTCACTATCAGTTTTTCTTTAATGGTAAAGAAATGGTAATGAAATCAGGAGTTATATCATGGGAGTAGATATAGAGATGACAGAAGCCGAAAGAAATCAAGGTTATGTTGATCATATCAATAGTAATCAAAAAGTTAAGTTCACATATGAACAACTTAAAAGCATGGGTCTTCCAACTTACATAAACGAAAAAGGTTATGTAACCTGGGAGTAAGGTTTGATATTAGAAACAAAATGATAATTCTAGTGGGAACGGTTTTATTGTTTTGGTATAATCTTCGTATAAGATTATATTCTAATATCATCTTTTAATATCAGAAGATACTTGGTTTTTTTGGTCATTAATTAAGTATCCGTGTGTTGTGCATAAATACTCTGATATTAAAAACAGGTTTGGTTAAAGCCTGGAAAACAACTATTTGTCTAACATATGCAAAAGACGAGTTTAACCAATATGTTTATGTATCCGTAGCTCAATTGGATAGAGCAAAACACTTCTAATGTTTAGGTTATAGGTTCAAGTCCTATCGGATACGCTATCGCATAGTATAAATAGATATTAGGCTAACACTACCCTTTCTGTGTAAGCGAAATATGCAATTGTATAGTCAATTGTCACTATAAATTGTTAAGTCTAGGTTTAGTTCATTGGGATCCTAGTTAATGTTTTGTGCCTAATATCTATTTATGCTATGCGATTTTCCATATATAACAACAAGTAAAGGATAGGTGAAAAAATGAGATATGTAATAATTACAGAAGAAAATTCTATTGTTAAGCAAGATACAAAAGAAGAGCTAACATTAGAAGAGCTACAAGAAATGGTAGGTGGTTATATTGAGCGTGTAACTGTAAGTAAAGGAAACAGACTAGCTTTTTATATTAATGAAGAAGGTAAGTTCACACAAAGTGGAAACCTTATTGCAACAGAATTCTGGCTTAACTGTTTAGAAGAAGATGGTTATGAAAAGAATTTGTTGAGTGATTATATTGCTGGTCCAGCTGTCTTGATCAAAGAAGATAGATATGGAAAGCAAATTGATTTAACCGATGAAGATACTGAATCCCTAATGTTAACTATGATTGGAATGATTAAATGACACTAAAAAACGATTACGCAATTATCTTAATGAAAGATGACAACATTGTTCAGATAAGGACTATTTATTCAACGGTTGATAAAGCAATTGATCAAGCAAAGTATATAAAAGATATGACAGAAAATAAATTTGACAATGTAATGGTTTACAAAACAACACCACACTTTATTACGAAAGCAGGAAAATAAGATGCCATTGAATTACGATATATCAGATATTGCAATGTACAAAGATAACTATGATGAAGCGTATGTGGAATACACCGATCTTGGTTATGCCTATAAAGATGTTAAGCCTTTTCTTAAAGCTTTAATCTTTGCTGGTGGTATGGTTGCACTTGGTTCAATTACTTATAAGAATGTAAGCGAATGGTATGCAAGATTGAAATTGTGTGAAGAAATGTATAGCACAACTCTTACAAGAGAACTTACAGAAGATGGAATGGATTATAAAGATAAACCATTGGATGCAAAAGAACTTGTTAAATATATTGGTTTGCATACAAATCATTCAACCATTACTAGAGGTCAATGGGTTAAGAATGTAAAGCGTAATCAAAATGTAAATCTTACAATTGCGCAAATGCAATATCGTTTAAAGAAACTAGAAGAACAATTTGAAAAGGAAGTATTCGCATGATTAATCCAGGTCAAATAAATATGTATCCAAGAGTTTCAAATTGGTATGAAACTAATTTTATTGAACACCGAGAAAATTCGGTGTTTGATAAATGGCACATTGAAGTTGTTTATTTTGAAGCAGATGCAGAATATGCGTATGGTTCAGATAAAAAACAAATCATGGGTGGTGCATATCAAAGAGTTGAAATTACTGACAAACTAACAGGTAATTTTTGGGAAGAAGCATTTCTTGGTGAAACAGCTGAAGCTGATGCTAATAGATGGGCTAATGATATTGTTACAAAAATCAAATATGGAAAGGTTAAGTGATGGTGCTTCTAAACTTAGAAACAGATTATGATGTGTTTAACTATGTCAAACAACATCTTTTAAAACAAAATGAAAAATCAACAGAGCCTTATTCATTGTCTTGTTATTATCGTACACAAAATGAAGAGGGTAAACCATTGATGTGTGCTGTTGGTTGTTTAATAGATGATAGGTTCTATTCAGAAGAATTTGAAAATACTTCTCCAAATGATCCAAGAGTTAAAGAAGCAATTGAGAATTCAATTACTAATTGGAAATATAATGTAAGTTTACTTAGTGAATTACAACATATTCACGATGAGTATGAACCTGAAGATTGGTCTTTAAAATTAGAATCTCTTGAAAGTTATTTTGGGGGAATAAACAACGAATATATACAGGCAGGTTAATTATGGCATTAATATACAATTACATTCTAGGTTATGATACTACAGACAATACTTGGTTTCATAATGTTGAAGCTGAATCTGATTTTATGGAAGGTAAAACAGTATTCAATTTTAAATATCAAGAGTATATAACTGAATATCAAGGTGACGGTATCTTTTTAGAAGATTCTGACAGATTAATTGAATCATTTAATGAAGCTATTGAAACCTTGAATCAAAAAGAGGTAGAAGCAGTTGCAAAAAAACTTATTGCATTTCATGAAGCTGTTGAAAGGATAACTAATGAGCGCAATAACGGTGTATGAAACAAAATTTGATATAGGGGAAGACATATCTTCTCCTGAATTTTATTGTGAAGGTAAAACATCAAACTTAGTAATGACTGTTAGTAATGTTGATCTAAAAGATAAATTTATTGCTATTTATTGCGATGGCGATATGTGTATTGAATATAATGGAGAAACAATAACTGATTGTTGGGAATTGCGAAACAACGATATTACTAATGATGATGATCTAGCAGATATCTTTAATGAAATTGAAAAAGGTTCACAAGTAATTATGAATCCTTGGTTTGATCTTTATGATCAAGATGGAAATCATTTAGATATGGTTTTTCATGATATCTATCTTGCTATGGATGAAGCTAAAAGAATACTTTATGAAATGCAAAAGGAAGATTATGACAGGAAACATTAGACATGGAGATATCCATAGAAAAGAACATCACTTCATTGTAAAAGGATGGATTGATAAAGAAGACAAAATTAATTTTGATCTAGATCTTGAAAATGTTGAAGTCTTTTACCCAACCCCAGTTTTTAATATGGGAACTGGAGAGTGGATAAAGTTAGAAGATGGCAAAATTATGGAAGAAGATACAAGAATATTGCAACTATTACAAGAAAGATTGAGTATTAATAATGACAAGAATTAGATATAGTTATAACGATATTAATATATCCTGGGAAAGAAAATTGGAACTAGATTATGAATACAAAGATCTAGCAATTATTCATGCTAATCATGCAAAAGAATTAATGGCTAGTATTGAATTTGATCCAAGAAGTATTCCAACAATTACTGACCCAGCATTAACTGAAGCATTAATTCATGCACAATTATCAACAACATATGCAGTATTACAAGGGGGAAAGAAATGAATGAATATACAGCAATAATTGTATTTCCTTTTCATAGTATTTCAATTAACCGTTGGAAAAGTGAAGCGGTGGGTATTGAATCACTTGAAGAAGAAGCAATAGAGAAAATGTTTGAGTTAATTCCAGACATTTCTCAATATCAAAAAGACCTTTTAGTAGGTCAAATTATAGACATATCCGTAGAGCTAGAAGAGGAGTATTAATAATGGCTAGTAAGAAAATTGTAAGAACAGACAAGCGTTCAGAAAAAGAAATTGCAATTCAAAGTGCAGCTAATTCTAATTATAGTCTTTTGATGCCTTGTGTGGATCAAAAGTTTATCTATGTTAGAAACCCATTAACAAATGAAACAAAGCATTTTCAAACAGACAAACCAGAATTTGTTGCTTATGTAAAAGAGCTGGCAGAACTTGGTTTGAATGACAAACTTGAAAGCGATTTTCTTGATTTGGGTGCCAATAATAATATTGGTTGGCTCAAAGTTCTTGATTTCTTGAGAGTACAAGAAGCTTTGGCATTTTAATATGACAACAGTAAAAGAAGCAATAAAGATGCTTAATGATTATTTAGACCAAGATGAAGAAATTTGCATTGCATGGTGGGCTAAAGAATTATTTGAAGATAGTGAAGCAACAATAGCTGATGAATCATGGGAAAAAGTAGTCATGGAGTTTGACGACATGACTGAATATTACCAGGGTTTAATATATAACAAAATAGTAGAAACAATAACCGAATACAAAGGTTGGATTGAAAATGAGTAAAATAGACGGAGATAAGTTACGGTCAAAGATAGAAAAGCTTTTACCTAATTGTTCTTTTGATGAAGATAATGAAGGTCAAGTTATTATTTATACAAACCTAAAAGAAACAACAAACGGAAACTATAAGGAGCTGAAATGAACAAAGAAAATATGCAAAAAGTAATTGATGCCATTAAATTTGATGGACAAAAGAAGTTTAATATGTCTGCTTTTATTGGCAAACTTCTTCAAGACAATTGGGAAAAATATGTATTTGAAGGTGATGAATTGGCAAGTAAATATCCAGCAGGAAGAGTTCTTCGTATTGATGAAGGTACTGATATTTTTAATTGTACCTCAATGGGTTGTATTGCAGGATTTGCTACAGCAATTGCTAATGAATGGAAAGCACCAAAATGGTTATCAGTAGATAATCATTCTGAGCAAATGAATGGTTTTGAACAAACATCAAATAATTTCCTGGGCTTGACATATCAAGAAGGTAAAAATCTTTATTATGGTGATGATAATTGTATCTGGAAATGGCTAATGGAAAACGAGCCTGAAAGATACGATCTTTCATTAGAAGATTATGGCTCAATGGATAATGCCAATGAAGAAGGAATTGATTGGTGGGAAAGTGAACTTACTATTGATTTTGCTTCTATTGATTATCTTACAGCAGTAGATGTGCTTACAAGAATTATGAATGAAGAAATTGGTTTAGCTGATATTAATAACGCACCATATTATATTAATAAAGAAGAGGTAGTGTGATGAATGAAAGCAATGTTAAATGGAGTGAATTTAATCCATATTGGAGAGGAATGGTTAAAGATGCACTTGGTTGCGATGATGAATATGCAATAATTCTTTTGAATTATGAATATACAGTATCTAATGGCATAGATTCATCTGAAGCTACAGATGCTGAATTAAGAAAATATTGGAAATCTATCCACAAAATGTATCAAGAAGATCAAAAGGAAAGTAAATGACATGGGATTTTATAATTTACTTATCACTATTAACACTGTGGGCATCGCTTTTATCGTTGTAATTAATTACAAGATTAGAAAAGCCCAAAAAGGAAGAGGGGCGTGGAGAAATGACTGAAGTTAAGAAAAAAGCTGTAAACCGAGAGTACGCAAAGGCTAAAGGTGATCCGCAGCTAATTAAAGAATATAATCAAAAGAGAAGATCACGACAAAAAGCTAGGGTTGCTACTGCTCTTAGTGAAATTGGAATTGATCATAACAAGATTGGCACAAATATCTGTGCAAGTAAAACCTGCACAACGGTATTGAGTAGATATAACCCAAACTATTTCTGTGCCAGGCACGAAGGCAAAGTCAATACTTCTGGAATTGAAGAATATCTAAGAAAGAACCATTCAATTTCTATTCTTAATAAGCAACTTCCGAAGCTAGAACTAGTTTAAAAACGATTAGAAACCCTTACAAAGCCAAATGGAGGCTAATTATGGTAACAGACAAAGATATCCTTTTAAAAATTAAAGAAAAGCTAATTGCACAAGGTAAGCCTAGTTATAAAATGTACCAGAGCGAATGGACAGATGAATTAGAAGAAGAAATAGGGAGCTGTGCATATTTTAATGAAGCTGGTAATAAATGTGCCGTAGGTCATATTATTGACCCTGCTTATTATGATTACGATACTCTGGAAGATAGACCCGTAACTAATAGTGATGTTATTAGTGTTGTTGGGCAATCTAATCCCGATTGGAATATGGATGTAAGAAGTGTATTAATGTTGGGAATAGCCCAGAGAGTACATGATATGCATTTTGAAAGATTAGAAGAACTTTATTCAATTATGGAAAATTATTTTGATGAGAACGGAAATTTTGATCTCATTGAGTACAGAGAAGAATATGGTTTTTGGTTCTTAAAAGAAGATATTTATTCTAAAGTTGCAAAAATACAGGAAAATGTAATGAGAGATTTTTTAACTGGATATGACTTTGGAGTTGCTTTAAGAGAAGAGCATAACCACTTTATTGAAGCAGATTATTATCCTCCATTTATCAAAATAATGGAAGAGACACTATAATTAATAGACCTAATATAAACTACAAATAATACTAAGGATAAAATATGAAATATCAAGAGAATGCGCATAGAATGGCAAAAGTTAAAATTGATGCAGTCAAAGCATTGCAAGATCCTGAAACAGGTAAATTGTTTTATGATATTTGCTTTGAATGTGACAAAATGTTAGATGAAGATGACCTTGCTTTTGGTCATGATTGTGAGGGGTAAATGATTCTATTTCTAATTATATTAATCGGACTTGGGTTGGCTGTAAACCTTTATGCAAAGCAATCTGTTGATAGATATGAAGAGCATAAAGGATACGGTATCCAGTGGGATAAGGAAAGGTATTGGAATAACGAATGTACCAAACATTAATAGTTGGTTGGACTATTGTTTATGCCCTAACCTTTGGTATTGGAATAGCTATTTATATTTATAGCAAAGATCGGGAAGGTGACGAAAAATAATGACTAACCAGGCAGATGAAGTCCAAGATGAAATTGATTTTCTAGAAAAAGAAATTCTAGAAATGGAGAATAAATTAGTGGATCTTGGTCAGGACTTTAAGAAAAACGAACTTCTAATGCTGTTTTATGAGCAGGTATTAGATAGAAAAACAATGAGATATTTAGATCTAAAAATTAAATTGGAAAGGATGAAAGCTAATGTCTAACGAAAATGATCCAAATGAGTATTGGGGTTCCTGGATGGAAGTCTTTGCTTTAAAAATTGGGGTAGAGAATATCCTAGACTTTATGGAAAGAATAAAGCCAGAGACTGATGATATTAATAGGTTAGCTGAAATTGAAATGTCTCTGATCTCCCTAAGGCATATGCAGAAGTATTTTAAAAGGCGGGCTGACGAGATTGATGAGGTATTAGATAATCATCCAGCCTATGGTAATAGATTAAAGAGTAAAGATACTGAAGAGTATCCTCATAGACATAATACAGCAGACTGGAAACCAGATTTAGATTTGGTAACTAATATATCAGATATGATTCATGGTAAAGATAATATCATTCCATTTAGATATAAAGATAAGAATAACTAATTTGAATTGATAGAAGAAATAGCTGAAAAACTGTTAGCATATGAGCGAAGCGAGCTCTAATATATCTCTAATATATTCAATAAGACTCCAGTTCATATCACATATATATTAATAATATGTAGTTGATATATCACATACAGACAAAGGAAAAGCTCGGAAATAGGCATAAATATAGCTTATTTTCGGGCTTTTTTTTGTCTAAAAACAGGTAATAAAAGCAAAAAAATAAGCAAAAACATAGCTAAATGCTACTAAAACAGTCAACAATTGGGTAAAAAGAGCTCATAATTTGTGAACTGTATAGTTTCCCTATAGTAAATACCTATTTCTATACCTCTAGAGGGTATTAGATACATAAATATAAATTATCATCCGCCTTTTTATAGGGCTTAATGTAGATTCTAATATCGCCCAATTAATCGTTGGATTTTAGTACAGATTTCTGGCGGCTTAGATGCATTGGTATATGCACTAGTAGATGTATTGATTACATCGGTGTAATTACCCAGCTTAGATGCAATCTTTAGTAAAGCAATTGATCGCCCCTTTGATCCCCCTAAAAAAATTTGCCCTCGGTGCAAAAATAAAAGAAAAAGCAAAACAAAATACAATTTAGGAACTAATCATAAAAAGTAAGATCATAATTTGTAAGTATATTAAAAGCAAAGAAAAAAGCAAAAGTAAAACGGCGGGTGTACAAATGAATGTTCCACATTGATTTGGAACACCCGCCCGAAACAAGATTAGAGAAAGTGATTGGAAATATGTATTAAATTCCAATAAGCATACGCATAGCCAAAGCTGGCGTTCACGGTGCGCATAGCACCAAGTGAACGCCAGCAAACAAAAGCCCCCAGCGAGTGCTGGGGGCTATTTGCCAACGCTGATTAGGCGTTACTTGCGGTTGCGCTTTTTCTTTGCGGGCTTGAGGGAAACGATCATCTCGCCCTCAGTAGTCCAATGAATGGATACCTCACGGTCGGCTTGTTCCGCACACTTAGCAACACGGTTGCGCCATGTGTTCTTGTGGTTCACAAACTCATCATCTGATGGGTCGCCCGTTGCGGTCTCAAACATGAACGCATCACCCTCAATGCTTGCATCTAATGCAAGAATATCGGCTACCAATTCGGGGTCGTTATATCCGTCACGACCACGCTTGACTAGGTTTGTAACCTCATTGAGGTTTATTTTCTTTGCCATTGCTTTATCCCTTATCGGCAGGGGTCTAGGTTATGTTTCCCACCGACAAATACACAATATCATATGCAATGAGAATGTGTATTCAATTTACTATGCGACTCATCCCCAACCAGCGGTTGTGCAACTTGATGCTAGGCGCACCGTTGCACCACCGCCTTTGAGAGTGAATTGGGAATTTGTATTAAATTTGTGAGTTGAGCTGCCTCACTGCGGCAGGTGTTCACGGTGCGACTAGCACAAAGTGAACACCTGCGAAGAAAACCCCCATGCCGAAGCATGGGGGTTTGTCTCCGTTGCAGGGATAACCCTGCGCCACACTGACGGAGCGAGTGTGGACTACTTGCGTGTCCGCTTCTTCTTCACTGGCTTGAGCGAGACAATCATTTGACCGTCTTCAGTCCAGTGAATTGAGCATTCACGGTCAGCCTGTTCGGCAGACTTCGCAACACGGTTACGCCAAGTGTTTTTGTGATTGACGAAATCTTCGTCACTTGGGTCGCCAGTTGCACTCTCGTAAATGAATGCGTCACCGTCAATAGAAGCGTCAAGCGACAGGATATCTGCCACCAGTTCAGGGTCATTGTAACCCTCACGCCCACGCTTGACGAGGTTCGTGACCTCATTCAGATTGATTTTCTGTGCCATTGTTTTTTCTCCCTGTTCATGAACTACCCCACCCAAAGGGTATGGGTGGTACTAGGTGTTCACCAACACTTCACACAATATCAAATGAATTGGGAATGCGTATTCAATATATGATATCCTTTATCCCTAATTGGCGGTTGTACAACTTGTTGCTAGGCGCACCGTTGCCCCACCGCCAAATGGTGAGCTGAGAATGTGTATTAAAGATATGCATTGTGTGCGCACTAGTTGGTCGGAGTTCGGGGCAAAAAAAACCCCTCAAGCCCGAAGGCTTGAGGGGCTCGCTGGAGAAGCGATCTCATGGATATATCTTACGGGGCTTTCCAATGGTTAGCACCGCAACTACTTGCCCCTTTTTTATATCGGGCAGGATATCCTGCGCAGGGGCAAAGCTTATTGACAACCGCTTGCCCTCACTAGCAACGGTAATACGGGCACGAAGTTTCTGCCGTTCGTTTTGGGTATTTTTTACGGGGCGTTCAGTAACGACAATAGCAGTGGTCTGCGTAACCGCCTTAGCGCACTTTTTTAGATAAGGGTCTGCTAACCGTTTTCTTTTCATAATGCTCTCCAGTGTGTCTACTGATCCAGGTTTTACTTTTTTCATGGCTTCTCCTTGCCAGCGGGGTTAGGATAATCGCTGACAGATAACACCTTACAATATGGTAAGGGAATGTGTATTCAATGTGAGCGTACCATGTCACCCCGTCAGCTGGTGTGCAATTTCTTGCTAGGCGCATCATCGCCCTCCAGCGAAATGCGATGAGAATTTTTATGTGTATTAAAGATTGAGAGATGTTCAGCTCAGTTCGGTGGGAGTTTCCCCCTCGCACCCGTAGGCACGAGGGGGAAGCTTCAGACTGCTTTTGTCAAGTAGCAGTCACCATATGCTGTCCAACGGACAAGTACATGGGGAATGGCTGGGTGCATATCTATGGCACGCTCTACCATTTTCTTGTAATACCTGCACTTTACACCGCCCGCTTTGAATATATCGGTGGGTATCTTGAGTGCGTCAACGATTACCCCGTCAGTCTTGGGTATCCGTAGAGCGGCTACGGCGTGCAGGATTTCGTTTACTAATTGCTCATTCAGCGTCATTATTTCGCCTCCGCAAACATTTTGTCCCAACACTCTGAATGGTAGCCATTCATGAGTTGTTCACGCTGTGCGGGCGTTAGGTTCGGGAAACAATTCTGAATGAGCTCCCCTTGCCAACTAGCCGTTTTGCCAAACTCCCATTCATCACGGGTCATTTGGATTTCTCCCCAATGCCCACATTCAGGGCATGTTGGGGTTTGGATAGTAACCATTAGTTTCATTGCTATCTCCAATCTGTGCCAACGGGATTGTTGGCAACGACATAACCTTAGCGTATGGCTTGAGAATGTGTATTCAATGTTTGACCAGGCTGTATCCCTTTCCGCTGTCGTTCAATTTATTGCTAGGCGCATCATCGCACGCCAGCGAAATACGATGAGATCGTGAATGTGTATTAAACATTGTGACAATCTCATCGCAGTACGCTTGGGGTTCTCCCCCCGCCCGAAGGCGAGGGGAGAGTTGAAAGGAACAATCACTCTGGTTGGAAGAGTGTGAGGTAATCCATTTCCTCAATTGAGCCCTGAACATCTGTGAACAGTTGCTCAATGTCGCTCAACTTGTCCTGCACATCACCAATGAACTCTTTGCGCAAGGCAACTTTCATATCCACCAGAATGGACAGGAACTGTGCGTTCGCATCGTACTTCGTGATATGCCCAGCCTTTGATTGCTCATGGACTTTCATCACTTGTTCGTGAGCCCAAGTGAGTGCCCTTGGGTGTTCGGGTAAGTGTGTCATTGCTTTCTCCTTGTCAAGGGGGTATGGAATGTCCTTGACAACTTCTACCTTACCCGATGAGGTGAGAATGTGTATTCAATCTGAGATGTCCTTCCTTCCCTTTGAACTGGTGTGCAACTTGTTGCTAATCGCATTGTCGCCCTCCAGTCTTTTTGTGATGAGAGAATGTGTATTAAAGATACATGTGCACGCAACACGATGAGATCGGTGTTCAGGGCAAAAAAAATCCCCCAAGCCCGTAGGCTTGGGGGACTGCTGGGGGTTGAGAGCAATTACTTGCTCTGCTGGGCAATCTTTGCTTCGTAATCTCGGAGCATGATTGCCAAGCCATTCATTGCCTTGCGGTTGCCCTGATTGGTAGCACGAGCCAATGCCGTTGAAACAACAGTGAATTGTTCCTCAAGCGTCATTGGCTTGCGTGGGGCAATGTCATTCTTCTTCTTCATTGCTTCTCCTTGTCGGTGTGGTTAGGAGTATCACCGACACTCATACCTTACCAAGTGAGGTAAGAATGTGTATTCAATGTGAGAGTATCATGTATCCCTTGTTGCTGGTGTACAACTTATTGCTAGGCGCATCGTAGCACCCCAGCGCTTGTGTCATGAGACTGTGAATGTGTATTAAACATCCAGAGAATCATGGCACAAGCAGCTTGGAGGTCTCCCCCCCACCCGAAGGTGGGGGGAGATGGTATCACTCGTAGATACGATACCTGTCCTGTTGCTTCTCCAAGACATGAGCCTGACGGTACTTGTCAAACACTTCGCACCAAATTTTTGCGAGTGTCAATGAGCCTGCAACGAAGCGCTCTACCGAGTGCAACATTTTGCCGTTCTCATCAGTGACATAGCACCAAGCCATGTAGTTTCCAGAACCGTCAAAAGCCTTGTAGACTTCGTACATATGCCAATATGTCCAAGCGTACTCGGCAGTGCCGTTTCTTACCCACTTCATAGTGACTAAAGGAGTGGTCATGAGGTTATCCTTTCTATCGGGGTTAGGTTTGTTCCGACAAGAGATACCTTATCCAATGAGACACAAATGTGTATTCAATCTGAGAGGCACCTCTGACCCTTGCTGTTGGTGTGCAATTTGTTGCTAGTCGCATCATCGCCCACCACCCGATGGCATGTAAGTTGAGAGTGTATTAAAGATCATTGGAACTGACATGCAATAGGGTTGGTGTTGGGACAAAAAAAAGAACCCCGAACGCTTCAGGGGGTAAGAAGCGTTCGGGGTTCAGGCTCACATTGTGAATGCGAATGCGATGGTCTGAACAATCATCAGAACCAAGCAACCAATCACAATGCCGAAGCCAATGCGTGGTAGGTACTTCATCGCTGTACCTCATATTCCATGACTTCGTACATATTGCATGACGGGTGATATTGTGCGCCTGTCATTACGGTAATTGTACCGCCCTCTAGTTTGAGGTTGAATTTGACGCATGACCA
>JACCDW011045852.1_pt1 | contig 62726 bp, 49 predicted proteins | sample 7449781 | NCBI WGS metagenome assembly JACCDW01 (sample SAMN15323449, study PRJNA562643) | freshwater metagenome | isolation source: river surface water | place: USA:Blue River Watershed | collected 2017-08-18
AAAAAGCAAATACTGGAACAAGAAAGGGTAAGAATTGCAATGGACTTGCATGACGACATTGGCGGTAACCTTACAGCACTTACTCTGATGACCAGCCTGCTAAAAGAGAAGGAAGTGGAACCCTCTAGAAAATTACTTTTTGAAAAAATTGGAGAGGCTTCTGATAAAATGGTCCAGGACATGAATGAAATCGTCTGGGCGCTGAACATCACCAATGACAGTTTGATCAGTTTGATGTCTTATGTCCGACAATATGCATCCAGCAGATTGTCAGCCGCAGGGATCAATCTTGAAATCAGTGAACCTTCGAATTATCCTGAAATGTTTGTCAGTGGACGCACAAGGCGAAATATTTTCATGATCATCAAGGAGATCATTAACAATGCCATCAAGTATGCGGGCACTAAAAAAATTGACATGAAAATTGTGCTGGATGATAACCTGCGGATCATCATTTCAGATAATGGCACTGGCATGCCTGAAAAATTTACCCATCAAACCATCAATGGTGGTGGCAATGGTGTGAACAATATCAGGAAAAGGGTTGATATGCTCCAGGCTTCCATCATGTTCAAAAATGAAAAGGGGCTTACCGTGGTATTCGATATGCCCCTTAAGAACTTTGAGAACAAGGAATAATTTTATTTGACAATCAGCCTGAACCCATTGCCATGGATGTTCACAATTTCAACATTGGGATCATCCCTGAGGTATTTTCTTAGTTTTGCAATGTACACATCCATGCTCCTTCCATTGAAATAGTTGTCATTGCCCCAAATTTTCTTGAGGGCCAACTCTCTTTGCAACAGGTCGTTCTTGTATTCACTCAACATTTTCAGGAGTTCATTCTCCTTGGGTGAGAGGGTTACTTTTGAACCATCTGCAGAAAGCTCACGCAATTTGGGGATGAAATGATATTTTCCAAGATCGTATTCTGTATTTTCTTGTTCCCTGTTTTGCTCTTCATTTCTTTTCAGGATGGCTTTGATTTTGAAGAGCAATAGTTCAGAATCAAATGGCTTCGTGATATAGTCATCTGCCCCAAGCTTGTAGCCTTTGATTTGATCTTCTTTCATGGATTTGGCAGAAAGGAAAAACAAAGGAATGTCTGGATTGATGTCCCTGATCTCTTCGGCCAACTGGAATCCGTCCATTTTAGGCATCATGACATCAAGCAGGCAGATGTCAAATTTTTCGCGCTGGAATGCTGCGAGGCCTAGCCGACCATCCCGCTCCAGTATCACTTCATAGTCATTGAGTTCCAGGAAATTTTTCAATACGAGTCCAAGATTCGGATCGTCTTCGCAAAGCAAGATTCTAGGTTTTGTGTTGGATGACATATGAGTAGGTTTACAACAAATAAAATTATTAAAGTTGGATAATAGGCAAGGAGTGCCAATAAAATTTTGTTAAACAGGTTTTATCTCATAATATGATCCCGTTTTGCTATTGCAAGACAGCCCATTTCAAAGGTGCTTGGTATTGACCCGTATATTTTACTACTTAACAGTCAGATAATCAATGTTTTGCAGCAATTTGCGGGATTTCATTCACAATATTTCTAGATTCTCCATAATTCCTATATCTTCACACCGGTTTTTCATAGGATATTGGATTTTAAAACGGGCTGGATTTCTATCCGGGCCCTTTTTTTTTACCTGATACAGATCTTGCCCATCAGGTCTATTGATATTTTCTCTTCTGCCATCAAAGCAAGTAGGATCTTTTTTGCTGCCGTTTTTTCTACACCTGATTGTACAATGATTTCCTCCTGTGTGCACGATTTCAGTTGGAGCAATTGAATGATTTTATCCAGATCAGTGCTAAAATTATTTTCCCGTGAACCTGAATTTGCCTTGTTGATACAGCAGTCACAATGACCACATGATGTCATTCCCTGATCACCAAAATAGCTTCCAATGAAAGCGGAGCGGCATGATTCGGTTTTGGCATATTGAATCATGTTCTCTATGCGTTGGGTGAATTCCTTTTTTCGTTTGAAATAGGATTCATGGTCGATATGGAGTTCATCAGCCTTGATCCGGTCTTGCAGATAACAAATCTGTGGTGTTTCTTTTTTCGGGTGATAGGCAATGATTCCTGCACGGTGCAGGGCAGCCAGCTGTTCATGTATGGTGATCAAGTCTCGCTTGAGCAACCATGAAAGTTTCATTTCACTGATCTTAACGGCAATATCAAATACGCCTGCATAGTTTCTCAGCAAGGCTTTGATCATCGGTTCATATGCAGGATATCCATTTTCGAATTCCTCGATATATGCCTTGTCGCTGATGAATTGGACAGTAGAGGGCATGTAGACCCTTTCTAGGTAGGAAATGATTTGTTCCTGTTTCAGGGCCTGTAAGCTGTATACGACCTCATTCATGTTCAACTTGAACTTCTCCATGAAGTCTTCCATCTCAAAATCAAAATACCGGCCTTGGCCCATTCCTGTTGGAACCTGGTGATAATTCGCCAGTGCGTGGTATACGTTTCTGATGGTTTTCAAATCGGGGAATCTGGTATTGGGCAACTGCAGCATTTCTTGTATTTCAGTTTCCCTGTATAACAAGTATGCATGTGCTGTTTTACCGTCCCTGCCTGCCCGACCGGCCTCCTGGTAATAGTTTTCAAGACAATCCGGCATGTCTGCATGAATAACCATGCGTACATCAGGTTTGTCAATCCCCATGCCAAAGGCATTGGTGCAGGCAATGATTTTGGTATGGCCCTTGATCCATTTTTCCTGCTTCTCTTTTCTTGAGTCCTGTGTGAGACCAGCATGGTAAAAATCACAACTGATGCCATGTTGTTTGAGCAGGTCGCTGATCTCTTTTGTTCTTCTTCTTGTTCTGCAATAGATGATGCCTGTGCCCTCTGTGGTTTTTATCAATTGCAATATCCTGTTGATCTTGTCGTCACATTTTTCTGCAGCATACCGGAGGTTTTCTCTGGCGAAAGATGTCATGAAAAAACTTGGGTTTTTCATGATCAGCTTTTCTGCAATATCTTCTTTGACTTTTCCTGTTGCTGATGCAGTCAAAGCAATGACAGGGATCCGGGGCAAATACTCACGGATCTTTGCAATATGGAGATAAGAAGGTCGAAAATCATAGCCCCATTGCGAAATGCAATGGGCTTCATCCACTGCAATCATCGCGATAGGAAGTGATTGGAGGCGATCTCTGAATGCCCTTGTTTCCAGGCGTTCTGGTGATACATAAAGAAATTTCAGGGCATCGTTCATGCAGGCATCCAATGCATTCTCCGTATCCTGATAGCTCATGCCAGACATGACGGCCATGGCTGGAATATCCATTTCCTGCAGGCGCTGCACCTGGTCTTCCATCAGTGCAATCAACGGAGAAATGACAAGACAACATCCATCCAACATCATTGCCGGAACCTGGAAGCAAACGGATTTTCCGCCTCCAGTGGGAAGTATGGCCAGCGTATCTTTTCCTTCCAGTAAACTGTTGATGATCTCTTCCTGGGAAGTCCGAAACGCTGTATGTCCCCAATAGGTTAACAGCACTTCCTTGGGTGTCATCATGCTTTGACTCATTTTGGTTAAATCACTTTTTTGAAAAAGAGACTTACGGAATTGATGGCAAGCACCACATCACTCATGCCCATCACCAATGCTCCCAGTGTTGGAGTCAACAGACCCAATGCTGCAACGGGTATGGCAATGATGTTGTAGAAAAAAGCCCAGAACAGGTTTTGTTTGATGGTGATATAGGTATGCCTTCCCAATCCAAGTGCTGTTGGCAATTGTTTCAATCCGGCGTTCATCAACACCACCTGTGCGCTTTGTATGGCCAGCTGTGAAGCATCACTCAATGAGATGCCTATTGTGGCCTTTGCGAGTGCGGGTGCATCATTGATGCCATCGCCCACCATGGCAGTGGGAGTGGCCTTGTTGAGGCTGTCAATTGTTGCCAGTTTTTCTTCAGGACTTTGTTCTGCAATCACCTGATCAATGCCCAGCAGTGTTGCGATATGATCGCATTTCTCTTTCCTGTCTCCACTGAGCAAGATGGTTTTCAGCCCACGGCCTTTCAGGTATGCGATGATCTCTTTTGCTTCAGGCCTCACTTCATCTTGTACATCAATCCAGCCTATCAGTACATCATTTTTTAAGAGGTATACGTTATGAGAAGCTTCGCTGGTCTTGTCTTTTGCAATCTTGTAGGAGCCTGCCCAGTAGATGTTGCCATCCTTGTCTGTTCCCTTCATCCCCGTGCCCTTTACTTCTTCAATGGCACTCCAACGTATTTCATCCTTTGTCTTGAAAGCTGCTGACACGCACTGTGCAATAGGATGATTGGAATACCGCTCAAGTGAGTAGACAATGCTTTTCCATTCCTGCTCTTCTATGTTGATGGCCTTGTGATCCGCCAGCACAAAGGATCCTGTGGTAAGGGTTCCGGTTTTATCGAATACCAGCTGCGTGATGTTCCTGAAATTTTCAAGGCTTGTTGCGTTCCTGAACAGGATCCCCGATCTGGCAGCCCTGCCCATTCCAACGGCGATGGCTGCTGGGGTAGCCAATCCCATCGCACAGGGGCAGGCAATCACGAGTACTGCAATGCTGCGCATCAGTGCATGGGTGAAAACCTGTTCAGCATTTGGAAGATTGGCCAGGTAGACATAGTTCCCAATAAAGGTCAGGAGCCCAATGCCCACCACCAAGGGAACAAAAATTCCACTGATCTTGTCTGCCAGGTGTTGGATGGGTGGTTTTTCGCCTTGGGCCTGTTTGACAAGGTTGAGGATCCCAGCCAGTACAGTATCATTTCCAGTGGCAGTGACCTGTGCTTTCAACGAGCCTGATTCGACGATGCTTCCTCCAATGATATTGTCTTTTGCCACCTTGTGCACCGGAATGCTTTCTCCGGTGAGAAGAGATTCGTTGACGTGTGCATCACCCCAGAGGATTTTGCAGTCGATGGGAACCTGCTCTCCACTCCTTACCAGCACAAGGTCTCCCACCTTGAGTTGTGTATTCTCAATCGGAAGGATGACTTCCTGGTGGTGCTCGTCAAAGGCAATCATGTTGGCCATTACCTTTTGGGACTTCATCAATGCCTTCAGCGCCCTTTGAGTGGATTGCATGGAGGCATCTTCAAGGTAGTTGCCAAAGAAAACCAGGGTAATGATGGTGGCGGCAGTTTCATAAAACAAATACTGTTCACCCTGTCCCATCAAGGTTCCAATCAAGCTATAGAAGAACGCCGCTGAAGCACCTAGGGCTACGAGTACGTTCATGTTGGGCATTCGGTTGCGGATGCTTTTGATGGCACTTTTGCCGAAGAACGACATGCCCACCAAGTATACCGGTATGCAGAGTGCCAGCTGTAGCCATGGATTCATCAGCCAGTGAATATGGATCCACCTTTCCAGCATGTGCAACATCAGGACCAGTGTGAAAGGAAGACAGAAAATCAACCTTTGTGTTTGGGTAGAAAGTAACCTGGTTTTTTTTGGACCAGCAGAGGCTTTGGTATCTACCACATTGTATCCCAGATCATGGATACCTTCTTTCAGAATATTGGTTGATGAACTTTCAACAATATCAAATGACACATCACCATCGATGGGGTTGACCCGGATGTTTTGTGCCCCTTGTTTACCAAGATACTTGTTGATGGCAAGGGCACAGTTCGCACAGGTCATCCCATCCACTTTCCATTGAATTGTTTCCATACTACGAATTTACTGATTAAATTACCTTTGCAGGATATGGAATTGATGAACCAAACATACGAATTGTCAGCTTTGTCTAAAATAGCGGAACAACTCGCTGCCCACGTTCGGCTCTATGAGGTGGTCACTTTCGAAGGTGACCTGGGTGCGGGTAAAACCACCTTGATCAAGGCATTGTGCAAGGCCTTGGGAGTAGATGAGATGGTCAGCAGTCCAACCTTTGCTCTTGTGAACGAATATGAGGCCAAAATGCTCGGTCCAAGAACCAAGGTTCACCATATTGACCTGTATCGGCTTGAGGATGAGGAAGAGGCCATCAGGGCTGGAATTGAGGACCATCTTTACAGTGGTGATCTTTGCCTTGTGGAATGGCCCCAGAAAGCAATGGGCATCATTCCAGAAAATTCTCTTCATGTGATCTTGGCTTCGCCAGATATTGATCATCGTCATATAAGGGTCCTGTCAGGCAAAAATTGATTAACTTGAACATTATTCATCAATGATGCCAAGGAAGCCATATATCAGTTCAGGAATCAGTTTTGAGCCACTTGAAGAAACGTTGGACATCAAACCGCAGGGTTCTTCCCTTTCTATCGCCATTCCCAAGGAAAATGCCTTTCAAGAAAACAGGATTGCCCTGAGCCCGGATGCCGTAGGAGTTCTCGTCAACAATGGCCACACGGTATCGGTGGAAAACAAGGCTGGCGAGGGAGCCCATTTTTCCGACAAGGATTATGCAGAAGCTGGCGCCATCATTGTGTATGATAAAAAAGAAATTTTCAGGAGTGAATTGATCGTCAAATCAGCTCCCGTTTCTGATGAAGAGATTCCTTTGCTTACAGTAGGTCAAACCATCATTTCTCCCATTCATCTTCCGGTGATGAAATCACATATCCTGGAAAAGATGATGGAAAAAAAAGTGACCGCCCTTTCATTTGAAAACCTCAAAGATGAGTCTGGACATAATCCGATTGTGAGAAGCATGAGTGAAATTGCTGGGAGCTCGGTGATGCTGATTGCTGGGCAGTACCTCAGCAGCGCCAACAACGGAAAAGGCATGTTGCTGGGCGGTATCTCTGGTATTCCGCCTACCAAGGTCATCATCATCGGCGCCGGCATTGTAGGCGAATATGCCGCCAGGACTGCCCTGGCAATGGGTGCCAGCGTAAAGGTTTTCGATAACAATATCTACAAGCTCAAGAGGCTCCAGAACAATATCGGGGTCAGGTTATGGACTTCAGTATTGGAGCCCAAAGTGTTGGCCAAGCAACTGAAAACCTGTGATGTGGCGGTTGGCGCACTGACCTCATCAGGTGGCAGAACACCAGTGGTGGTGAGTGAAGAAATGGTATCCATGATGAGGCCGGGAAGTGTGATTGTAGATGTTAGCATAGACCGTGGCGGATGTTTTGAAACTTCTGAAGTGACCTCACATGAGGAACCTGTTGTATCAAAATTTGGTGTCATCCATTACGGCGTACCCAATATTCCCTCCGGATTTGCCAGGACCGCTTCTCAGGCCATTAGCAATGTTTTGATGCCGCTTCTGCTGACGATTGGGGATGAAGGCGGTCTTGAAAAACTGGTCTGGCACCAGCTCAATATCCGCAATGGTATTTATCTTTTCAAGGGCTCACTCACCAATTTTCACCTCAGCCAACGCTTCAACCTGAAATACACCGACCTGAACCTGCTCATTGCAAGCCAGCGTTAAAACCAAAATAAATCAGATGAAAGCGATCATACCTGTTGCAGGGGCCGGAACAAAACTAAGGCCCCATACCTATACACAACCCAAGGCATTGATTCCGCTTGCAGGCAAGACCATCTTGAGCATCATCATCGATCAATTGTCCGATGCAGGCATCAAGGATATTGTACTGGTTGTAGGATATTTGGGCAACAAGATCCAGGACTATGCAAAGGCCCATTATCCCCATCTTAACATCACCATCATTCAACAGCATGAACGAAAGGGCCTTGGACATGCCGTGTATTTGTGCAAAGAAGCAGTGGGCAACGATGAGGTTATCATTGTCTTGGGGGATACCATTTGCGAGTACAACGCAACCGAATTCCTGGCCACTGAAGGTTCGGTGCTTGGTATAAAAAAAGTGGATGATCCCCGTGATTTTGGTGTTGCTGAAACGGATGAGTCAGGGAATGTGAGCCGGGTAATTGAAAAGCCTCAGATTCCTCGTACAAACAATGCCCTGGTGGGAATTTACAAGATCAAGGATTCATCCCTGCTGTTTGATTGTTTGTCCAAGATGATGAGCAACATGACCCAGGAAGGGGAGGAACATGGCCTTACACCTGCATTGGAATGCATGATTGCCGGCGGTACACAGTTCACCACCTTCAAGGTCTCTAATTGGTTTGACTGTGGAAAAAAAGAAACATTGCTTGATGGCAATGCCACCCTTTTGAAAAAATGGGGGGGAGATGTCGCTGCCGAACACTCATTTGAAAATACCATCATCATTCCTCCCGTTAGCATTGCTCCGGGATGTGAGATCAGGAATTCCATCATTGGCCCGAATGTCTCGATTGGAGAAAAAACACTGATCCAGTATTCGATTGTCAAGGATTCGATCGTAGGCGCCTATTCCAAACTTTATGACGTGGTGCTCCATGATTCGCTGATTGGTTCAGATACAGAAATCAAAGGGGAGACCCGTACGCTGAACATCGGCGACAATACGGAGATTGACCTGGGGTGATGTCTCCTAGCTGATTTTTCCCACCATCTCTGAGGGGATCACCCATGCATCAAATTCAGCTTCAGTAAGGTATCCAAGCTTCACAGCCATTTGTTTCAGGGTTGTTCCTTCCTTGTGTGCCTTTTGGGCAATCTCAGCAGATTTGTAATATCCTATTTTGGTATTGAGTGAAGTGACCAGCATCAATGAATTGTTCAGGTGCTTGTCAATATTGTCATACAGTGGCTCAATGCCGACAGCACATTTGTTGTTGAAACTTACACAACCTTCTCCGATCAATCTCGCACTGTGCAGGAAATTGTAGATCATCATGGGTTTGAAAACATTCAATTCAAAATGACCAGTAGCACCACCAATGTTGATGGCCACATCATTGCCCAATACCTGCGCTGCAATCATGGTCAGGGCCTCACACTGTGTGGGATTTACTTTTCCTGGCATGATGGATGAACCGGGCTCATTGTCAGGAATGAAGAGTTCACCAATGCCACTTCTTGGACCAGAAGACAACATGCGAATATCATTGGCGATTTTCATCAGGCTTACGGCAACTGTTTTCAAGGCGCCATGTGCTTCCACGATGGCGTCATGAGCAGCCAATGCTTCAAATTTATTTTCTGCAGTAACAAACGGAAGGCCCGTTAGTGCTGCAATGTGCTTGGCTACGTTCTCTGCATAATGATCTGGTGTATTGATGCCGGTACCTACAGCTGTACCGCCCAATGCAAGCTCAGCAAGGTGTTCAAGAGAATTCTTGATGGCCTTGATACCATGGTTGAGTTGTGATACATACCCGCTGAACTCTTGCCCAACTGTCAGTGGGGTTGCATCCATGAAATGCGTTCTTCCGATTTTTACCACATGCATGAAGGCCTTGCTTTTTTCTGCAAGTGTATCCCTCAAGCACTCGATGCCAGGTAACGTAACTTCCATCAGCATTTTGTATGCAGCGATGTGCATGGCCGTTGGAAAAGTGTCATTGGAGGATTGTGATTTGTTGACATCATCATTGGGATGAAGGAATTTTTCCTTGTCAGTCAATGAGCCCCCTTTCTTGACATGTCCCCTGTAGGCAACTACTTCATTGACATTCATGTTGCTTTGGGTACCGCTTCCTGTTTGCCATACAACCAGTGGGAAATAATCATTGAGTTTTCCTTCCAGGATCTCATCACAGACTTCACCAATCAGGTTGGATTTTTCTTCTGACAATACGCCGGCTTCAAAATTGGTGATGGCAGCTGCTTTTTTCAGGTAAGCAAATGCATAGATGATTTCTTTCGGCATCTTGTTGATGTCTTGTGCGATCCTGAAATTGTCAATGCTGCGCTGGGTTTGGGCACCGAAATAAGCATTCGCTGGCACACTAACTTCACCCATTGTATCTTTTTCAATCCTGAATTCCATGTATATGATTTAGTGGTGCAAAATTAATGAATGTACTGGCATTAAAAAGACCTGTTTTTGCTTGTCCAGTCCCTGATATAGTTGGCAATTTCTGTTGAGGAAGTGCCAGGTGGGAAAAGCTGACCTACTCCCATGGCCTCAAGTGCCAGCCTGTCTGCTTCTGGAATGATGCCGCCACCAGTCAGCAATACATCGTCCATCTTGTTGGCTTTCATCAGCCCAATAATCCTGGGGAAAACCGTCATGTGGGCGCCAGAGAGAATGCTGACGCCTATTGCATCCACATCCTCCTGCAACGCCGCTTCAACCACCATCTCTGGTGTTTGGCGCAGGCCAGTGTAGATGACTTCCATGCCTGCATCCCTGAGTGAGGTGGCAATCACTTTTGCACCCCTGTCATGCCCATCCAGTCCTACTTTCGCAATCAGGACACGCAGCGGTCTTTTTGAGTGTTGATTTTCCATGTTGTGGTTATTGTGACAGCAGTGAAAGGCAATGTTCTATCCTTCTGGTTGTGGCTTCCTTTCCAATCCTGGAGGCAATGTCAAATACGGTTGGACCAAATTTGGCGCCCACCAGCATGATGCGGAGGGGAAGTTGCAGTTCTCCTGGTTTGATTTGGGCAAGGGCAGCTGCCTCCTTGAAAGAATGCTCAATTGCTGTTGGTTCCCATGTTTCAATTCCTTGAACTGTTGTTTTCCAACCCTCAAAAAATGCCTGCTTTTTATCATCCCATTTGGGCTGAATGGAGGCGAGGTCAATTTCCAGAGGGTCTTTGAAGAAATAGGCCACCTGTGCTACAAAATCATTGAGCAGCTGGCACCTTTCTTTTACCATGGGAATGATGCCAATGAGCGTTTCTTCATTGGCATCAATATCATTTTTCTTTAGCATTTCCTGCACCAAAGGAAGGAGCCTTACTGTTTCGCTTCTTTTGATCCATTCCTGGTTGAACCACTTGGCTTTTTCAAAATCAAATTTTGCACCACCCTTGTGGATCCTTTCTATTGAAAATCTTTCTATGAGTTGCTCAAGGCTAAAAATCTCCTCGCCACTGCCATCATTCCAACCCAACATGGCCAGCATGTTGATGAATGCTTCGGGTAGGAAGCCCATGTCCTTGAATCCTTTGGTTAGTTCATTTGATTTGGGGTCCTGCCAGTCCATGGCAAAAACTGGAAATCCAAGCCGGTCACCATCCCTTTTGCTCAATTTTCCTTGTCCATCCGGCTTCAGGATCAATGGGAGATGTGCCCACTGGGGCATTTGGTCTTTCCATCCGAGGTAATCCCAAAGCAATACATGTACCGGCGCTGAAGGCAACCATTCTTCACCCCTGAATGCATGGGTGATTTTCATTTCGTAGTCGTCAACTACAACTGCCAGGTGGTAGGTTGGCATTTCATCTCCTTTGAGCAGGACCTTGTCATCTACTTGGTTGGTATTGAACGTGATCTCTCCCCTGATCATGTCTTGAAAGGTCACTTCAGTTGAGGGTGGCATTTTGATGCGAACAACATGGGGCGTTCCCTGCTTGATCAGTTCAGTTACTTTCTCCTTGGGCAGTGTCAGGGAATTGTTCATTTGCAGCCTGACCTTGCTGTCGTATTGTGGAGAGGGATTGCTTTCTGAGCGAAAGGCATCCCGCATTTTTTCCAGCTCTTCAGGCGTATCAAATGCATAATAAGCATGTCCCTGTTCAATGAGCTGTTCAGCATATTTCTTGTAATTGCTTTTCCTTTCTGATTGGCGGTAAGGGCCATAGGGACCTTCCCTGTGTGGACCTTCGTCTGGTGAAATGCCGCACCAGTCAAGGCAGTCAATGATGTATTGTTCTGCGCCCGGAACGAATCTTCCCTGGTCTGTATCTTCTATCCTAAGGATGAATTGCCCCTTGTTTTTATGGGCAAATAAGTAATTGAATAGGGCTGTCCTGACCCCGCCGAGATGGAGCCCCCCTGTTGGGCTTGGGGCAAATCTTACTCTTGTGGTTGATGCTGTCATGCTGCAAAGATAAGCAGATATGGTTGTTGCTGGGATGATCTAAAAAGGGAACCCTCCCTTAGACAAGGGAGGGTTCATTCCAACCAATATTACCATTGATGATAAGTCGTTCATTATCTGTTCATGAACTTTTCAGTTCTTTGTTCATTTGCGTTGATCAGCCTGAGGTTATAGATGCCAGCGGGCTGGTTTCTGATGTCGATGGTTTTTGTACCTGCGGCAGCTTTGCCGTTGAGGATGATGCGGCCGTAGTTGTCAACCACCATGTAGTCGTAGGATTCAGTGGCGTTTACAATGAGAGGTTGTTGTACTTGCTTGATCACTTTGAAGATTGTTGCAGGGGTTTCTTCACTTGCAGTGTTGATGTCAAGGTTTGCCGCAGTTTTTCTACCATTAGTTGTGGTGGTAGTTGTTGTGGTAGTTGTGGTGGCTGCACCAAAAGTACCATTCAGGGTATAGGCACCCAGGCTGCCATAGTCGTTGGCAGAATTGACACTTGCACTACCATCAACCACTACAATATAAGTGCCGGCTTTCAGGGTAGTATCAATTTTTGCATTGAGGGAATCAGTGAAATCGTAGTTTCCAAGTACAGCACCCCTGGAAGTCATCAAGGTAACTTTGATATCGAGGTTGGCACCACTGTAATCAGCTCCAACATTGTAAGGGATTGCTTTCAGCTTGAAAGTGCCTGTGGTACCGAGTGTTACTTTAAAGAAATCTTTGTCAGTGCTTGTGGTGATGATGCCATTGGCTGCAAACGCATTGTTAGTCATGGTGATGGCTGTTGCAGATTTGAGTGCATCGGCGTGGTCGTCGGCTCTGTAACCGAATCCGTTTGTTGTTGTGATGACGTTGAGGTTGTCTTGGAGATAGCTACATCCATTGGGAGTTGCGCCATAATTCCACTGCGTTACATTTTTGGAGGCTACATTTCCCATGATGGGTCCCCAGGAAGTGACACCGGTTCCAATACCTGTACTGTAAGCGCTTGTGAGTATACAGTTGGCATCGTAAGCGGACTGGTGATAGAGTCCGAGGGTATGTCCTGTTTCGTGGGAGATGGCCTCTGCGACTCTTTTTGGATCGTTGATCAGCCTATCGCTGAAAACGAAAGCGGGAGTATCATCACCCCAAGTGAAAGAGGTTACATATGCGATACCTGCTACACCTGCATACCATGCACTTGTTGGGGTGATGATGATGCGTACCCTTTGAGAGAGAGGTGCGGCAAGAAATTTTGCTAGGTCAGTAGTAATGTTGATGTTGAAGGGTCTGAAATCTTCTGCTACCCTGTTGTAAGCTTCTGTGATTTGAGCATCGGTCATGGTTGCTGGCAAACAGGTAAATGGTGTGCCATAGTTCCACATAGAGCTGTTGACATCATGTCCATCAAAGTCGAGAAGAATTGTTGCAGTTGCTGTAGGTAAGCTGTTGAGAGAAGGGGCGGCTTTTGCTGTGCCAGCAGCGATGAAGGCTGCGAATAGCACGATGAGGGAAAACTTTTTCATTAGAATGGTTATTGGATGGTTTGGAATAGGATTGGTTTGGGTTGGATATCGGATCAAAAACGGGCTTTACAATTGTGCTGGTCTCTGTTTTTTATTCTTGTTTTTTGGTTTGTACAACAAAATAACGCCGGGTTTTAATCAGTTAGTGTGCATGGCGTATTTATTCATTGAGATTGAGTGTTTGTACTTATTCCAGTTCAGTTAAAAGCTGCAGTATTTACGTATAAACGCCGTATCCTTTTAAAAAGGGAACCCTCCCTTAGACAAGGGAGGGTTCATTCCAACCAATATTACCATTTATGATAAGTCGATGATTATCTGTTCATGAACTTTTCAGTTCTGATTTCTGTGTCGTTGAGCAACCTCAGGTTGTATATTCCTGCTGGCTGGTTTCTCACATCAATTGTTTTGGTACCTGCAGCGGCTTTTCCTGCCATAACAACGTGGCCAAAATTGTCTACAACCTGGTATTGATAGGGCTCCGCAGCATTGACAATCACAGGTTGCTGCGCTTGCTTGATTACCTTGAAAATTCCAGCGCCATCATTTTTGTTCTCTATGGTAACACTGTTGCTGAACTGGACAGATCCGTCTTTTTCAATGAATTTCAGCACATAGGTGTAGGCAGCAGGTGCAACTACTTGGTGTACATAGCTGTTTGCATTCATTGCTGGTCTGGCAATTTCCTTGAAGTCACCTTCTTCTGTTGCAACCATCACACTTATTGCAGCTGTACCTTTCAGGTCGGATGCGTTCCAGTTGAGTTTGTTGCCATTTTTGACTTTAACACCAGTTACAACCGCATTGTTTACAGTATTTGTTGTTGTGCTTGTAGTGGTGGTGCCGGAATACGTTCCATCTATGGTATAAGCCCCAAGGCTTCCATAATCATTGCCTGCATTGACATTTCCTGTTCCATCAATGATTACATAATAGGTGCCAGCATTCAACATTGTATCCATTCTTGCATTCAGAGAATCGGCAATTTCAAAGGTTCTGATTTCAGTTCCTTTTGCATCCTGGAGGATGATTTTAACATCAAGGTTGGCGCCGCTGTTTCCTGTTCCAACACTAAAAGGGCTAACATTTAATTTTACCATGCCCTTCTGGCTCAAGTCAATTCGGAAATAATCCTTGTCAGCTGTGGTGCTGATTACGCCAGCCTTGTTAAAAGCATTGTTGCTAATCGTGATTGGGCTTGCATTGGTATAAAGATCAGCATAATCATCGGGTCTGTAACCAAATCCATTGGCGGTAGTGATCACACCAAGGTTATCTTGAAGATAGCTGCAACCATTAGGGGTTGGGCCGAAGTTCCATTGTGTGGTATTTCTGGAAGCAACATTTCCCATGATGGGTCCCCAGGAGGTTTCTCCATTTCCTGCCCCAGTATGGTAAGCACTGTTCAGTGTGCATGTTGTGGTATAAGAAGACTGGTGATAAAGGCCCAGTGTATGTCCACTTTCGTGAGATACTGCTTCTGCAACTTTCTTGGCATTGTTTCCAAGACGGTCACTGAAGACAAATGCTGGTGTGTCATCGCCCCATGTAAAGGATGTGACATAAGCGATGCCTGCAACACCTGCGTACCATGCGCTGGTAGGGGTTACAACGATGCGAATTCTTTGGGAAATGGGAGCGGCAAGGAATTTTGCGAGGTCAGTGGTTACATTGATGTTGAAAGGCCTGAAATCTTCGGCCACCCTATTGAAGGCTTCTGTGATTTGTGCATCGGTCATTGTAGCCGGTAAACAAGAAAATGGTGTGCCATAGTTCCACATGGAGCTGTTTACATCATGTCCGTCAAAGTCCATAAACAATGTCGCAGTGGCAGAAGGATAGCTGTTCAGCGTAGGAGCAGCTTTGGCTGTGCCTGCAGTTAAAATTGCTGCAACAAGCACAAGGAGGGTAAGATTTTTCATGACTGGTTGGATTGGATTGGATAGGGGGATAGGACTAAAAACGGGCCAGGTTGAGTTTACTCAACGATCATATCTTTCAGGTTGATTTTTTTGATAATGTTGTTGCCGGCATTGTCCATTTTCAATTCAATGCCGTCCTGAAATCCACGTCCAAGCATTCTTCCAACATATTTGATTTTGTTGTCTTGATCGATTGTTTTGGAAATGAACAGGTTTGCTTTATAGTTGGTGCTTTCGATAACAATGGTTTGCAAGTTGTCATAGACCTTCTTGTTGGATTTGACCACACCATTAACATGAAAGCCCTGGGTGAACTTTACATCCACTGCGGCACCTGGATTCAGGTTGAACAGGCCTTCAACTGCACTGGGCAAAAATTTTGCGGTTTCAGGAAGTGCATCAAACATTCTCTGTGCACTTGCATTGGAGGAAACGACTGCAAAAATCAGGGTTAAGGCGAAAGAAGTAAATAGCTTTTTCATAAAATGGATTTGATTGGTCTGACAAAGTAACGGTGGCTATGTGAAGAATATTATGCAAATAGTATTAATTCAAACAGATTGAGTATTAGTACGTATTTAGCTTAAGTCAAATGTTGCAGTAATTACGCAAATGCCCTTAAATAGATTGTAAGTGGTGAGATTAGCCGCTGGTCTGAGTGAGCAAATTTTAATACGTGCCGGCGGAGATCATGACCAAGGTGCAGGCCTCTAACGCATCAATTCCCTTGTTTGTTGCTGCATTAAAAAAGCTTGTATTTTCTGCACCAGGATTGAAGATGATGCGCTTGGGATGGAGCGAAAGGATGTATTCTTGGTAAGCTTTTTGCCTGTCTGCATTGAGGTAAATGGTTACGGTATCTATTCCCTCAAATGGAGACATTGTGGTGCCGATTGCAATATTTTCTATGTTGAATTCCTCCCTTCCGATGGCTTCTACCTCATGGCCTGCAGCAAGCAATTTCTTGACAGCAAGATGGCTGTACTGTGCAGGATTGGTTGAAGCTCCGATGACAAGGGTTTTCTTATTTGGCATAGTATTGATAACATAAAAAAGCCGGTGCTAGACCGGCTTTAAGTAGATCATATAGGTCAAACCAGCATCGTTACTGGGTTCTCCATGTATTTTTTGAGCGTTTGTAGGAAGCTCGCACCTACTGCGCCATCAACACTGCGGTGATCGCAGCTCAGGGTTACCTTCATCATCTGTGTGGTGGTAAAGCCTTCACCTTTTCTGATCACCACCTCTTTGATCTTGCCAACGGCAAGGATACAGCTGTCAGGCGGGTTGATGATGGCGGTGAATTCATCTATGTCCATCATGCCAAGATTGGAAATAGTAAATGTATTTCCTGTGAAATCCTGTGGTTGAATTTTCTTGTTCCTTGCCTTGTCATAGAGCTCTTTGGATTCCAGTGCAATTTGGGAGAGGGTTTTCTGGTCTGCAAACCTCAATACAGGAACAATGAGGCCTTCAGGCAGGGCAATAGCAGAGCCAATGTGCACGTGGTCATAAGTTCTGATGAAATCACCCATCCAGCTGCTGTTCACAGCAGGATGTTTTTTCAATGCCAGGGCTGATGCCTTGATCAGCATGTCCTGGAAAGAAATCTTTGTAGGGCTTACCTCGTTCATCTGTACACGAGCCTTGATGGCATTGTCCATGCAAATCTCCATGGTAAGGTAGAAATGTGGTGCTGTGAACATGCTCTCCCCAAGTCTTCTGGCAATGGTTTTGCGCATGGAAGTGAGCTGTGTATCAGTATACCCTTCTTGTCCGGAAACCAGGACTTTTGCGGCGGCTGGGGCTGCTGCTGCAGTTTGTGCTGCTGCTGGCGCTGCCTTGAAGTCGTCCACATCCTTTTTGATGATTCTTCCGCCATCTCCAGATCCAATGACCTTGGAAAGGTCAATGCCCTTGTCTTTGGCAAGTATTTTGGCCAATGGAGAGGCTTTCAGCCTTCCGTCTGTATTTTCATGAGAAGTCGTAGTAGCCGGGGTGCTTGTAGCAACTGCTGCAGGTGTTGGGGTTGATGCTGATGGAGTTGCAGCTGCAGGCGCCGTTCCATTGGAATTGAGTGATGCAAGCAGTCCTGTGATATCAGTGCCGGCGTTACCGATAATGGCGATGACGTCATTGATTTTGGCTGATTCACCATCAGGAACACCAATGTGCAGCAAAGTGCCATCTGCATAGCCCACCACTTCCATGGTTGCTTTGTCTGTTTCAACATCAGCGAGGTTATCGTCACTTTTGACGGTATCACCCACTTTTTTATTCCATTGAACGATTTTACCAGAAGTCATGGTATCACTCAGCAAGGGCATCCTGATCACAGTAACACCCAATTGCTCTGGTGTCACTACAGGAGCTTGACTGATTGCAACAGCTGGGGTTGCTGATGGAGCAACAGGCGCAGGAGCAGGTGTTGAAGCACCGGTCTCTGCTGCAAGATAGCCTTGGATGTCTTCGCCAGGCTTGCCTACAATGGCAATGATTTCATTGATTTTGGCAGCTTCTCCCTCTTTTATGCCTACATAAAGCAAAGTTCCATCTGCATAGCCCACCACTTCCATGGTGGCCTTGTCTGTTTCCACATCTGCCAGTACATCATCACTTTTGACCGTATCGCCTACGTTCTTGTTCCATTTGACGATTTTGCCCTCGGTCATTGTATCGCTGAGGAGAGGCATCCTGATCACTTCGGCCATATCCCTGTTTATATTAAGGTTAATGAATCAATTTGAAGGCCGAAATTACGGCAAAATGGGGAAATCAGCACGTCTGTTTACAAAGATTTGCACTGGTTTTAGTAATCAAGGTCAAGATTGAGCTGGTCTCTCATGTCCTTGATGATGGGATAGCGTTCAATCATCTTGAAATACTGCTCCCTCAAGGACAAGGGCTGGTCCTTGACAACTTCCTCCACATCCGCTGAAGGATTGAGTTGGATCAAAAACTGCACCTTGGGGTTGTTGAAAAAGTCTTGTACGTGGATGAGCAGACCGACTTTCTCACTTTCAATGAATTGTTGTTGGATCCTGGTATCGGCCATGATCTCAAAAACCAGCTCATCGATGATGGTTACCTTGGCCATTTTCAGGTTGCTCAGACTGGTAACCTGGTTGTTTTCCTGCAGTTTCTGCAAATAAGCTGCCCATGCAGTGCTAAGGCGTTCCTCATTTAGGGTAAATACCTCTGCCTGCTCATGTTTTCTGTTTTGAATCTGTTCCCTGATTTTTTTCAGTGAACCCAATCCCCCTGAAACGGTCTCTGCAGGAGCTTGTGAAGAGGAGTTGACAGGTGCTGGCTTGGCCAAAGTTTTTTCCATTGGGGATGGTGAAACAGGCTGGGGTTCTTTGGCCGGAACAGTCGGCAGTGGGTTTTCGATGATGAGTTTTGCTGAAGGTTTTGTCTTTTGCTGGGCGAAAGAAATTTGCCTGAACGCAACCGGTTTTATCTCATCAACCCGTTTTTTTTTTATTCCATTCCCGTCTTCTACCAGAGTGACGGCCTGTTTCAAGTGGGTCAGTTTGATCAGGTGGAACTCAACATGCAATTTTTTGTTCCTGGCCTGCTTGAATCCGAGTTCAGCATCATTGAGGATGTTGAGGGCACCAATCATGTAAGCTGGTGAGATGGATGCGGCGGCAGCGATGTAACGGTTCCGGAATCCTTCCACCACCTGTAATAGGCTGATGGATCTTGGATCGCGGCTGACCAGGAGATTCCTGAAAAATTCTGAAAGGTTGTTCAACACCATGTCTCCATCGAAACCTTTCTTGTCAATTTCGTCATAAATGGTCAACACTCCCGGCAGGTCTTCGCTGTCCAGGAGGTCCAGCAATTTGAAGAAATAATCTTCGTCGAGCAAATTGAGGTGTTCAAGTGTATTGCTGTAGGTAAGGTTGGCGTTGGTGAAGCTTACAATCTTGTCCAGAATGCTCAGGGCATCGCGCATGCAGCCATCGCTTTTTTGGGCGATCACATGAAGGGCTGTAGCTTCCGCCTTGATGTTTTCTTTTGTGGCAATTTCTTCCAGATGGCCAGCGATATCAGCAGGTGTGATGCGTTTGAAATCAAAGATTTGGCACCTGGAAAGGATGGTGGGGAGAATCTTGTGTTTTTCTGTAGTTGCGAGAATGAAAATGGCATGGGCAGGTGGCTCCTCAAGGGTTTTGAGGAATGCATTGAATGCATTGGAACTGAGCATGTGCACCTCATCGATGATGTATATCTTGTATTTTCCTGCCTGTGGAGCGAAGCGAACTTGCTCAATCAGGTCACGGATATCATCAACCGAGTTGTTGCTTGCAGCATCGAGTTCATGGATATTGAAAGAGGCGCCATTGTTGAAGGATTGACAGGAGTTACAGGTGTCGCAGGCCTCTCCATCCTTTCCCAATTGCTCACAGTTGATGGTTTTGGCCAGTATCCTGGCACAGGTTGTTTTGCCCACACCTCTGGGTCCGCAGAACAAAAATGCATGCGCCAGATGGTGTTGAAGGATCGCATTTTTCAGGGTAGTGGTGATATGGGATTGCCCCACCACGGTAGAGAAATGTTGCGGCCTGTACTTTCTTGCTGATACAACGAAATTTTCCATCGGGTGCAATTTAAGGAAAATGGTTTAGGCCTTGGGCTGTTTATGAATGATGAGATGTAGATTTTTTCTATTAATTTAGGACAGCAAAGATTTAAAACCTCTTCAACTTCTCTCAAATTTACTTCAACCCATAACCCTCAACCACCATGACCCAATACATCCTTTCCCTCGACCAGGGCACGACAAGCTCACGTGCCATCCTATTTGACGTCAATGGATCGATTGCCGCAGTTGCCCAAAAAGAATTTACCCAGCATTTTCCTCAACCCGGTTGGGTGGAGCATGATCCGATGGAAATTTGGGTCAGTCAGGCTTCTGTTGCCAAAGAGGCAATGCTCAAGCTGGGATTGAAGTCGACTTCAGTGGCCGCCATTGGCATCACCAACCAGCGGGAAACAACACTTGTATGGGATCGCCAAACGGGTGAGCCAGTCTATAATGCAATTGTTTGGCAAGACCGGAGAACTGCGGCGTTTTGTGATCAATTGAGGGATGTGGGGAAAGCTGAAATGATCAGGGAGAAAACGGGATTGGTGGTGGATGCCTATTTCTCAGGAACCAAGCTGAAATGGATCCTGGACAATGTAGAGGGCGCAAGGGCAAGGGCAGAGAAAGGAGAACTGGCATTTGGCACAGTGGATACTTGGCTGCTTTGGAAATTGACCGAAGGCAAAGTGCATGCAACTGATGTGAGCAATGCATCTAGAACAATGATGTTCGACCTTGGCACAATGAATTGGGATGATGAACTGCTTGATTTGCTGAACATCCCCAGGTCAGTGCTGCCTGAAGTAAAAAGCAACAGCGAAGTGTATGGATATGCATCAGCCATTGGCATGCCCGAAGTTCCAGTTGCCGGCATGGCAGGAGACCAGCAGGCAGCCCTTTTCGGACAGATGTGTACAGGAGTGGGGATGGTGAAAAATACTTATGGTACAGGCTGTTTCATGCTGATGAATACTGGCACCAAGGCCGTTAAATCCAACAACAATCTTCTTACAACCGTTGCCTGGCAAATCAATGGGGTCACCAACTATGCCCTTGAAGGCAGTGTGTTCATTGCAGGTGCTGCAGTGCAGTGGTTGCGGGATGGCCTGAAAATCATCCGCAATTCAGCAGAAGTTCAGTCACTGGCAACTTCAGTGAGCAGTGCAGATGGAGTCGTCGTCGTTCCTGCTTTTTCGGGCCTGGGTGCGCCACACTGGAATCCCTATTCCAGGGGAACCATTTTTGGCATTACCCGTGGCACCACAGATGCGCACATTGCAAGGGCTACGCTGGAAAGCATCGCTTACCAGACTCATGATGTACTCAAAGCCATGGAGTCAGATGCCGGCCTACCCATTGCAGAACTCAGGGTGGATGGGGGCGCAACGGTCAATGACTTGCTCATGCAATTTCAATCAGACATCCTTTTCGTTAAAGTATTGAGGCCAGAAGTCATTGAAACGACAGCCTTGGGCGCTGCTTACCTTGCTGGTCTGGCAGTGGGATTTTGGAACAGTGTTGAAGCCATTTCGTCACAGTGGAAAGTCTCGGGGCAGTTCATTCCATCCATGGACGAGGCTGAGAAAAAAACCTATATCAACAACTGGCAAAGGGCTGTAAAGGCAGTATTGGCCTGGTCTGAGCCCAACAATTGATTTACATATAATACTCAGGTTTTGAAAAGGGAAATTGCCATCGAGAGATTGAAAACAACTGGTGTCTGGGACATGGTTGTTGCAGGCGGAGGGGCAACCGGATTGGGCATAGCTGTTGACGCCTCTAAAAGGGGCTTCAAGGTTTTGCTGCTGGAGAAAAATGATTTTGCCAAAGGCACATCCAGCAGAAGCACCAAGCTGGTCCATGGTGGCGTCAGGTACTTGGCCCAAGGCAATATCAAATTGGTGATAGACGCACTCCGGGAAAGGGCATTTTTGTTGGCCAATGCACCCCACCTCATGCGTGTGCAGGAGTTCATCATCCCGGTTTATTCCTGGTTTGACAAATGGTTTTATGGGATTGGTCTTTTTATTTACGAATTGATGGCCCAAAAACGCAGCCTCGGACGTACCAGGATCCTGGGTAAAAAACAATTGTTTGCGGCATTGCCTTTACTTCAAAAGAAAGGTTTGAAAGGAGGCGTAGCCTATTCCGACGGACAGTTTGATGATGCCAGGCTGGCCATTGCACTCGCCAGAACTGCCGATGATTTGGGTGGAACCCTGTTGAATTATTTCAATGTAACCGGACTGGTCAAGGAAAATGGGAAGGTGGTGGGCCTTAAAGCCCAGGACGAACTGGATGGAAAGGAGTACACAATCAACACAAAAGTAGTGATCAACGCAACCGGTGTTTTTGTTGACAATATTCTTGACATGGATGATCCTGCTTCGCCTGCGGCAGTCATGCCATCGCAGGGTGTACACCTGGTCATCAGCAAAGATTTTTTCCCTGGTGATAGGGCATTGATGATCCCCAAAACAGTTGATGGTAGGGTCTTGTTTGCGCTTCCTTGGCAACATGCAGTGGTGATTGGCACCACAGATACGCCACTTAATGAAATCAGTGATGAACCCATCGCATTGGAAGCCGAAATTAATTTTATCATCCATCATTTCAATGCCTACAATGAAAAGCAAATCTCCCGCGCTGATGTGCTGTCTGTTTTCGCAGGATTAAGACCATTGGTCAAAACGTCCAACAAAGGCAGTACAGCAATGGCTTCGCGGGATCATACCATCTTGGTTTCTTCCAGCAACCTGATCACCATCACTGGGGGGAAATGGACAACGTATCGTAAAATGGCAAAAGATGCAGTCAACAATGCGGCATTTGTGGCCAAGCTTCCGATTGTCAAATGTGCCACCAGGAACCTGCGCTTGCATGGGTATGATGAAACTGTTGAGTATGGAAGCGAATTGTCGGTATACGGATCAGATGCTGTTTTCATCCGGCAAATGATCTCCAATGACCCTTCAATGGGCGAGCGCATTCATCCCTCATTTGATTACTCTAAGGCAGAATTGGTTTGGGCTGTCTCCCATGAGATGGCCATGACAGTGGAAGATATACTGGCAAGGCGATCACGGATGTTGTTTGTAGATGCCAGGGCGGCCATGGCATCAGCTGAACCAGTGTCACAATTGATGGCCGCGCAGTTGGGAATGGATGATGATTGGAGTCAAGACCAGGTGAGGCGTTTCCAGGAATTGGCTGAACAATACCTTGCTGATGAAGGAAGCTGAAAAATCCTTATTTTACCTTTAAATAACATGATATGAGTCCATTTGTAGCTGAACTTACCGGAACTGCCGTACTGATTACCCTTGGATCAGGCGTTGTTGCCAATGTATTGTTGGACAAGACCAAGGGCAATAATTCCGGTCTGGTTGTGATTGCCCTGGCCTGGGCTATTGCGGTATTTGTGGGGGTCTATATTTCAGCAGACATCAGTGGTGCCCACTTGAATCCGGCCGTGACCATTGGTCTGGCGGTGGCAGGTAAATTCAGTTGGAGCGAAGTGCCGGCCTATTTGCTGGCGCAGCTGTTGGGCGCTTTCATTGGTGCCTTACTGGGCTGGCTCACTTACAAAGACCATTTTACCACAACAAAAGATCCATCACTGATTTTGGCCGTATTTTCCACCGGGCCCGCCATCAGAAAGCCTTTCAGCAACCTGCTGACCGAGACCATCGCCACCTTTGTTTTCATGCTTTCCATCTTTTATATCCAAAAAGGCGAAGTAAAATTAGGAGCCTTGGACGCCCTGCCGGTTTCATTGCTGGTGCTGGGCATTGGGCTCAGCATGGGTGGTCCGACAGGGTATGCCATCAATCCCGCCAGGGACCTTGGCCCCCGTATTGCCCATGCCATCCTTCCCATCCCCAACAAAGGGGAAAGTGATTGGGAATATGCCGCCATTCCGGTGGTTGGTCCCATCCTGGGCGCTGTCTTGGCAGCCATTCTTTACAGCCTCCTTTGATTGATTTTCACGAATGTTAGAAAATTGTTGCGTGCAATTTTTCTAATCATCCCATCCTGCTTACCTTTGCGGCCGGAAATCGACTTTTATCCAATTTAAACAATAATCATGTCCAGCAGAGGTAAAATCAAACAGGTGATCGGTGCGGTGGTTGACGTTCAGTTTGAAGGTCAGCTCCCAGAGATCTACAACGCTCTTGAGCTCAAAAGGGAAAATGGCGATAAGCTTGTAATGGAGGTGCAACAGCACCTTGGAGAAGACAGCGTGAGGTGTGTTGCCATGGACGGAACCGAAGGTCTCGTAAGGGGTACCGAAGTTCTGGATACAGGAAGGGCCATTTCAATGCCCACTGGTGCAGCCATCAATGGTCGTCTTTTCAATGTTACAGGAGATCCCATCGATGGATTGCCTGCCGTTTCAAAAGAGAATGGAAGGGCCATCCATGCCAAGCCTCCAAAATTTGAAGACCTGAGCACTGCTTCTGAAATACTTTTCACTGGTATCAAGGTAATTGACCTGATCGAGCCTTATGCAAAAGGTGGTAAGATTGGTTTGTTTGGTGGTGCTGGTGTGGGCAAGACCGTATTGATTCAGGAGTTGATCAACAACATTGCAAAGGGATATGGCGGTTTGTCAGTATTTGCTGGTGTAGGTGAGCGTACCCGTGAAGGAAATGACCTGTTGAGAGAGATGATTGAAGCCGGCATCATGAAATATGGTGACGATTTCAAGCACAGCATGGAAGAAGGTGGATGGGACCTGGACAAGGTGGACATGGAAGGATTGAAAGATTCAAAAGCAACATTTGTTTTCGGTCAGATGAATGAGCCTCCAGGAGCCCGTGCTAGGGTTGCCTTGAGTGGTCTGACCATCGCAGAATATTTCCGTGATGGAGATGGCGAAGGAAAAGGAAAAGACATCCTCTTTTTCGTAGACAACATCTTCCGTTTCACACAAGCAGGTTCTGAGGTATCGGCCCTTTTGGGAAGGATGCCATCAGCCGTGGGTTACCAGCCAACACTGGCCACTGAAATGGGATTGATGCAAGAACGCATTACCTCAACCAGAAATGGTTCCATTACTTCAGTACAGGCGGTTTACGTTCCTGCGGATGACCTTACCGATCCAGCTCCTGCAACAACTTTTGCCCACCTTGACGCAACCACGGTATTGAGCCGTAAGATTGCTGACTTGGGTATCTATCCTGCGGTGGATCCATTGGATTCAACTTCAAGGATATTGACTCCAATGATTGTAGGTGAGGCCCATTACAATTGCGCCAACAGGGTTAAGTTGATTCTTCAGCGTTACAAGGAATTGCAGGATATCATTGCGATTCTTGGTATGGATGAATTGAGTGATGAAGATAAATTGACTGTATCCCGTGCAAGAAGGGTACAGCGTTTCCTCAGCCAGCCTTTCCACGTTGCCGAGCAGTTTACCGGTCTTAAGGGTGTGTTCGTTAGCATTGAAGATACCATCCGCGGTTTCAACATGATCATGGATGGCGAGGTGGATGAGTATCCTGAAGCGGCTTTCAACCTGGTTGGAACCATTGAAGATGCCATTGAAAAAGGCAAGAAAATGATGGCCGCCGCCAAAGGTTAATTGAACAACAAATAAGAAACGCACATGCAGGTAGAGATATTGACACCAGAGAAAAAATTATTCGCAGGGGATGTTTACGGGGTACAACTGCCGGGCGTCAGCGGATCATTTGAAGTACTGGAAAAGCATGCACCCATTGTGAGTGCCCTTGGTTCGGGAGTTGTAAAAATTTTGCTTGATAAATCAGGTAAAAACAATTCCTACAAAATTTCAGGAGGATTCATGGAAGTGCTTGACAACAAGGTGTCGGTCCTTGTTGAAGGTGCAACAGCACTCTAAGCTACCTGTCATCATCTAATAAAAAAGGGACCATTGGTCCCTTTTTATCTTTACTCCAGTTCTTCAACCATGCCCAAAACAGCCATTTCTTTGTATTTTTTCTTTGCGGGGCTCGTCTTTTCGAGTTGGGCTTCCAGGATTCCTGATGTAAAGGACATGTTCGCCCTCAATGAGGCTGAATTGGGTGCAGTTCTTTTCATGTTGCCCCTGGGAGCATTGCTGGCTTTGCCGGTGGCAGGTTGGGTGGTACATCGTTTGGGGAGCAAGTTGGCATCAGTGAGTTCATTGCTTCTCTATACTGTTCTGCTTTTTTTGATTTCAAAGGCCCATTCCGTTTGGAGTATTTCAATTGTTCTTTTTCTGTTTGGTGTCATTGGAAATTTTGCCAATATCGCGATGAATACACAGGGCCTTTCCGTTCAGCAGGTGCTGAAAAAGCCTATTCTGTCCGGACTTCACGCCATGTGGAGCCTAGGTGCATTCCTGGCTGCAGCCATTACCGGTTGGACAATGTCGGTTGGCTATTCTATGGAAATACATTTTGGCATGGTTGCCATTGCTGCTGCTTTGGTAGCCCTGTTTTTCTCTTTTTCACTGATCAAAGATGAGGCCGCAGATCATCCACAGAAAGTCTTTGTGTTGCCCAACCGGGCGTTGCTGTTGATGGGTGTCATCTGTTTTTGTGTTGCCATGTCTGAAGGGGCGATGGCCGATTGGAGTTCGCTTTATTACAGACAGGTTGTTCATGAACTCAATAAAGTGAGTACAATAGGCTATACGGCATTTGCATTCTGCATGGCCTTGGGAAGATTTTTTGGTGACAGGCTATTGCAGGCCTTGGGCTATTCAACAGTGTTGAAACTGAATGGGATGCTGGTATGCATTGGCATGAGTTTGGCCCTTGCGGTCAATACAGCTGAAGCTGTCATCATCGGCTTTGCGCTGGTTGGATTTGGAGTGTCTTCTGTAATCCCGATTGTTTACATGCTCTCTGCCAAGAGCAAATCCATGGCTCCTTCTGCAGCCATTGCAGCCGTGAGTAGTATTGGCTTTACAGGATTTCTATTTGGCCCACCCATTATTGGTTTCATTGCCAAAGAAACGGGGTTGCGAATGGCCCTTTCAATAGTTGCTTTTCTCGGGATGATGATTTGGATGCTTTCTATCAGGATGAGAACCGATCGTATCAATTGAAGGACGGATCCAATGGGTAATTGATCATCTCAATAAATCCATCTCCCAACTCTTTTACTGCTGCTTTCCACATGCTTTTGGGATCTTCGAGGAATACAATTTCCTCTGTTGCCTCCACAGACAACCAGCTTTTTTCCTTCATTTCCTGTTTCAACTGGCCAGATTCCCATCCTGCATAACCAATGAAAAACCGGATGCCATCGTTTCCTGCCTTGCCACTGTTGATCAGGTATTTGGCAGCTTCAAGGTTGCCTCCCCAGTAGATATTTTCAGCAATCTTTTTTCCGCCGGGAATTTGAAAAGGCAGGCGATGCAGAAAATGGATTTGGTCAAGGCCAACGGGCCCACCTTCGTAGAGTGGCATCTCATGGTTGCCAATGCCTTCGAGAAAACTGGCTACATTTTCATCAATGACCCTGTTGATGGTAATACCGAAACTGCCCGTTGTTTCATGTTCGCATAGCAATACAACCGTGCGCTGAAAGTTGGGATCTTTCAGGAATGGCTCTGCAATCAGCAGCATACCGCTCTCTATCCTGTTCATAAACCTAAGTTAAATAAACTGGCATTATGTAACTTCATGGAGGGCTAAACTTATTTTTGTTACAGGATGAAGCGCATTTTTACACTGATTACCATACTCATCAGCATTTCTTTGATCGGCATCATTGTCATCCAATATTCCTGGTTGAAGAATGTTGTGGCCATCCGGAAAGAACAGGTCAGGTTCAAGGTGCAGGAAGTGGAGTATGAGGTGGTGGAAAATCTGGTTGATGAAAAAATGCGGCTTCTGCCAGCAATTCCACAGGATGCATTGCCCAAAGGTGCACCGGAGGAGCTGTTGAAAATGCTTGAGCCACCAACTTTGGCAGAGCGTTTTACAGTAGCAGAAATCCAGAAAAGCATCGCAAAATCCTTTGAGGACAATGGATTAAAAGGCGCTAAATTCCAGTTCGCCGTTATCTCCAACAGCAACAATGCAGGCTTTGAGCTGGCATCTCCTGACTTCAAGAAATATTATGAAATTGGCAATGTCGATACTTCAAGCTATGCCATACACTCCTGGCCCCTTGTCAATCTTACAGGTGATGAAGCCGTTGCACTTTTACCGGATGAGACATTGATACTCATTACCTATGGCATGCAGGATTTTGTGTTGCGATCTGTCAGTTGGGTTATCCTTGTTGCTCTATTGTTTACCCTGATCATCATCGCTGCTTTTTATCTGACCATCAGAACAATCCTGACGCAGAAAAAACTCAGTGAAATGAAGACGGATTTCATCAACAACATGACACATGAATTGCGTACACCCCTTGCTACAATTGCTATTGCGGTAGATACGTTGAAAAATGAAAAAATAATTGGCAACAGGGAACAACTGCTTTCCATCGGCCAAATCATCAAGGCAGAAAATGCCAGGATGAATACACAGGTTGAACAAATCTTGCAGGCAGCACAGCTGGACATCAATCAAGTGTTGAAAGACAAGAAGCCACTTCATGTGCACGAGGTGTTGGGAAAATTGGAAGACAAGTTCGCCTTGCAGGTAGCTGAAAAAAATGCCCAAATCAGCTATGCGTTATTCGCAGAAAAAGACGAGGTAATGGGTCATCCTGTGCATTTTGTCAACATGATCAGCAACCTCTTTGACAATGCACTCAAATACTCAAAGGAAGATGTTGATCCTGTGATCAAGGTATCTACCAAAAACGAAAAAAACAATATCGTCTTAACAGTGGAGGACAACGGCATTGGCATGAGCAAAGAAACCATTGCCAGAATTTTTGATAAATTCTTCAGGGCACATACCGGTAATGTGCACAATGTAAAAGGGTTTGGGCTGGGTCTGAATTATACCCGGAAAATGGTGGAAGCCCATGATGGCAGCATATCAGTACAAAGTGAGCCTGGGAAGGGAAGCAAGTTTACCATCAGCATTCCCCTGCAATAATCATTGTTTATCGTTTATGAAAAGGAGTGAACCATCTCCATAACTCAGAAACCTGTAGTTGTTTTCCAATGCATTGGCATACATGTTCCTCCACTCATCACCCATGATGGCTGCGATGATCAACAACAGAGTGGATTGGGGTTGGTGAAAATTGGTGATCAATGCATCGGCCACTTTGAATGCATAGCCTGGCGCAATGCAAATTCCGGTATGACCTTCTATGCTCTCAACAGCATGTTCGACCATCAACTCCTTTAATTGCTGAAAGGCCTCAGCCCTTGAGGGAAGGTTATTTGCTGATAAAGCCAAATGTTCCCATTGCCCAAGATTGATGTTGGAGGCAAAACCATTGTTGCTGTTCCGTTTGGTTTTTACAGCAATCCAATACATGCTTTCAAGGGTTCTGAGGGAAGTTGTACCCACTGCTACCACAGATTTGTCGGCATTGCCCAATTGGCTTATCAGCCCAATATTTACCTGGAAATATTCTTCATGCATGGCATGTTCTCCAATCAAAGCAGCGGTTACCGGCTTGAAAGTTCCTGCGCCAACATGCAGTGTAACAAATGAATGTTTTATTCCTTTCGATGAAAGGTTGTTGATCAAACTTTCTGTAAAGTGCAGTCCTGCGGTAGGTGCTGCCACTGATCCTTCATGTGCTGCATATACCGTCTGGTAGCGGTTTTGATCATCTTCGGTGGCTTCCCTTTTGATGTAGGGGGGTAATGGAATTTTGCCCGTTTCAGCAATGATTTTTTCAAAAGGAAGCCCACTGCTCCATTGGAAGGTGATCAGACAATGATCATCATTTTTGCTGACCAATTGGGCTTGAAGTGAGTTGTTGTGGATATCATTGGATGCCTGAAGCAGCTCATTGTTCTTCCATTTTTTTGCACCCCCGACCAGGCATTTCCAGGTGGATTGTTCAAGATCGTTCAAACATGCATAATTGCCATTGGCCGGTTCAAGGAGAAAGATCTCGATCTCTCCTCCTGTAGATTTTTTGAACGGCAGCCTTGCTGCGATGACCCGGGTATTGTTGAAAACCAGCAAGCTATTGGAGGGCAGCCATTCAGGCAAATGCTGGTAATTGCTGTGTTCAATCTGCTTGTTTTTCCTTACCAATAATTTGGATGCATCCCGGTTAACGAGGGGCGTCATGGCTATACGGTTGTTCGGCAGTTCATAATTGAATGCTGCCATTTCAACATGGGGTATGATGGTGCTGTTTTTCATTTATTCACATGTAATTCACAGGTAATTCACATTTCTTCTTGGTATATCCACAGCAATATGGGTAAAATGGGCTGTAATGTACGCCTGTATTGGGTTTCAGCTGTGTATAAATATAGCATCTCAAATGAGTGGATGAAAGTGGGAAATTGTGTTAATTTGTGTCATTAAATGTTATTTTTCTTCTAAACCAAGGTAAATGATTGGATTCATAGGCGAATATGAGGCTACCCTTGATAGCAAAGGTAGGTTTCTTCTGCCGGCAGGCGTAAAAAAACAGCTGCCTGAAGGGGAAGTACCTGTCTTTGTGATCAACCGTGGCTTTGAAAAATGCCTCACTGTTTATCCAATGCAGAGCTGGAAGCCCATTTATGAGAATATCAGTTCTCTGAACGATTTTGACCCCAAGGTCCGTGAGTTCAGGCGTTATTTTTTGAACGGGGCTACCCAGATTGAAGTCGATGGTGCCGGAAGATTATTGTTGCCGAAGAGCCTGATGGAACATGCGGGGCTGGAAAAGGATATTGTATTGGTTTCGGCAATGAACAAGTTGGAAATATGGGATAAAAATAAGTATCAGCAGTTCTTTGAAAACTTTTCACCCGAATCCTTCAGCGGTCTTGCTGCAGAAGTGATGGCAAAGAAAGTACAACCATGAAAAAAGGAAACTGATGGCATTGGATGAGCAAAAAAGGGATGTGGCGGCTGAAACTGAAGGGCAGGCTTATCATGTTCCTGTGATGCTCAAAGAGGCTGTTGATGGTCTGGCCATTGATCCTTCCGGCACTTATGTGGATTGTACTTTTGGCGGTGGTGGGCACTCCAGGGAAATTCTTTCCAGGCTCAATGAAAAGGGCAGGCTTTTTGCATTTGATCAAGATGAAGATGTGCGGGCCAACCTTACTGCTGATACGCGCCTGGTGTTCATTCCCCATAATTTTCGCCACCTCACCCGCTTTCTTCGTCTCCATGGCATTGCTGAAGTCGATGGCATTTTGGCTGATCTTGGCGTGAGCAGTCATCAGTTTGACAAGCCATCCAGGGGTTTCTCCATTCGTTTTGATGCGCCTTTGGACATGCGCATGGATCAATCGGCTGCTTTGACAGCTGCTGATTTCATTCAACAGTCGTCTGCAGAAACGCTTCAGTTGGTCTTTCAGGAATATGGTGAGGTGACCAATGCAAAAACACTTGCACAGCTCCTGCATGATCATTGTCGCAAAGGTCAGATTCGCACAATCAATGAACTGAAGGCGGTTATTGCGCCGGTTGTCAAGGGGAATCCCAACAAGTATTTTGCCCAGGTTTTCCAGTCCCTCAGGATTGCAGTAAATGATGAGTTGGCTGCCTTGAAAGACCTGTTGGTTCAATCTGCATCTCTCATCAAGCCTGGAGGAAGGATGTCGGTCATCACCTTTCATAGTCTTGAAGACAGGATTGTGAAACAGTTTTTCAAATCGGGGGATGAAGTGGCACAGCTGGCTGATCCTGTTTATGGCACAAGAAAAACAACACCTTTTGAGCCCTTCAACAGAAAGCCCATTGAGCCTTCTGCTGAAGAAATCAGTAAAAACCCAAGATCCAGAAGTGCAAGGTTAAGGATAGGGGTGAAAAAGTAAACAAAAGAAAAAGAAGAAAAAATATACAATATGGCGCTTGAAAAGAATGATGTGAAATGGTTTTTTATCAACCAGGTTTGGTTGGTGAAAAATGTTCCATTCTTTCTTTTCCTGTCCGCACTGGCCGTAGCCTATATCTACAACGGACATCATGCGGAAAAAGCCATCAAGGACATCAACAAAACAACAAAAGAATTAAAGGATTTGCAATACGAGTTCAAGATGGTGAGAAAGGATTGGATGTTCATGACAAAACAATCTGAGGTGGTAAAATCGGTAGCAGCTTCTGGAGTAAAAGAAATTCTTGAGCCTCCGGTTGCATTGACTGATTCAACAATAAAAAAAGGGAGTAAACAATAATAATCGTTGGAGACAAAAAAGGACATATTATGGCGTAGTTACCTGATCTACTTGCTGATGCTTGTATTGGGCATTTGCATTTTTGGTAAGGCGCTGTTCATTCAAAGGGTTGAAGGTGGATACTGGAAATCGTTGAGTGATAGCCTGCACCTTGAGTACCGGGAAATGGACGCAGAGCGTGGAACCATCTACAGTGAGGATGGAAGGATGCTGAGCAGCTCGATTCCTTTTTTTGATATTTACCTGGATTTTGGTTCTCAAGGTGTTCAGGAAAAAAATGGCATCAGGTTCAAAAAAGCCATTGACAGTTTATCCATTTATCTTTCTGCTATCCTTGGCGGTGGTACTCCTGGCGCCTACAAGCATGAATTGATGGGTGTTTTCAACCGGGAGGATCGTTACCATTTGTTGAGAAAGAACATTGATTTCAAGCAATACCAGTTGCTGAGAAACATCAGTTTCATCAAGTCGAACCGAAACAAAAACGGGTTCATTTTTATTGAAAAAGAAAAAAGGATGGCTCCTTTTGGATTGTTGGCCAACAGGACAATCGGGCTTTCACGTGAATATGTTGACTCGATGGGCAATCTGGTCAGCAAAAATGTTGGGCTGGAAAAAACATATGACAGCCTGCTGAAAGGCGTTACCGGAAAGCGGCTTGTGCGCAGGATTGCGGGCGGTGCATTTGTTCCTGTGGAAGGTTCAGAAATTGAGCCTGAAAATGGAAAGGACATCATCACCACCCTTGATATCAATATCCAGGATGTAGCAGAACAAGCATTGTTAAAAATGCTGGAGACCAATGAATGTCTCAATGGAACTTGCATTGTGATGGAGGTAAAGACTGGTAAAATCAAGGCCATTGCCAACCTGGGAAGGCAGCCTGATGGATCATACAAGGAAGATTTCAATTATGCCATCACCCGTTCAGAACCTGGCTCAACATTCAAACTGATCACCATGTTGGCGGCATTGGAAGATCAATACATCAACCTCAACAGTCCTGTGAACCTCGAAGGAGGCAAGTGGGATTTTGGCGGAAGAACTGTATGGGACAGTGAAAGGCATAATCATACCAATGTTAGTTACAAGCAGGCATTTGAGTTGAGTTCCAATGTCGGAATGGCCAAGCTTGCAGTGACACATTATTACAAGAATCCAAAGAAATTCATTGCACATCTTGAGCGATTGAACCTCAACAGGTCATCAGGAATCAATCTTTTGGGAGAGTCCATGTCCATCATTCCTAATCCAAGCGGACGAAATTGGAGTGATGTTACCCTGCCATGGATGAGCTTCGGCTACAATATTTCCATCAGCCCATTGCAGACCCTGATGGTGTACAATGCTGTGGCCAACAATGGAAAAATGTTGAAGCCTTACCTGGTCAATGCCATCATGAAGGATGGAAAAGTGGTGGAGGAGTTCAAGACTACTGTTCTACGTGATTCTATTTGCAGCAAGTCAACACTGTTGCAATTGCAGTCATGCCTTGAAGGTGTTGTCTTGTCAGGAACAGGCAGGAGCTTGCTCAACCGCTTTTATACGCTGGCCGGAAAAACAGGGACAGCGCAGGTTGCCAATGGAAACAAAGGGTATACCGATCATATCTACCAGTCTTCTTTCGCAGGTTATTTTCCTGCACAAAATCCAAAATACTCTTGTATTGTCGTGATCAAGAACAAGCCATTTGCGCCAAGGTACTATGGCGCGCAGGTTGCAGGACCTGTTTTTAGTGAAATAGCAAACAAGCTGTTTACTGTCGACGCTGATCTTTATGCAAGTTATCAGCATCCAAAATATGCAGACAGCAGCAAGTCGGCCTGGAGTGGCTCTACGAATGATTTCAAGGCCATTGCCAAAGGAATTGGCAAACCGATACTGGATGCTGGGAAGAAAGGAGAATGGAGCAAGGTCATGACCAATGAAAAAAGTCTGGCGGCAAGCAGCTGGTCTGTCCAGCATGGCAGCATGCCAGATCTTAGAGGCTTTGGTTTGAAGGATGCACTTGAATTGCTTGAGCGTCAGCAGTTGCAGGTGATTGCTACAGGGAAAGGAAAAGTTACGTCACAGTCTATCCCGGCGGGAACGGCTGTTCAGAAAGGACAGACCATTTATTTGAATCTTGGCAATACAATTGAATGAAGCACATGATGCTATTGCAGGACATATTGTATAAGGTGAGGATCAGGTCATTGGCCGGAAGGACAGACCTGCACATTACTGATGTGCAGATTGATTCAAGGCTTGTTGGTCAGGGCAGTTGCTTCATTGCCATCAAAGGTGCTTTGCAAGACGGACATGCCTATATTGATGCTGCAATTCAAAAAGGTGCCATCGCTATCGTATGTGAAGTGCTTCCAAGTGTTTTGCAGCCTGGCGTCAATTATGTACAAACCGATGATGCGGCAAAAGCAGCAGGCATCATGGCCCATGCCTTTCATGGTGAACCAAGCCGTCACCTGAAATTGGTTGGGGTAACAGGAACAAATGGAAAGACAACTGTCGCAACACTTCTGTACAAATTGTTCATGGCATTGGATGCCAACTGTGGCTTGATTTCCACAGTGAATAACATGATTGGCGAGACAGTATCACCATCTACCCATACCACACCCGATGTGATTTCACTGAACATCTTGTTGAAGCGCATGGTGGATGCAGGTTGCAAGTATGCATTCATGGAAGTGAGCAGCCATGCCATTCACCAGCAACGCATTGCAGGACTTGAATTTGCCGGAGGCATCTTTACCAACATCACCCATGATCACCTGGATTATCACAAAACATTTGATGAGTACATCAGGGTGAAAAGGAATTTTTTTGATGGGCTTTCTTCCACTGCATTTGCCATATCCAACATGGACGACAGAAATGGAGCCATTATGCTGCAGAATACCCAAGCAGACAAGTTCTATTTCAGTCTTCGTTCTGTTGCGGATTTCAAGGGAAGAATTGTAGACAATAGCATCACTGGATTGCAAATGTTGGTGAATGAGCAAGAGGTGCATTTCCGTTTGATAGGCGAATTCAATGCATACAATTTGCTGGCAGTATATGCAGCAGCCATTTGTTTGGGAGAGGATCGCCTGGATGTGCTGCAGACCATGAGCAACCTGACTGGAGCTGAAGGTAGGTTTGATTATACGGTTTCTCCGAAACAAAGGATCATTGGCATAGTGGATTATGCCCATACACCAGATGCCTTGCTCAATGTACTGGCAACCATCAAGAAGTTCCAAAAGGGAGGTGAGCAAATCATCACCGTTGTTGGATGTGGTGGAGACAGGGACAGGTCAAAGCGAAAACTGATGGGAACCGCTGCAGCGGAATTCAGTACCAGGGCGATATTCACATCCGACAATCCCAGGAGTGAGGATCCGTTAACAATACTCAAAGACATGAGCGAAGGGATGGATGCCTTGTTGCAAAGGAAAGTCTTGGTGATAGAAGACAGGAAGGAAGCCATCCGCACAGCAGTCATGATGGCCAGGGAGGAGGACATTATCCTGGTAGCAGGAAAGGGTCATGAGAAATACCAGGAAATCAAGGGGCAAAGATTTCCTTTTGATGACAAGGAAGTTTTGGTGAGAACATTTACAGAAATAGACAAATAAGAAGAAATGCTTTATCAACTTTACCAATGGTTACAACATGAGCAGCTCCGTTTTCCGGGGATGGGCATTTTTCAGTTCATTACCTTTCGGGCAATGTTGGCAGTATTGCTTTCCCTTTTTATCACCATGGTTTATGGAAAGCGCATCATACAGTTTCTTCAAAAAATGCAGGTTGGTGAATCAGTCCGAGAGCTTGGCTTGCAGGGTGAGGAACAGAAAAAGGGGACTCCAACCATGGGCGGTTTCATCATATTGCTGGGCATCCTGATACCCACGCTCTTGTTCGCAAATTTGGACAAGGTATACATCAAGCTCTTGTTGTTGAGTACCATCTGGCTGGGGCTGGTTGGATTTGTTGATGATTACCTAAAGCTTCGTGCAAAACGCATGGCCCAGACACAGGGCGTCAATTACAAGAAAGGCGACAAGGATGGTCTGGCAGGATGGTTCAAGGTATTGGGTCAGGTGGGTTTGGGTATCATCATCAGCGCTACATTGCTGTTCAATGACAATGTCAAGGTGATGAGGGAATACAAGGGTAAGGTGAAACCTGCCAATGCGATTGAAGTTAAATACCAGGGCGGTGTGCGGTATTTTGTAAAAGCCAATGAGCCCGTCACGACCATTCCTTTTATCAAGGACCATGAATTCAATTATGCAAAGCTATTGCCGGCCTCTTTGAGGTCATATGGATGGGTAGTGTATATGCTGGTGATCATCTTTATCGTCACAGCTGTCTCCAATGGCGCCAACATCACCGATGGTTTGGATGGCCTGGCAACTGGGGTTTCAGCGCTCATTGGAGCATGTCTTGCACTCTTTGCCTACGCCAGTGGCAACCTGATTTTAGCTGATTACCTGAACATCATGTACATACCCAATCTGGGTGAAGTATCCGTGTTTATTGCTGCGATGATTGGTGCCTGCATTGGCTTTCTCTGGTACAATACTTATCCGGCACAGGTTTTCATGGGTGATACCGGAAGTCTTGCCCTGGGTGGCATCATTGCCGCTTTGGCCATCATTGTGAGGAAGGAATTGCTGATACCATTTTTCTGCGCTGTGTTTTTAATTGAGAACCTCAGTGTGGTTATTCAGGTGGGTTATTTCAAATACACCAAGAAAAAATTTGGTGAGGGGAGGAGGGTCTTTCTGATGAGTCCGCTGCACCACCACTATCAAAAAAAAGGATACCATGAAAGCAAGATAGCAGTGAGGTTTTGGATAGTAACCTTGTTGTTCGTGGTTTTTGCGATCATGTCATTGAAAATGAGATAATCCATTTATAGAAAAACAGTGAAGAAAAAAATTGTCATATTGGGAGGCGGCGAAAGCGGAGTAGGGGCTGCCCTATTGTGCAAGCAGCAGGGCTATGATGTTTTTCTTTCTGATGGTGGAAAAATGAAAGATCATTATCAGCATGAACTGGAGGCCAACAGGATCGATTTTGAATCTGGTGGACATACCCTTGACAAAATACTGTCAGCTGATGAAGTGATGAAAAGTCCGGGTATACCAAACAGCAATCCGATTGTTGTTGCAATCAGTGCAAAAAAGATTCCCATCATCAGTGAAATGGAACTGGCATACAGGCACAAGGCTGAAAGCAGGATCATTGGTATCACTGGTAGCAATGGCAAGACAACAACAACATCCCTGATTTATCAGATCTGCAAGTCGGGTGGCATTGATTGTGCACTCGTTGGGAATATCGGCAATTCTATTGCAAGGCAAATTGCTATTGATCCTAAACCCATGTATGTGGTGGAGATCAGCAGCTTTCAGCTGGATGATATCATTTCTTTTAGGCCCGATGTTGCAGTGCTCACCAATATCACAGAAGATCATCTCGACAGATATGATCATGATTTCGAAAAATACATCGCTGCAAAATTCAACATCGTTAAGCACCAAACTGAACAGGATTTTTTCATCTACAATGCTGATGATGCTGTTACAGTGAAGTACCTCGAACAATACCCATTCAATTCAAAACCATTACCGATCAGTATGCAAAAAGAATTGCCAAAAGGCGCCTTTATCAAAGAAGGCCAGATGAACGTGAAGCATGGCGATGGATTTGCCATGAGCATTTTTGATTTTGCGCTCAAAGGGAAACACAACCAGTACAATACCATGGCTGCTGCTGTTGCTTCCTCTGTAGTGGGGATACGAAAAGAACGTATCAGGGACGCAGTTGCATCCTTTGAGAGCCTGGAGCATCGGATGGAAAAAGTTGCAACGGTGAAAGGAATTGATTTCATCAATGACTCAAAAGCAACCAATGTCAACAGTGCTTGGTTCGCCCTGGAAAGCATGGACAAGCCCGTCACCCTTATACTGGGTGGAGTAGACAAAGGCAATGATTATGATTTGATCAAAGAGATGGTGGCAGAAAAAGTGAAAGCCATTGTGTGTCTGGGTGTCGATAATGAGAAAATTCATGCGGCATTTGAAGGGATTGTGTCAACCATCATTGATGCAACCAGTGCAGCAGAAGCGGTGAAGGCTGCTTATGGTGTTTCACAGAAAGGGGATGTTGTATTGCTCAGTCCAGCTTGTGCGAGTTTTGACCTTTTCAAAAATTATGAGGACAGGGGAGAGCAGTTTAAAAAAGCGGTAAGAGAGCTATAATCAAGAAGTAATGCAGGGAGAAGGATTAGATATCAAGCAATATTCACTGGGAAGCATTTCCAGCAGAACCCGCGGTGACAAAGTCATCTGGGCCATTGTGGTTTTGCTGACCATGATGAGCCTTCTTGCTGTCTACAGCAGTACCGGAACCCTTGCCTACAAATTATCGAAAAGTACAGAGTCTTATCTTTTCAAACAGATCATGTTCATCGCCGTAGGCGTCGCCATTATCTATTTCGCCCATCTGGTCAATTATACCGTCTACTCAAGGGTTGCACAGATCTTGTTTATTGTAGCAGTTCCTTTGCTCCTTTACACATTGCTGTTTGGCACCAACCTCAATGATGCCAACAGGTGGATCAAGCTTCCCATCATCAACCTTACTTTCCAAACTTCAGATTTAGCAAAGCTAGGTCTCTTCATGTACCTGAGCAGACAATTGAGCAAGCGCCAAGACAAGATCAAGGATTTTAAAACCGGATTCCTTCCCGTCATCTTGCCCGTTTTGCTGATCTGTGCCTTGATTGCGCCAGCCAATTTATCTACCGCATTGCTCACAGGTGCAACAAGTCTTTTTCTGTTGTTCATTGGTAGGGCAAGTTTGAAGCATATTGGTCTGGTCATTCTATTGGCTGCGATTCCGATTGTCATGTTGATCGGATTTGCCAAAATGTATTACAACGAAGAGACTGGAAAGGCGGATCCAATGCCCACTATGCTGACAAAAGGCCGTGTTGAAACATGGATCAAACGTGTACAAAGCTTTATGTACGCAGACAAAGCGGAAGCATCCTATCAGGTTCAACAAGCCAAAATTGCGATTGCAAAAGGTAGTTGGTTGGGATTAGGGCCTGGCAACAGTGAAGCCCGAAACTTCTTGCCGCATCCATACTCTGATTTCATTTATGCCATCATCATCGAAGAGTATGGGTTGATGGGCGCAGCCGTCATGCTCATGATCTATTTGCTTTTCTTGTACAGGTGCATCAGGATCATGCGCAAATGCCCATATGCATTTGGCGCATTTCTCTCGCTTGCACTGGGCTTTACGCTGGTGATTCAGGCATTGGCCAACATGGCTGTAAATGTGAACCTTTTTCCGGTGACAGGCGTCACCTTGCCCTTGGTCAGCATGGGCGGTAGTTCATTCTTGTTTACTTGCTTGTCTATTGGTATCATTTTGAGTGTAGCGAGAAACGTAGAAAAATTGGAAGGTAAGGCAGAACCCCAAACACAGCAGGAGGGTGGATCAAAATGAAATTGAATAAAATCATCATAGCAGGAGGAGGAACCGGAGGACATATCTTCCCAGCCATTGCAGTGGCCAACGCACTGCGCAGGATTGATTCCTCTATTCAGGTCTTGTTCATAGGTGCCAAAGGCAAAATGGAAATGGAGAAAGTGCCACAAGCGGGTTACCGTATTGAAGGACTTGATATTGCCGGATTCAACAGGACTTCTTTGCTGAAGAACTTTAGCCTTCCTTTCAAGTTGATCAAGAGTTTTTATCAGGTAAGGAAAATCTTCCAATCCTTTGAGCCTGATGCAGTATTTGGTGTGGGCGGATATTCCAGTTTCCCTGTGCTTAAATATGCACAAGGGAAGGGCATCCTAAGTTTCTTGCATGAAGCAAATTCTTTCGCAGGCAAATCCAACATTATGCTGGGCAAGAAAGCTGCATTGGTCATGGTGGCAACAGCTGGTATGGAAAAATTCTTTCCTGTTGAAAAATTGGTGAGAACTGGAAATCCTGTGAGACGTGAAATTGCTGAGTCTACTGTATTGCGTGAAGAAGCGTTAGAATTTTTTGGTATCAAGGCCGGCAGGCCAACTGTATTGGTGATTGGTGGAAGCCTTGGTGCAAGAAGCATCAACAATGCAATCGCCAAGCAGATCAATCAATTTTTTCAAGCTGGTGTTCAGTTGATATGGCAGACTGGAAAGGGCAATCTCGAGCTGGTGTCTGCTGATATCCGGAGCAGGAAGGATGTATGTGTTACCGAGTTCATCACAAAGATGAACTATGCTTATGCAGCAGCCGATGTAGTGGTGTCAAGAGCAGGTGCCATTGCACTGGCAGAGATTTGTGCTTGCGGAAAACCATCTGTGCTTGTTCCTTATCCCCATGCGGCAGAAGACCACCAGACCGTGAATGCTTCCATCCTGGTAAACAATGGAGCAGCACTGATGGTGACAGATGATTCAGCGGAGCAGGCATTGGTGGATGCGTTATTGGGCCTGGTCGCTGACAAGGAAAAATGTGAACGTTTCGGGAATGCGGCATCATCACTTTATGTAAAAAATGCTGATATGGTCATTGCTGAGCATATCATCCAAATAGTGGAAAAAACAAATGGTTGAGTTGATTGACATAGCAGCTATCCGCAAGGCCTATTTCATTGGAATAGGAGGCATCGGCATGAGCGCCATTGCAAGGTTCTTTCATGGCCGTGGAGTGCAGGTATCTGGTTATGACAGGACCAAAACTGCATTGACCCAAGCGCTTTCTACTGAGGGCATTGCGATCAATTACACGGATGATGCATCCGCTTTGCCTAATGATGCTGATATCATTGTGTACACGCCTGCCATTCCCCAAGACAACAAGATCATCGCTTACTGTAGGCAGCAAGAAATGAACCTGTTGAAACGCAGTGATATCCTGCAGATTATTTCCAAGGGAACTTTCAATATTTGTATTGCAGGAACACACGGGAAGACGACCACCAGTACAATGGTGGCCCATGTCCTTCGTGATACCGGATTCGGATGCAATGCATTTTTGGGTGGCATTTCCACCAATTACCAAACCAATTTCTGGAGTGATCCCAATCCTGTTTGTGTGATTGAAGCAGATGAATACGACAGGAGTTTCCTGAAATTATATCCCAACATCATTTCTGTTTCCTCCATGGATGCGGATCATCTCGACATCTATGGTACTGCTAAGGCCATGGAAGATGCCTTCATCCAATTCGCAGGAAATCTTAAAGAGAATGGATTGCTGCTGACCAAAAAAGGATTGAACCGTGAAGCTGAATTCAAACCAGCAGGGCACCTTAGCTATTCACTTGATGATACTGCTGCCGATATTCATGCCGTTTCACTTCAGATTGACAATGGGTCATATGTCTATGATGTGAAGGGAAAGGACTGGGTCATCGAAGGCATTCGCTTGAACATGGGCGGCATGCACAATGTGGAGAACAGCCTTGTGGCCATTGCCATTGCCAAGCACTTGGGGATTGATGATGAAAAAATCAAATCGAGCGTGGCTTCTTTTGCAGGTGTCAAAAGAAGGTTTGAATACATAGTGAGAACTCCTTCAGTTGTCTACATTGATGACTATGCACACCATCCTGAAGAGCTGAGGGCTTTGATCACAGGGGCAAAAGCCATGTATCCCTCCAAAAAATGCACCATCATTTTTCAGCCACATCTTTTCAGCCGTACCAAAGACCTGGCGGATGGCTTTGCTGCAAGTCTTGATCTTGCTGATGAGATTGTTCTGTTGCCCATTTATCCTGCAAGGGAACTTCCGATGGAAGGCGTGAGCAGTGAAATGATCTTGCAGCGGATGAAAGGGAAAGTTGTTTTGAAAAGTAAAGATGAATTGGAAGCCTTCATACTCGAGAGGCAACCTGAACTGCTGTTGACCGCCGGTGCGGGTGATATAGATACCATGATTGAACCACTTAAAAACGCCATGCTCAAATGATGAAAATCAAGATGAACATCGTGTACAAGGTATTGACCATTCTCATGTGGACTGGTATCAGTGCGGCTTTGATGGTATTGCTGGTGAGTGCAGTCATTAAGGAGCGCACAATGGTTTGCAAAGCAGTGCAGGTTGAATTTACTGACAACAAACCATTCAGGATGCTGGATGAATCGGAAATCATTTCCACGCTTTGGCCAGATCAGAAGAAAGCATTTCCACAAGGAAAAAAACTTGTATCTGTCAATCTATATGCATTGGAGCGCCAATTGGAGAAAAACCCCTGGATTTTCTCTGCAGACCTGTTCTTTGACCAGCACCATGTATTGCACATCAATGTGCAACAAAGGACTCCTCTTGCAAGGTTGTTTACTCCTGAAGGTAATTCAGTGTACATGGATGAAAACTTCACCGTTCTTCCAGTGAAGATGAACGATGCTGTATCACTTCCGGTATTTAGCAATTTTTACATCAGTCCTGCAGGTGCAAATGCGCAAGACTCTTTGGTGATGCAACGGATTACCGGATTGGCCCAATTCATTCTTGCTGATCCTTTTTGGATGGCGCAGATTGAGCAGGTCAACATCAATGCAGATTACAGTTTTGAGCTGATTACACAGGTAGGAGACCAAACCATTCGGTTGGGCAACCGCAGCGATTGGGCGGCGATGCTTGACAAGCTCAAGAAAGTTTACCAGCGGATCAGCAATGAGAATGGATGGACCAAATATTCCACCATTGATCTTCAATTCAAGGATCAGGTTGTATGCATAAAAGGAAATGGTCTTTACCAGGTTCCTGATAGCATAGCAAAAATGGATTCACTCAATACTGTTGCAATTGCAGACAGCACCATCAAAATAAAAAATAACGCACAGACAATAACCCCAGTAAAAAGTAAGCTATGACAAATGAACAACCCATCATTGTAGGGCTAGACATTGGTACTACCAAGATTGCTGCGATTGCAGGCAGAAAGAATGAATTCGGGAAATTGGAAATCCTGGGTTTTGGATTGGCCAACAGCAATGGTGTACAACATGGTATGGTCCTTAACATTGATCAAACCATCAAGGCCATTGAGGCTGCCTTGAAGAACTGTTATGAATCCAATCCTGGATTGGAAATCAACGAAGTGTATGTTGGTATTGCCGGTCACCATATCAAGAGTCTCCAAACCAGGGGAGATATTGTGAGGCATTCAACGGATGATGAGATCAAACAATTGGAGATTGATCAATTGGTAGCAGACCAGTATAAAACCTATATCCCTGCAGGGGATCAGATCATTGATGTCATTCCACAGGAATACACGGTTGATAATATTCCAAATATCGTAGACCCGATCGGATACACTGGGGTAAAGGTCGGCGCGAATTTCCATATCATAACCGGTGACCGTAATGCCATCCGCAACATCAACAGAAGCGTCGAGAAGGCTGGATTGAAAGTTAAGGACCTGATGCTTCAACCACTCGCTTCTTCTGCTGCAGTAATGAGTGAGCAGGATATTGAAGCTGGTATTGCCATCTTGGATATTGGAGGTGGTACCACCGACCTTGCTGTTTTTTATGAAGGTATTCTTAAGCATACTGCCGTGATTCCTTTTGGTGGGGAAAACATCACCAATGACATCAAAATGGGATTGGGTGTACTGAAAACCCAGGCAGAGCTCATGAAAGTGCAGTACGGAAGCGCACTTTCTGAAGCCGCACAAAACAATGCCTTCATCAAAATACCAGGATTGAGAGGCCTTCCATCCCGTGAGATCAGTGTAAAAAATCTTGCTTCGATTATTCAGGCCAGGATGAGTGAGATACTTGCTTTTGTTACGTTTCACCTCAAGCAGGTTGGGATGGACAACAAAATGATGAATGGTGGAATCGTATTGACCGGTGGCGGATCACAGCTCAAACACCTGATACAGCTTACTGAATACGCAACAGGATTGAATGCGCGCATTGGCTATCCAAATGAACATCTTGCGTCCAACCACATTTCAGAATTAGAGAAGCCGATGTATTCAACCTGTATTGGACTCATTTTGAAAGGCTACAGTGTATACGAGAACAACCAGAACAGGTTGTTCCCGGAACAACGCCGCACTCAGTTAAAGCCTCCTGTACAAGTAGAAGAGCAGTCAGCACCTGAAATCGTTATGAAAGCAATTCCCATCAAGGAGAGAAAAACCCTGAAAGGATTCATGGACAGCATCAAAGGCGGTCTTATTGATCTCTTCAAGGAAGATGGTGATAGTGCACTTTGATGCAATCTTCAATAACCCAAATAAGCCCCCAATATTTTAAAAACCCATAACAATTAAATTCTAACAAAATGATTCAATTCGATTTACCCAACGAACAGTCATCCATCATAAAAGTAATTGGTGTTGGCGGCGGAGGAAGTAACGCTGTTAACTACATGCACAGCCTTGGCATAGAGGGTGTGGATTTTATTGTCTGTAATACAGATGCACAGGCATTGGCTTTGAGTAAAGTACCCAATAAAATTCAGTTGGGGCCATCGCTTACACAAGGACTGGGTGCAGGCGCTAATCCAGAAATCGGAAGACAAGCAACCGAAGAAAGTTTGGATGAGATTCGCCGTATTTTGGAAGTGAATACCAAGATGGCTTTTGTTACTGCAGGCATGGGTGGTGGAACAGGAACCGGTGGTGCACCCATCATTTCCAAGATCTGTAAAGACATGGGTATTCTTACAGTAGGCATTATCACCACTCCTTTTTCCTATGAAGGAAAGAAAAGAGCCTTGCATGCTGACAGTGGTATTCAACAAATGAAGTCTCAGGTTGATACCTTGCTAGTGATCAGCAATGATAAGTTAAGGCATCAGTTCGGCAACCTGACCATGAGTGCTGCATTGTCTACAGCAGATAATGTATTGGCTACTGCTGCAAAATGCATCACCGATGTAATCAATACAACTGGTCAGATCAATGTGGATTTTGCAGACGTTTGTACAGTCATGCGCAACGGTGGTGTGGCTATCTTGGGAAGTGCCCGTGCACAAGGGGAAGACAGGGCGCAGGTAGCCATCCAGCAGGCATTGAATTCTCCATTGTTGAACGATAGTGATATCAAAGGAGCCAAGTGGGTTTTGATCAACATCAATTCACGCATGGGAGCAAGTGAATTCACCATGGACGAAGTTGAAACCATTCAAGAGTATTTGCTCACACAAGCTGGTCCTGATGCTGACGTGATTCTGGGTCTCGGTTATGATGAGTCATTGGGAGAAGAAATCAGCATTACCATCATTGCAACAGGCTTTGAACAGAAATCACCATTCGGTGAGCAAGAGCCTGAGATAAAGCAAGAACCCAAGGATGAAAAAATCATGTTTACGTTGGATGTCAATCCCCAGCCAAAAACAGAAATAGTCAATATTGTTCCAGTTCAGGAGTTGGCAGAAGTCAAAACAGAAGTGAAAACCGAAGTGGAGGAGGTGATGGCTCCAGTGGTAATGCAGGAGCTTCAACAAGAAGAGCCTGTTGCTGAGAAAATTGAACTTCAGGAAGAATACATCCCAACACTCGTTGTTGAATCAACAACTGAAGTTGAAGAAATCACTTTATTGGAAGAACCGGTTCTTCAGGTTGAAGAGCAGGTTTCTGAAGAAGAGGGTCCAATTGTTTTTGAAGAAGAGAATCCAATCGTTTTTGAAGAAGAAAGTCCTATAGTTTTTGAAGAAGAGGGTCCAATTGTTTTTGAGCTTGATCTAACCATCAAGGAAATGCCTGTTATGGCCGAACCAGTTGTTACTCCAGAGATGTCAATTGTTGATGAGGAGGAAAGCAAGGAGGAAGTCAAACCCGCTTTTGTAGCGCCTGTTACCAGTAATTCATTGGGTTCTTTTTTAAAGAGGCCTACCAATATCTATTCTAACGAGCCAGCTGCAGAGAGCATTGCTCCTGTTCAGGTACCGGAAGAAAAAATACCAGAAGTACAGGCGACTACCATTGAGCTTGTTGAAAAATTGGATGTAGAAGCCGTCCAAGCACCTGAGCCAATCTCAACTCATACCCCACAACCCATAGACCCGATCCCAGAACCCATCCAGGAACTGAAAGAGGCAGAGGAGCCATTTGAAATGGTCTATCACGATGCGTCTCTTCCCAAGGCTGAATTGGTAGAAGAACCTAAATTAAACAGTGCATTTGTTCAGGAAATAGCTGCATTGGATGAGGCGGAAGCGCAAAAGGCAAGGGCAGCCGAAAGGTTGAACAAGTTGAGGAACCTTTCTTTCAATTTTAGTGCTGCTGATACCAAAAATGAGTACGAGAACATCCCTGCCTATGTCAGGCAAAACCTCCAGGTGCACAATACCACCCTGGCCTCTGTTGAGAAATTCTACAGCAATTATGCGGTGGGAACTGATGAAAACAATGTGACACAAATCAGTACGATCAATACTTTCCTTGAGGGAAAGAAACCGGATTGATGAGAAACCTTCGTTAACCCTAGGCCCCGGATATCCTTCCGGGGTTTTTTATTTTTTGGTCCATACTATTGTTTTGTTTCATCGTAATTTTGCACAAAATACAGCCATGCCAACAGTTTTGATTACGGGAGGGACAGGGATGATCGGTACCGCCCTGAGCAGACATTTACTTAACCAGGGATACGATGTAATCATCCTTTCCAGGAATCCTGTTGAAACGGCTTCTGTTTACAAGACCAGTTCGGCTCAAAACAGTTTTAGGCCAAGCGGTAATATTTTTTATGCCAGGTGGGATACAGATAAAAAAATGATTGATCCGCAAGCCATTGCAAAGGCCGACCATATCGTGCACCTGGCAGGTGAGGGTGTTGCCAAGAAAAGATGGACAAAAAAGCGCAAGGAAGAAATCCGTTTAAGCCGCACAAAATCAAGCGAGTTGTTGTTCAATTGCCTTTCTTCACAACCCAACAAAGTCAAGTCTGTTATCAGTGCCTCTGCCATTGGCTGGTATGGTCCTGATCAGGGAAAAGTATTCACTGAGGAAGATCCCTCCGCCAATGATTTTCTTGGTCAAACCTGCAAGTCTTGGGAAGAGAGCATTGACAAGGTACAATCACTGGGAAAAAGGCTGGTTAAGTTGAGACTTGGCATTGCCTTGAGCAATGAAGGGGGAGCCCTGGCAGAATTCAAAAAGCCTGCACGCTTTGGTGTTGCTGCAGTGTTGGGCTCAGGAAATCAGGTCACCAGCTGGATCCATATTGACGATCTTTGCAGGGCGTTCATTCATGCCATTGAAACAGCATCAATGGAAGGTGTCTATAACCTGGTTGCTCCACAACCTGCTACCAACAAGGAGTTGACGCTGTTGATTGCCAATGCCATGAATGGACATTTTTTCATCCCATTAAAGGTGCCAGCTTTTCTGCTAAAATTGATCATGGGTGAGATGAGCATAGAAGTGCTCAAAAGCACAACTGTTGATTCAGGTAAACTGCAGCGCACCGGATTTAATTTTATTTACACCAACATCCATTCAGCGATAAAACACCTCATTGGATAAGCAATTGACAAAAAGCAGGTTCACTGTTTCTGTTTTTTATTTCATATCGGGAATCATATTCGCGTCTTTCACGTCAAGGATTCCTGGTATACAACAGAAATTCATGTTGAATGATGCATCCCTGGGTCTTATGCTGGCCAGCATTCCTGCAGGACTGATGATCTCAATGCCCTTTGCAGGATATTTCACCAACAGGTTCAGGATGCGTTCATTGCTTATTGCTGCTGCTTTCGCGTATTCCATCTTATTGCTCTGCCTTGGCTATGCATCAGCAGCATGGCAGGTATCGGTTGTGCTCTTTCTGTTTGGCGTTTCCAGGACGTTTTTTAACGTATCGGTGAACACCTGCTCAATTGTTTTGCAACAACAATACAGGCGCTCCATCGTGACCACCTTTCATGGTATCTGGAGTTTGGCAGCCCTTCTTGGCGCATTGCTCAGCATGATCCTGATTGGATGGGATGTTTCCATGGACAACCATTTTTTGATCGTATCCATATTTTCTGTCATTGTTGTATTTGTATTCAATGGATCTATTCCTGAAACCGGGAAGGGGCAGCCCAAGAAAAAATTGTTCAGCGCTGCCAATAAGGGCTTGTTGCAGTTGGGATTCATAGCAGCAGGAAGCATGTTTTGTGAAGGCATGATGAGTGACTGGAGTGGAATCTATTTTTCCAAGGTCGGTGGTGTAACAGGTCAGTTCTATGTATTGGGATATGCATCCTATCTCACCACCATGGTATTGGGCCGTTTTTTAGGTGATTGGTTTCTTGGAAAATATGGTGAGATGACAATGGTCAGGGCCAGCGCCATCCTGCTTGGGATGGGATTTCTTCTTGCCGTTGTATTGCCTAATCCTATTTTAATTGTTATCGGATTCCTGTTGGTTGGATTGGGCGTATCCTGTTTTGTTCCAATGATTTTCCTGCTGGCATCCAAAAACGCTGAAGTACCCATAGGAACTGCGGTTTCATCAGTTTCACTGTTGGGGTATATTGGCTTTTTGATTGGTCCTCCCATCATTGGATACCTGTCTGAAACTTTCGGACTTCAGGCCGCTTTTTTCAGCAGCATTGTAGTTGCCTTGCTGGTTGGAATTGTTGCGATGCGATTCAAGCAAAACAAGTCTATATCCTGAATAGGCTGACTGCATCATCACTGATCTCCAAGGCATAGGTTTGACCGATGGCGATGGCAACATTTTCTTTCTCGTGGCTGATCGGAAATCCAAAACATTTTGGGTAATTGTATTCCTGTACTGCGTCTGCGATGATCTCATACGCTGTTTTGCCAAACTTTCTTTCGGTATCCTTGTTGTCTGAAAAACCACCTACCATCAGGCCCTTTAGTTTCTTTAATTTGCCTGCTCTTTTCAGCTGCAACATCATCCTGTCAATATTGTACAGCTGTTCTCCAATGTCTTCGATGAAAAGGATCTTTCCATTGGTATCATATTCCGCATTCGTACCAATGCAATGGGCCATCAGACAGAGGTTTCCTCCGATGACAGCTGCTTTTGCCTTCCCTTTTTGGTTGAAAGGATGTGTTGCTGAAGTGTAGTGCACAGGTTTGCCTTCAAGGGTATCTTTCAATGAAAATGTAAAGCGGTTTTCTCCATCGTTGAAAGCACCTGCCATTGGTCCATGAATACTTGATATGCCCAGTTCTGTCTGCATAAAACCATGGAGTACAGTGATATCGCTGAAACCAACAATCCATTTGGGATTTTTTTTGAATGCCTTCCAGTTGATGCCATCCAGGATCCTGGTGGTTCCATATCCACCCCTTCCGCAGAGGATGGCATTGATGGATGGGTCATCAATAAATGATTGCAGGTCATTCAATCTTTCCTCGTCTGTTCCAGAGAAATAATTCTTGGATCTTCCGCCCAGGGTTTTTCCCTTGACCACCTTGTATCCCCATTTTTTCAGGGTCTGGATGCAGGCCTTGGCTTTTTCTGCAGGCATGAAACCTGCAGGGCAAACAATGCCAATGGTGTCGCCGGGTTGGAGGTATGGAGGGATTTTCATGGCCCGAAATTAGGTTTTATGGCTAAAAAAGGCCCTAAATCCTTCGATACATTTGGTTAATTTTGCCAACACGAAACAAAGCAAATGAACAATCTCCCCAAACGATACCTGATCACCTCTGCACTTCCTTACGCCAACGGACTGAAGCATATCGGCCACCTGGCAGGTGCCTATATCCCCGCAGACATCTATGCTCGTTATCTCCGGGCCCAGAAAAGGGATGTTGTTTTTGTTTGTGGGAGTGATGAACATGGCACTGCCATTCCCATACAGGCCATGAAGGAGGGAACCACTGCGCAGGCGATCATTGACAAGTACCATCAGGCCATGAAGGAAGACTTTGCGGACCTTCAGATCAGTTTTGATGTATATCACCGCACTTCAGATCCTTTGCACCATGAAACCTCCAGAGAGTTCTTCAGTTATCTTCATGAGCGAGGGGAACTTGAGACCAAGGAGACAGAACAATATTATGATGAAGCTTCGTCAACCTTTCTGGCAGACCGTTTCATCAAAGGAACCTGCCCGCATTGCAAGAGCAACAGGGCTTTTGGTGACCAGTGTGAATCCTGTGGGACAGCACTGAGCCCAGATGAACTCATTGATCCTGTGAGCACCATCAGCGGCAACAAACCTGTCAAGAAAAAAACAACCCATTGGTATTTGCCACTGGCCAAGCATGAAACATTTTTAAGAGACTGGATACTTGACCAGCACAAGGATGACTGGAGACCTTCAGTGGTAGGTCAATGCAAGAGCTGGATTGATGGAGGTTTGCAGTCCAGGGCAGTTACCCGCGATTTGAACTGGGGCGTTCAGGTGCCATTGGAAGATGCCACCGGAAAAGTCTTGTATGTATGGTTTGATGCCCCGATTGGTTATATCTCGGCAACCAAGCAGTGGGCCCTTGATCATGACAAGGATTGGAAACCATACTGGTATGATAACGATACGCAGCTGGTTCATTTCATCGGCAAGGACAATATTGTTTTCCATTGCATTATTTTCCCCGTCATGCTCAAATTGCATGGCAATATCCTTCCTGCCAACGTTCCTGCCAATGAATTCCTGAACCTTGAAGGGGATAAGATGAGTACCAGCAGGAACTGGAAACTCGAGATGCGTGATTTCATCAATGATTTTGTAAAAAAGGAAAATGGGGGCGATCAATGTGTTGACATGCTCCGCTATTATCTCACGCAGATTGCTCCTGAAAGCAAGGACAGTGAGTTTACCTGGAAAGGATTTCAAGATGCTGTGAACAGTGAGTTGGTTTCCATTTTTGGCAATTATGTGAACCGTGCATTTGTGTTGATGCACAAACTTTGTGGTGGGAAAGTACCAAGGTTCATTGAAGAAATGGCTGATGAGAAAGACCATCAATTGGTACGCGATATCGCAGAAGCCAAGAACAAGGTTGAGGCCTCTCTTGAACAGTATAAATTCCGCGAGGCACTTTTTGATGTGATCGATCTTGCTCGCAAAGGGAACAAGTACATGCAGGAAAAAGAGCCCTGGATTCTTGCCAAGACGCTGGCAGAGAATCCTGCCCAACAGCAGAAAATTGACAACTGCATGCACCATTGCTTGCAGCTTGCTGCCAACCTTGCCGTGCTCATCAATCCATTTCTCCCATCCACTGCAAAGAAAATGTGCAGCATGATGAAGGTGGTAGACAAGATGCTGGATTGGGAAAATGCAGGCAGCATGAAACTGCTCAGTGTCGGATACAGTTTGCGCGAACCCCAGTTGCTGTTCAGGAAAATTGAGGATGAAGAAATAACCTTCCAGGTCGATAAATTGAAGGCAGGAGCAGCAGCCGCTGTTGAAGAAACCAAACCCGATGAAGCAACTGCTAGTGCACTCAAGGATGAGATCGTATATGATGATTTTGGAAAAATAGATCTTCGTACAGGTATCATCACTGCCGCACAAAAAGTTCCCAAGGCAGACAAGTTGTTGCAGCTTGAGGTTGATCTTGGATTTGAGAAAAGAACCATTCTCTCAGGCATTGCCATGCATTTTCAGCCAGAGGAAATTATTGGAAAACAGGTTGTGGTGGTGGCCAATCTTGCTCCAAGAAAGATGAGGGGAATTGACAGCAATGGCATGATTTTGATGGCAGAAGATGCAAGTGGAAAACTGCATTTTGTGCAGCCTGAAAATACCATTGCTGCCGGATCCAAAGTGTCCTAGTAAATCCGGAAATCAACATGAATCCTACAATAAAAAAAGTAGCCATCCTGGGGTCTGGTCTCATGGGGTCAAGGATTGCCTGCCATTTTGCAGGCATTGGTGTTCAGGTATTGCTGCTGGACATGGTTTCTCCTGATGCACAACCAGGTGCTGCAAAAGCAGCGCGAAACAAGCTTGTCGATACCGCACTGCAAACCGCCATCAAATCAACCCCTTCACCTGTTTATACTGCTGATGTTCCCAAAAGAATCACCACTGGGAACTTTGAGGATGATCTTCCCGCCATTGGTACTTGCGATTGGATCATTGAAGCCGTAGCAGAAAAGCTGCACATCAAACAACAAATGTTTGAGCGAGTCGAACAGTTCAGAAAGCCAGGAACATTTGTCAGTACCAATACTTCAGGTATTCCGATACACATGATTGCTGAAGGAAGATCGGAGGATTTTCAGCAACATTTTTGTGGAACACATTTCTTCAATCCTCCGCGTTACCTGCGTTTGCTGGAAATCATCCCTACTGCAAATACGAAAAAATGGGTGGTGGATTTTTTGTTGCAATATGGTGATCTTTTTCTTGGAAAGACCACTGTACTTTGCAAGGATACCCCTGGATTCATCGCCAACCGGATAGGCATTTTCGGCATCATGGCCATTTTGGAATCCATGGAAAAAACCGGACTTTCCGTCGATGATGTGGAAGCTCTAACCGGCCCCATCATCGGTCATCCCAAGTCTGCAACATTCAGGACTGCAGATGTTGTCGGGATTGATACACTGGTGCATGTTGCCAAAGGATTGTTTGTACATTGTCCAGAAGACGAGGCCCGGGAGAAATTCAGGATTCCAGCATGGCTTCAGCAAATGGTAGAAAACAACTGGCTGGGAGACAAGTCAGGTCAAGGTTTTTTCAAGAAAACCAAAACAGCTTCAGGTGAAAAAGAAATCCTGACCCTCGACCTGAAAACAATGGAATATGGCGCAAGGAAAAAGACAAAATTTGCAGCCATTGATGCCGCAAAGTCCATTGAAGACTTGGCCACAAGGATCAAAACAGTTTGTACTTTCCCTGATAGCGCTGGAGATTTTTACCGCAGTTTTCACTACAGTCTTTTCGCATACATATCCAACAGGGTGCCAGCAATATCAGACAGTTTGCAAAGCATGGATGATGCATTGAAAGCCGGATTTGGATGGGAGATGGGCGCCTTTGAAACCTGGGACCTGCTTGGGGTTGAACAGACTGTCAATGAAATGAAGAAAGCCGGTCATGCAGTTGCTCCCTGGGTTGAAGAGATGATGGCAGCTGGCTTTCAAACATTTTTTACCATCAAGGAGGGCAAGCGATTTGTTTATTCGCCACAGACTGGAGCGATGCAACCTGCTTATACCTCAGCTCAGGAAAAGGCATTCATTGTGATGAAAAACTTTTCCGGGCAAACCATTTGGAAAAACGAGGCATGCAGAACCTATCATCTTGGGGATGATGTCTTGGGGCTTGAATGGTATACCAAAATGGGAAGCATTGGTGGAGAAGTATTAGAAGGCATTCAAACAGGCATCTCGATTGCAGAAGGAAAATTCAAAGGGCTGGTTGTTGCCAATGAGGGCATTAATTTTTCAGCAGGAGCGAATCTTGGTATGGTGTATATGTTGTCTGCTCAACAACAATTTGATGCATTGGACAATGCCATCCGCCTCTTTCAGCAATCCATGATGCGGGCCCGCTACTCCTCTGTTCCTGTTGTGGTGGCACCCCATGGACTTTCTTTGGGAGGAGCCTGTGAACTTAGTTTGCATGCAGACAGGATTTGTGCTGCAGCAGAAACCTATATCGGTCTGGTTGAGTTGGGCGTCGGTTTGATTCCTGGAGGCGGTGGAACCAAAGAGTTTGTCTTGAGGGCAGCAGATGAGATGCATGACGGCGAGCCCGAAACCATCACCTTGAAAAACCGGTTCATCACCATTGCTACAGCAAAAGTAGCTACCGCTGCTGCAGAGGCTTTCAACATGGGCATCCTGATAAGAGGAAGAGATCTGGTCATCATGAACCAGGATAGGCGTATCAGTGCTGCAAAGCAAAGTGTCATGGATTTGTACGAAAACGGTTATGTAGTGCCAGAGCAGCGTAACGACATCAAAGTATTGGGCCGTACCGGGCTAGGAGCACTCCTTGCGGGTGTGCATGGAATGCAGCAGGGTGGATACGCCACTGCACATGATGCTTTGGTGGCCCGTAAACTGGCTTACGTCATGTGCGGTGGAGACTTGAGTGAGCCCACCCTGGTTTCTGAACAATACCTGCTCGACCTTGAGCGGGAAGCTTTTCTCAGCCTCTGTGGTGAAAAGAAAACGCTGGAAAGGATCCAGTCCGTGCTGACTGCAGGCCGGCCGATCAGGAATTGAGTAATCAAATTGTAAAATTTTAAAAAAGATCCTCCACACTAAACTTTCATTGCGGCTTGGTGTTCTACATTCGCACCTCAAAACCAATTCAGGATGGAAAATCTGCATTTACAACAACTCGAATCAGCCATTTCAGCAACCAGGCAAAAGCTTGTCAACCACCCTGTTTACGCCAACATCAAAGACCTTGACGGTTTGAGGTACTTCATGGAAAACCATGTATATGCCGTCTGGGATTTCATGTCTTTGTTGAAAGCCCTTCAAATCAACCTTACCTGTGTTACCCTGCCATGGATTCCAGTTGGGAATGCGGCCACCCGCTACCTCATAAATGAAATTGTGGCAGGTGAGGAAAGTGATGTGGATGAAGCAGGAGTGAGGACCAGTCATTTTGAACTCTACATCAAAGCCATGGACCAGGCTGAAGCCAACACAGAACCAATCCTGGGGTTGATCAAGGCACTCCAAACAGGCTCCACCATAAAGTTTGCACTTGAAGATATGGAGATACCTGCTGCTGCAAGGCAGTTCATGGATTTTACCTTTGAAACCATTGCCACCGGAAAGCCACACCTGATGGCTGCTGTATTCACTTTTGGCCGTGAAGACCTGATACCTGATATGTTCATCAGCCTGATCAAGGAATTAAAAGTTCAGTTTCCTGACAAGGTGGATATTTTCCAATACTATATTGAAAGGCATATTGAAGTGGATGGTGGTCACCACGCCGCGCTTGCCCATCAGATGACCATAGAACTCTGTGGCGATGATGAAAGCAAATGGCAGGAAGCTACTGAAGCGGTCAAGCAAGCACTGGAAGTGCGCATTGCCCTTTGGGATGCCATCCACCAGCAGATTACTGCTGTTGTTGCATAAAAGTTATTTTTTTACAAGTGGTAGATGCCGTTGGGGCAATTAAATTTATCTTGTAAAAAAATATGCATGCCTGTTCTTGAAATCAATGCCATTTCAAAGTCTTACGGAAAGATAAAGGCACTCGATGCAGTTTCTTTCAGTATACCCCAAGGTTCAGTATTTGGATTGCTTGGTCCCAACGGAAGCGGGAAGACGACCATGCTCAGCATCATCCTTGATGTATTGCAGGCAGATGGTGGTGGCTACAAATGGTTTGGCCAACAACCTTCCTACTTGCACAGGAAAAAAATCGGAGCCCTTCTAGAGACGCCCAACCTCTACCATTACCTGACAGCAGTACAAAACCTGCGCATTACACAATCTATTTCTGGCAGGGGTAATGAAGCGGATATCCATGCAGTACTTGAAAAAGTAAACCTTCACGAGAGAAAAAACAGCCGTTTCAGCACCTACAGCCTAGGCATGAAACAGCGACTGGCCATTGCAGCGGCATTGCTGGGCAATCCATCTGTGCTTGTGTTGGACGAGCCCACCAATGGATTGGACCCGGTTGGGATTGCTGAAATCCGTGACCTGATCAAGTCTTTGGCTGACCATGGACATACGGTCATCATGGCCAGTCATTTGCTGGATGAGGTGGAAAAAGTATGTGACCATGTAGCCATCCTCAAACGGGGTAAACTGATTGCCAGTGGTACCGTTGAATCGGTCCTCTCTGCCGAGGATTGCATTGTACTCAACGCAGCTGACCAGGGCCTGCTCCAGGATTGCATCAAGGGCTATTCAGGCCTGATCAGGATGAACAAGTCTGTTGAAGGGCTGGAGTGCTATTTTGCAAAAGGAACATCTTCTGCAGAACAGATCAATCGTTTTTGTTTTGAAAAAGGATTGGTGCTCTCTCAGGTTGTTTCCAAGAAAAAGCGTCTTGAAGAGAAGTTTTTTGAATTGACAGCAGAATAATATTCCACAAAATTATTTTGATTAACAGCAGCAACATCAACTACAGCACATGATCTCAAATATTATCAAGACTGAATGGCTCAAACTCAAGCACTACAGGGCTTTCTGGCTCCTGCTTTTTGTTACCGCCATTTCCTATCCAGGCATCAATGGCATTGCCTATTATGCCTTCATGGACAGCATTGATACAAAGTCTCAGAGTGGTCAGCTGGTGAAGATGTTGCTCGGAAATCCATTTGCCTTTCCACAATCATTTCATACAACAGCCTACCTCAGTTCTTTTTTTACTTTCATTCCTGCCATTGTGGTGATCATGTTGATTACGAATGAATACCTGTTCAAGACCCATCGGCAGAACATCATTGATGGTTGGAAAAAGAATACTTTCATTTGGGGAAAATTCATCAGTGTGGTGCTGGTTGCCCTGATTGTCACGATTTTTTACCTGGCAGTTGCATGCTTCATTGGTATCCTTGCCACCAAAGAAATGAGTGGGGTAAATGTCTTTGAAAAGGTTCATTATATTGGCTTGTTTTCCTTGCAGGTGTTTTGCCAGTTGTCAATGGCTTTTCTCCTTGGGCTCTTGATCAGAAAGGCTTTTATCGCTTATGGCATCTATATTTTTTACTCCTTTATTCTCGAAAACATCCTATCTGGGTTCTGCAGGTTGAAATCAAAAAAATGGGGAGTTGATTATGGGCATTATTTGCCATTTGAAATTTCAGACAGGCTGATACCACTGCCTCCTTCCATTGGAAAGTTCAATGCAGCTGACAATCAACTTGCCATTGCAGCCATCAACAACCATGTAGTGTATACCCTTTTGCTCACCGCATTTGTTTGGTTGCTATCTTTTTACATTTTTAAAAAACGTGATCTGTGATGAAGAATATCTTTCTTTTATGCTGCTTGATTTTTCAGCTAATGTTAATGATTCCGGAGAAGATCTTTGCGCAGGCAACCCCTTCTGCAATCAAAGCTGCAGCCATCGAAATGGGCAATGCCCTTGTCAAAAAAAACAGTGATCAGTTTCTTTCTTATATGCATCCATCCATGTTCAAACTGGCAGGAGGAAAAGAAAAGCTAAGGGTCATTTCCGATTCAGCGTTGAAGGTGTTTGAACAATTTGGTGGCAAAGTCAGTCGCATCGCTTATGGCAATCCTGCTGAGATTATTTCCTATAAAAAAACATTGCAATCTGTCATTCCCCAGACAACAACCCTTACCTCTTTTATTGGCGATGCTGAGTTGTCCTCCAGTCTTATTGCAATCTCCAATGACAATGGAAAGTCCTGGACCTTTATTGATACCAACATGTTTGGCATCAAGCAGATCAAGTCTGCCATGCCTGATATCAGTCCTTCTCTTGTGATACCCAAGGCAGCCCCGCCTAAAATTGTCATGAAAGAGCAGTAAGTCAATTGAGCGGCAACCAAGTCCCATTTTGGCTATATACTTTCATTGGTTTGGCCTTGCACAAGACCTGCCCATCTCAACTATTTTCATTAATTTGAAATTCAGAAACAATACACATGAAAAGAATCGTTTTTCTCGCCCTGGTATGTGGCAGCTTTTTTAATGCCGGCGCACAAAAAAAGAAAGGGACAGAAGCAAAGCAACCTGTTCAGGCTGCAGTTTATGATGCTTCGTTGCTTAAGAATGTCAATTATCGTTTGCTGGGTCCTTTCCGTGGAGGCAGGAGTGGTGCGGTTGGTGCCAGTTACAAAAGCAAGAACACTTTCTATTTTGGTGCAACAGGTGGTGGTGTCTGGAAATCTATTGATGGTGGCAGCAACTGGAAAAATGTTTCTGACAAGTTTTTCGGAAGCTCCATTGGTGCAGTGGAAGTGGCTCCCTCCAACGAAAACATTGTATACGTTGGAGAAGGCGAGAACACCATGCGCGGCAATGTTTCAGAGGGATTGGGTGGCATGTGGAAGAGTGAGGACGCTGGCAAAACCTGGAAAAATATTGGCTTGAAAGATGGCCGACACATCACCAACATCATCGTCCATCCAACCGATCCCAATATTGTTTGGGCAGGTGTGATGGGCCATCTGTTTGGTCCCAATGCAGAAAGGGGTGTGTTTAAAACTACTGATGGTGGAAAGTCCTGGAAAAAAGTTTTGTATGTCAATGACCAGACTGGTTGCGCTGATCTTGTGGTAGAACCTGGAAATCCTTCTGTTCTGTATGCCGGCACATGGCGCCTGATCCGCACGCCCTATAGTCTGGAAAGTGGTGGCGTAGGAAGCGGCCTCTGGAAAAGCACAGATGGCGGTGAAACATGGAACAACATCACCACTGCAAAAGGCCTGCCCAAAGGAACCTGGGGGATTGTTGGTGTGGCCATCGCCCCTTCCAATACCGATAAAATTTATGCCATCATTGAAAATGCAAAAGGTGGATTGTACATGAGTGCTGATGGCGGACAGTCCTGGAATTTGCAGAGCAGCGACAACAACATCCGCCAGCGTGCCTGGTATTATTCAAAAGTGTTTGTTGATCCCAAAAACGAGAACCTCGTTTATTGCCCCAACGTGAATTTCATGAAAAGCCGTGATGGTGGAAAGACTTTTCAATCTTTGCGCACACCACATGGAGACCACCATGATCTTTGGATTGATCCGGAAGATGGGAAACGCATGATTGTAGCGGATGACGGAGGTGCACAGGTGAGCTTTGATGAAGGAAACAACTGGAGCTCTTACATGAATCAGCCCACTTCTCAGTTGTACAGGGTGAGCACTGACAACTCATTTCCTTACCGGATTCTGGCTGCACAACAAGACAATTCTACCTTGCGCATCCGTTCTGCTACCTATGGATCTTATATCACTGAGCAAGACTGGGATGTTACCGCAGGTTCAGAAAGTGGATACGTTGTTGCAGACCCAACCAATCCTGATATTGTTTATGGTGGCAACTATGGTGGTTATCTCTCTCGCCTCGACCACAAGACTGGAGAGAACCGCGCCATTTCAGTGTGGCCTGACAACCCCATGGGAGCAGGTGCAGATGTCTTGAAATTCCGCTTTCAGTGGAATTTCCCCATCTTCTTCTCTCCGCACAATCCCAAGCGTTTGTATTGTGCTGGCAATGCCTTGTTCATGACAGAAAATGAAGGCGCTAGCTGGACACAGATCTCTCCAGACCTTACCACCAACGACAAGTCTAAGCAATTGTCCAGTGGCGGTCCCATCACCAAGGACAATACCTCTGTTGAATACTATTGCACCATTTTCACTGCTACAGAAAGCAGTCTGGAAAAGGATTTGCTTTGGACCGGCAGTGATGACGGATTAGTCAACATCAGCCGCGATGGTGGCAAAAACTGGAGCAATGTTACGCCCAAGGATGCACCCAAGTGGATGATGTGGAATGCCATTGAAACTGACCCGTTCAAGAAAGGGGCCGCTTACATCACAGGCACACGCTATAAGCTGGACGATTACACACCCTATATCTACAAGACGGAAGACTATGGGCAAACCTGGAAACTGATTACTGCAGGCATCAACCCCATGCATTTTACCAGGGTCGTGCGGGCTGATCACAAGCGAGCAGGATTGTTGTATGCAGGAACTGAATTTGGCATGTATGTCAGCTACGATGATGGTGCCAGCTGGCAATCATTCCAGTTGAACCTTCCCATTGTTCCTATCACAGACTTGACCATTAAAAATAACGACCTGATTGTGGCAACACAGGGAAGAGCACTCTGGATCATTGATGATTTGACACAGGTCCAGCAAATGGATCCATCCATCAAATCCAAACCACTCCATGTTTTTGCTGTCAATCCCGTGTTGAGGATGCCTCCTGTTTTCAGCAGGTGGGGCGCGATGGCGGGTACTCCTGCCAATGCTGCAATGAATCCGCTGAAAGGTGCTGTTATCAATTTTACAGCGAGTAATGTTACTGATTCAAGCGCAGGATCTGTGGCCATTTATGATGGCAAAAAGAAATTGATCAGCCGTTATGCTACCACTGACAAGTCAACCCCTATCAAACTTTCAAAGGGTAGCAACCAGTTTGTATGGGACATGCAGTATCCTGCAGCAGAGCGGATTGAAGACCTTATTCTTTGGAATGGTGTTCCAGGTGCCACAACAGCCATCCCGGGCAATTATACAGCAGTGGTGAGGGTAGACAAGGATTCAGTTGAAGTTCCCTTCTCCATTGTGGCAGATCCCAATTACCATTGCTCACAGGCTGATTATGAGGCCCAGCATGAATTCCTTGTAACGGTTAAAGCGAAATTCTCTGAGACCATGAAAGGAATCAAGGACATTCGCCAGGCAAGGAACCAAATGAATGATTTCGTGAGCAAGCAAGGTGATGCCTGCCCTAAGGAACTGAAACAAATGGCCGACAGCCTCTCTAAAGCATTGACGGCGGTTGAAGAAAAATTGCACCAGACCAAGGCCAAAAGTGGACAGGACGTATTGAATTTCCCCATTCGTTTGGATGACAAGCTTGGTGGAGTGTACGACATGGCCAGCAGCGGTAACATGGCCCCCAGCAAGCAGGCAAAAGATGTTTATGCTGTGCTGGCTGCAGAGGTTGATGCTGAGCTTGCAAAGCTGAAATCCATCCTGGATGCTGGTTTGAAAGCATTCAACAAGTTGGTCAGGGAGAAAGAACTGCCTGTAGTGGTGGTCAAATAAATCATTGACAGTTTCCATAAAACCAAAAGGAGCCAAACATTTGTTTAGCTCCTTTTTTATGCTTCAAGATTGTTGAAGTGGATTAATGCTTTCATCATCCACCCTAAAACCATTTTTATTTTACAACGGGTCTGACACCGGTGTTTCCACCGCCATTCAAGGTCATGTCATGCGGCTTGTTTGTTTTCCATGCACCACGGGTGAAATCCGGAACATCGATGGTCTTGGAACGCTTGGCCACAGAAGCACCACTGAGTGGGAATACTGAACTCCATGCTGCTGCATCGTATACATCCTGATCCAATGGCAAACCATTGCGCAGGCAATCAATCAATCTCCAGTCCATGATGAAATCCATTCCACCATGTCCGCCTACATTTTTGGCAATCTCACCGATATGCTTGACGATGGGTGGGGTGTATTTGTCTTTCATCGCAGCCAACTCCTCCTCTTTCATCCAGGAATGTCCAAGGGCAATGCGCTCAGGGCCAGGCCATTTTTGTGCTGCACCCTTGGTGCCGCTGACCAGGTGAATCCTTGAATATGGACGGGGAGAAGATACATCGTGTTGCACCATCAGGGTCTTGCCAAGGTCAGACCTGATGATCGTGGTATTCATGTTACCCCTGTATGTTTTGCCAGTGTATTCCTTGAAGAAATCGTCCTTGGCGGCCATTTCATCTGCCAGCTTGCCCAATGAAAAATCATTGGTGCTCATGCTCACCAGGTGATCGAATTTGTCTCCACGGTTGATGTTCATGCACTGTGCAATGGGCCCCAGTCCATGGGTGGGATAAAGGCTTCCGTTGTTCTGGATATTCTCTTTCAACCTCCACATGTCTGCATACCCTTTCTTGTTGAAAAGATAGTCCTTGCTCAGGTCATGGATATAGGCTCCTTCAGCATGCAGGATCTCGCCAAACAGGCCATTGCGGGCCATGTTCAGGGTGAGGAGTTCAAAGAAATCATAGCAGCAGTTCTCCAGCATCATCATGTGTTTGTGGGTCTTCTCAGATGTTTCCACCAGTTCCCAGCATTCATCGATCGTTTTTGCTGCAGGTACTTCTGAAGCTGCATGTTTGCCATTTTTCATGGCGTATACGGAAATGGGCGTATGCAACTCCCAGGGAGTGGTTACATAAACCAGGTCTATATCATTGGATTCGCAAACGGCTTTCCAGCCCTCAGCGCCAGAATAGGCTTTAGCCATGGGCAAACCCTTCTTTGTCAGGATCTTTTGTGCCTTGTCAACACGCTCTGGGTATTTGTCGCAGAGGGCCTTGATCTCAACACCTTCAATGTAGCTCAGCCTGTCGACTGCACCGGGGCCTCTCATGCCAAGTCCGATGACGGCAACCCTTACAGTGGATAGTTTTGGTGCTGCATAGCCGCACATGTTAAATGTTGCAGGTGCTACAGGCGTAGTAGCAGTGTTGGCAGCAAATCCGTTTTCAGGAATGGCAGAAGCAATTGCACCTGAACCCAGGGCTATATTGCGAATGAACGAGCGTCTGTTCGTACTCATTTATAAGGGTTTAAATATGAGTATTAAAGATAAGGAAATCAGAGATTAAGCCAATAGTTCATCTTGAAGACAACTGCCCGGTTCTTGTTTTTCATGAAAGGGTCTGTGAAATAGTTGTCGCTGTATACCAGAAACAGGTCGCTCATGGGTTTGTAACGCCATTGCAAGCGGCTGTTCACATTGAAGTTGTTGCGCTGGTTGTTGTACTGCAGGAAAGTGGTCCAGAAAAGGTTGTTGGAGAAGTTGATTTCAATCCTTGGCGCAACCAGGAAAAGTTTGTTGCTGCCATAAGGTTCAGGGAATGCCAGGTTGGCCTGCTGAAGCGTCATGCTGAAGTTACCCCAGGGTTGAACCCTAAGGGTTGCACTAATTTCATACCGAAGGATCCTTCCATTGAAAAATTGTCCAGATTCCAGGTCAGTTCTGAAATAAAGTTTTTTTCTGCTATCGGTATTGTATGTCCACCCCAAGGATGGTG
>JACCDW011117513.1_pt1 | contig 62454 bp, 53 predicted proteins | sample 7449781 | NCBI WGS metagenome assembly JACCDW01 (sample SAMN15323449, study PRJNA562643) | freshwater metagenome | isolation source: river surface water | place: USA:Blue River Watershed | collected 2017-08-18
ATGAACGTTGTTATTTTGAGTTACGGTTGGTTGCGATTCTTCCATGATTGACCATGGTGATGAATTTCAAAATGAAGATGTGTTGAGCAAAAAATTGAACCTTCACTTTGTATCAAAATGATAGTCAGCGAATTAACAATACCCTTCGATTTAGTAGGACACATTGCGTATGTGGCAGATTGGAATGACCGTCCTCGATTTCGTGAAATATGCAAGTCTTTCAGAGACTATTTTGATCGAATTGTTAACCCAACTTGGTGGGAATTTGAACGACTGGATGTTCACAAAGTCAGACAACTTTCACTATGTTCAGTTAAGTGGCTTGAAATGCATACTGGTTTTCTATCAGCAACCATTGATATCGGTATACGAAAAGAAGTATCCTTAGAAGTTTTGCCCATGTTGTACACAATTTTTGTTTCGAGACCTAATGCGGGCATTAACGGACCGCGATCGATAATCAAATTTGTGTTACAAAACTGTAACATTTCGCTTGCGCAACGATTGTATACGATACATAATGCGGGTTTTCCTAGTTGGAAAAAATGCTACAAAGAATCGTTGATGAACACGGACTGCATAGAATGTTGTATGGATAATTTTAAAAATATGGATCTTTGCGAGTTAGCAGAAAATGTTGAATTTATTGCAAGGCAAGTGGTAGTTTTGACTCATCAAGAAAACCGAGAGCGCTGCTTTCAGAAAAAACTCATTTTTGCGACTGCAAAGATAGCTCCTTTGTTAAAACTTTTGGATGAGCGAAATAATTTTGACTGGTCTTTATGGGAAGAATATGGTGCAATTCAACAAGATACTTCGACGTTTGAACTCCACAAATATATATTTCCTAAGTTGGATAAAGGCTCCATAAGAGCAAAATTAACGCAGTCACACTCGAGCTCCTTTAAAAGTCAGGAACATGCCATGTGGGTTTATGACAATTTCATCAAGAAATGTTCTCTTCGGTCAATGGAAGACTGTTGCATTTTGTTACATAAGATGCTCGGGAAGAATGGTATTTTATTTTCCCCAACAAAGGAATACTTGGAGTGGATCGAAATTGTGTTTAGGGAGGAGTTGCGTGAAATCATCGCGTTGATGTATAAAACTTATCCATTATCAAACGTGCAACTGTTAAGCTGGATGGATGGTATTGTTGAGTTGACTGAATCAGATGTCTGTTATTCGTTGAATTCTCTGCTCAAGATGTCATGTTGTAGTTTTATGTTTTTGCATAAACGATTTCCCGACCTCGACTGGAACGGATACTCAAATTTGCTAGATGGAACCGGTGCGGTATACGTAAGTCGCCCTTTCAATATGACTTTTCTGAGATGGTATCGAAACCGATTTCCACACAACAAAATAACAATTCGCGGCGAGGATATTAGAAATGGTGACCTTTCCGAGTGGAAAAGTTTCATTAAAGATTGTCATTTGGGCATATTGCACAATGGTGAAACAATAACTAAGTTAGATTTGCCTCACAAAAAACTTAATCTAATTTGGAAGTTATTGCGATGTCGATTAACTTTGGATGAGATAGAATATGAATGTTTCTGCAAGCCAACTATAAAATATTTTGAGGACCCCTTCATACCTGACATATTTTCTAATAACAATTCACTATCATCCATCATTTGGCTGTATAATAAACATCCTGAAATGTTCCATCGCAACATCAAGACAAATCCTTTAACTCCTAGCGACCATCATTATTTGTGGTTTAACGCTAAGTTTGGAACTCGTGGTTGAGAAGCGCGGTTATTTTTTGTGGTTGATCGAGCAAAAATTGAATTGGGTTGATGTATAAAATACGAAGTTCGATATGTCGGCAGAATACAACTTGCCCATAGAAATAACGTACTTAATCATATCGGAAACCCCATGGCGAACTAGACCCCTTCTGAGACAGGTTTGTCAATCTTGGAAAGAGTTGCTAGATAAAATTGTTGATGCCCGATGGTGGAAAATTGAGAATGTCAATGTGCATTATGTTCGGTCATGTTCTTTACTGTCAATAAAATGGGTAGAAGAGCACACTAAATTTATATCAGACACCATAGATGTTCTATTAAACTGCGAAGCTTTGTGGGATAAAGAGGTGTTGATATTTTTGTTGCATCTTAAACTAAAACACGGAAAAAATGTTGACATTAAGACAATCAAAACATTTCATTTGTACGCGATGAATAATTGCGATCTTGAATTGTTGGATACGTTTCGCAAAATATACCCAGACAACTATAAAAATTCAGAAGAGTATATTCGTCATGAATATCGCTATGCCAACTTTGCCCCCGATCAAAATATCATTTCCCGACATAAATCCATGAAGGGTGCGGCCGAAAAAATATGGTTCTTTGTAAAACACATACCTAACTGCGAAAGTAGATTGTTAGGTTTCTCGGGTTACAATTTAAATCTTATGATGGAACTTGAAAAGTGTTTCGATGAGTGGGATAAGATCGTAAAACAATGCGCGCAACCTTCAATGTTTGGTGAGTTGGATGTTTGCAAATACATATTTTCCAAGTTGGATCGTGCCAACATAATTGACATGGCCACCTCTTCATACATGGTACCATGGTTTTTCAAAAGTGAGAATCATGCTATATGGTTTTACAAAAATATCGTAACTTCTGTGAGCGAAGATAAACTCGAAATGGGTTTGATTCAGTTCCTTGTGGAGGGAATATGTGACACGACAGGTGACGTTACTAACTATCTTCAAATGATCAGGCCGCCAATCGAGAAATTTTTCAAGAAAAAATGGCTTTTTAATAGCGCTTACAAGTCGCCTCAAGTGATAGATTGGTTATTGGAAGTTAAGCAATTTTCCAAAGACATATTGATTAAGTGCATGCAAGAATCCAACAACGCGCATCCCAATGTTTATCAATATTTGGTAAACAAATACGAAAGCCTCAAATTTATACCGAGCATTAGACCTAACAATGTTATCGGTAGGGATTGCGCAAGTTTGGATTTTCTCAAGTGGAAACAGGAAACTTTCCCAGACGAGGTAATTTATTTGCATCGGGACCTTTTCACAAGAAAAAACATACCGGCCTTGAAGGGTCTTATCAGCAAATCGCCATTGGCATTATTGTCTGTGCCTGAACATTTATGGCTTTTGATAAGAGACTTTAGTTTTGAGCTTTTGGATTTCATTTGGTCAGTTTGGCAAACACTATTGAAAACCCCAAATCTTCGCGAGCTGTTTTGTGGAACAATCATCGATATCTCAATCTTAAGTAAGTTAAGGACAGGCGTTATTCTGCTGTCGTGGATTCACGATAGGTTTCCAGACACACGTCCCAAAAAAATACGGGGAGATTCTTTGTTGTTAAATCCAGAATGTGCTTTCGAATATTGGTTAAGAGCTACGTATGAGATAGAACCTGCACCAAAAAGTGATCATTGAAATCTTTTTTTGCGGTAAAAATTGAATCAAGCATAAGCATAAAAACGTAATGTTTCGCTTGCCCAAAGAAATTGTCCTCGCGATTTTAAGTTGTCTTCCTTATCAATATAAACCACGTTGTAGAGAAGTATGTCAATCATGGTGCCTCTGGTTAGATCAAATTAACAGTATGTCATGGTGGGAATTGGAAAGAGTGGACATACCACGCTTAAGAAAAACCTCCAATTTAGCATCGTTAATGTGGTTAGAAGATCGTACCAAACTGATAAGCCAAACAATAAAAATCCGCATATCCAGCTTTACTAAAGTGGAATTTATACCCTGGTTTTTCGAATTATTCATTAAAAGAGCCGATGTTAGTGAATCTGAAGTGCTAAGTTTCTTTCAATTCGCGATTGGGCGATGTAATTTACCTTTACTACAACAACTTTATGTCATAAATTCGATGCAAACTCCATCATTTAATGATTTTGCGCTCAAATTTGGCAAGCGCTTTAACCTCGAGAGTATCATTTGCATATTGGAGGCCGTAGAGGACGTTAAATTAACCAAAGAGGTTATGCAAGTCCTAATAGATGATATGAAATGGTTTGCTAGTTTGCCATATATTCGCGGAACAAATATAGAAGACCGATTGTGCATGATGGTCAATAATAATGTTCTGCTTGCGGAACTATTGTGGGATGAAAAATTAATATCTTGTTATAAAGTGTTAAACTGCTGCGAAAAACTACCGACTTCGTTTGAAACAATTAAGCGCATCATACTAAAAATTCCCAAAAGAGAGTGGACGAGATTAAGTCTTTCGGGGCGTGTCTTGGCAGTCAACAATACCCGAATTGAAACTTTTGATGAATTCAAATGGATAAGTAACGTTTGTTACCAGGTGGAAGGTATAGAAAATTATAACATGGGCGAGGAACAAGGAGCGCTGATCACATTCTTACGTATAATCCCTAAATGTTCTCCCTATTTAAGCGAATGTCTGGACTATCTGGAAAATTTATTTGGCAAGGAAATAGCTATTCTTGATGCTGGACGGTTTCACAACATCGCGGATATAGATTGCGAACAAAAGCTTCAGTGGTTGTTTAGCAAGACAAGGTTTAATCCAGTCATATTTATATCGCGCAAATACAACGTAAATTACGAATGTTTTATGCATCTGTATGATAACTATGATTTAACTCAATTTGCGGGTGTTTCAATAAATGATTTTGATCCCCGGCAATACATTACTGGTACCTTATCGTTAAATTTTCTGCGTTGGTACAGATTACGATTCCCAAATTTGCCCATAACAATTAGAAGCGAGTATATAAATTCATCAGACTTGGGTGATTGGGAAAAATTTGTTGATTCTATGCCAACTTCGTTACTTAACACAGGCGAAACTCACTGGTTAAGTCATGAACTTCCCTATCGGACATATAGTTTGTTGTATCGAATTTGGAAAAATTGGAATTCCGCTACATTAATCGACGGCCTCTGCCCACAATTTATAGATATCAACGACATGATAAGGCGCTTTAAATTTTACTCAACCACAGCATTTATATGGGTTTATGACAATATTCCTGAATGCCGGCAAGCCAGAATAGAATCATCATGTCCCGCCATTGCAATTGGCAGTCCGGTTAGGTTGTGGTTAATGAGCAAATATACAATCATCGATGATGAATTATAGTGCTTTTTTGTGGATAAAAATTGAATGCCCGATCTTAAAAAAAACAAAATGATAAAGCTCTTACCTGAGTTGGTTTTCCGTATATTTGATTTCATGTGTCGTAATGGCAAAGTTAAATCAAGGGAAGTTTGTAAATGGTGGTGCAACATGCTAGATTCCATTAAGGATGCCGATTGGTGGGGCACGACTTGGATCGACGTTCATTTGTTACGAACCAAATCATACTACGCTTTAGCGTGGCTCGAGGAACATACCAAATTTGTATCTGCGACTATCGAAGTACCCATACTGAGTGACGTCAACCAAGAAAATGTACCGATGCTTTATAAAATGATAATTGTTAATTGCGAGGACCTTGATAAACCAAAATCCATAATACAATTTGCAACCGAAGCATGCAATATACCATTGCTCATGACCATATATACCATCAACAGCCTTGGTGCATCCTCCTTCGAGGAATATCTTACTAAATATGCGGGCTTGAACACATTCTATCGAGTTGTTTCAAACTGCGAAAATATCGGAACGTTGATTAAGGATGCGTTTTATCTGTTCCGACTTTTTAACCATGTTGACGATGGGTCAGTATTGAGTGACAATCAGATATTATCAATAATGCTCAATGTAACAAATCATGATATTGTGATGATGGAAATGATAGGCCCCATTTATTTACCAGATTGGAAGAATATGGACATTGAACATCAATCCAGAACCAAGTTAAGCACATCGCACATACACCGAATGATTCCTATGGAGTTTTTGGATACCGAATATGGGAAACAAATATTATATGCCATAAAGTCATACCCCCAAAATTTTCATAGCATTGACCATGCGATATGGGTTATCAATAATGTGTGGATACCTTATAGCAAGCGCAACAAGACTGGCCTTAAAATTTTAGCCTCGCAAATTGAAGTTGGTTTTAATGTTGGGATTGACGCAGATAGGTATATTGTCTTTTTGAAAAGCATGGTTGCGGAACTTAAAATGGCAACTCATCACCCTGAAAAGGAATATTTCAACAACGCCGAATTTATAAAATGGTATGTTGACACCTTCCCTAGTGACTTCGACGCAATCATTCGCATGGCTGTTGAGGCGAAATACTTAACATGTGGAATGTACAGATATTTATACAATAAGTGCAAAGAAAATCGAGACAGTTTCATGTTTGAACATATCAGAAGCGTTCAAACAACGCCAGCAACTTTCGATGATGTTAGATGGTTGATGTCGGAATTTCCGGATCGAAAAATCTTTCTGGATTCGAAGTTATTAAATTACATAACCGTATCGGAATTTCAATTTCTCGTGGAAAATGCTACCCTCGATATGTTTGAAATATATCAGAACATATTTAGTTATGAGATATTAACCTGTAATTTTGCCATATTTGATATGATGTGGGATGTTTGGGCAAAAAAATACCAACCAAATGATTGTGGAAATTTGGAACCGTTGTTCGCGGAATCCATTCTTATTTGCTCAAGAATGCAAACATTGGCATGGATTTGTCACAAATGTTACCGGGACAAAAAGTTTATACAAGCGATCGCCAAATTTCTCGCCACTCGTGATAAAAATTTAACAGACGAGGTTGGAAAAATTTGCTTGTTTAATCGCACTATAGAACAACATAACAACTTGCAAAAAAAGTCGGTCCAGTCTCAGGATGTCCTACTTGTTTGATGTTGTGTCCGCATGAGGGGACCGCTCAACCATCTTTCAAGTAGACTCATACTAAGCCTTTCCTATTTTTTTGAATCATCGTAGCGTACTTACATACCCCAACCAGTTTGGTTGGTTTGTAAATGAGTATCAGTCGAATTCACGGTTTTATTATTCCATGTATCCTTCTTCTTAGCTTCCGATAATTCATGCCTGAGTCTGTAAATTTCAGCATCCTTCTTCTTAATAAGCGCATCTTTTTCAAGATTCGCCTTCTCAAGTTGAGTGACCGTCTTTTGCAAATCAAGCATCTTCTGCATCATTTTATCAAAGTTGTCGTCAATTTGAGGGGATGATACAGGAACGACTTCCTTTAGGGGACGTCGTTGAACACCTTCAGTTTGACGAACATTTCCTGGGGGAGGAAGTTGTCGTGAGACTGGTTGAGGTGTTGGCCTACGAATCTCTTCTTGGGAAAGAGGAGCAGGCAAATCCATGAAACAAGGTAAACTGTCATCGTTCCCGAATCCAGATACTTGTACCATCTGGGGTGGGGGGAGCTGACGAGTTTCAACGCGTTGTGCGGAGGTATCTTTGGGTCGATACACGTAACAATTTTTACACTGTGCGTTAAGATGGCTTAACTTTCTAGCAACAGCGAAGGATTGTCTGCAATTAACGCATTGATATTGAGTCATGGGAAAGGCATCAGGGTTTGATGCGGCAGGTTTGGGCAAATTCACAGGAGGTAAGTCTCTTGCGGGCATGCGGTAATGAACAGAGGGCCATTCAGCCGAAGGTTCAATGATGGGAACGAGATTTTGATTAGGGTTTTCAACAGCAAGGGTAACTTGTCTTGGTAACATTATCGAAATACTTCAATTACCTTTAGGAGCTACGAATTCAATTTTTTCAAACACAAAAAAGCCACATAAACTTATTTAAGCCGTCCTTTCTAGGAAGGTGTATCCTACGCTATTTCTCAATATGGCGGCATCATCTGATGGCGGGTCATTAACACAAGTCAGGTTCATAGCATCTTCGTATAATAATTGATTGACCTCTCGCAAAGGCCTTGTCTGATTTATAAGTCCTCTTTCAAACGCACCCTTAGAACAAAGATCGACACATGATTCTGGTACATGTGAATCAGTTATGTATGATTTTTGTCTTGGCATTTGACCTTTCCCAGCGCCACGACATTCTCGAGAGTTAATAAAATGTTCATCCAAATCAAATGCGCACTGAACAGAACCTGTAAATTTGTCAGATAAGTTTTCTATTGGGACTGGCCTATGACCTGCCTCGACATACGCTATGTTGTATGGCCTAGTTAATTCAGTCACATATCTTAATTTTGAAGGCGCAATCATGGTGTATTTTTCTGAGTATCCAAATTTCCACAACGCAGCGGCAATGATTATAAGCAAAATAGCGCCTATTAAGATCAACCAATACATGTCTTCTGCAAAAGGAGACAGTTATTTGGGTCAAAAAAATGACCGATGATACTTAGAAATCATCGTGATCGTGATCAAAACCCAAAGTATAGTGACCAATTTTGTTCTTCGCTGCGGCTGCAGATGCATTTGGACCCGCAGTCAATAACATGTTTGGATCATACGGTTTTAATCCCATGGTCGCTCGACGGAAATCCGCTACAAGCCCATCAGTATCTTGAGTGTTATATTGCAACCACTCTCCCATTTTGTCTAACTTGGGCGCATATTTCTCGTCGATCTTTTTCAAAACCTTTTGTTCGACCGTCTTGCTTATTACCAAAGCAAGTTGAGCTTGGTCGGCAAGTTGACTTGAGGCAGGTACAATTGCTTTACTATTGTCAACTTCCATTTTGAGTTTATCCAAAGTTGGGTTAATTTTTGATTTGACTGCCTCGTCGACGACTCTCGCAGTTTGGTCCTTAATATCTTGTCTGACCGATCGCAAAATTTCAACTTTGGCCGATTGTAACTTAGTGTCAAAATCAGCTTGAATTTGCCTTAATTTTGAATCAGAATCAGCTTGCATCTGTTTTAATTTGGCTTCAAGGTCATTATAAACGGCTGATTTAACCGAGTTAATTTGTCTTGTAATTTCTTCGTTGATCGCTTTGTTCATTCTGTGACCTATTATCGATGTGGCATTTCTAACTGGACTAACAAAAAAAGTATTTTTTTTGCTCCCCAAGTTGCGTTATTTTTTCTCGCCAAGTTTTCGGAGCTGAAGTGCGTTTGTAAAATACAACAAGTCTTTGTCATCATCATTCATTTCAATCGGATGAAACGAATCTTCTTCTATCTCTGTTGAAGCTGCAGAAGGTGTGGGCGCAGTTTGTTCCAAACTCATTTGGGTTAGTATTTCTATCTTAACTTGCTCTTTGATTTCCACCGCCATTTGTTGCAAAAGACCGTTAACAATTGATGTCATAACCTGGCCCGGTGTCATGTCGTTTTCATCAGATCTTGATGGATCACATTCTTTAGAGATGCGAGCTGCATTTTGCATAAATGGTGTTTTAATACCCGAAGTATTCCACCCATCAGTCATGCCAATTGCGATTGGTCCCGAGGTCAATACCGCAGCTAGTTTTCTTAAGGTTTGATCCATTAGGTATGATTTGAGTTTTCTATATCGTAAACAAACTTTTTGCGAGGACGGTTTTACATGAGCGCTTGTGTCACAAGCGCTAAATAAGAGACATAATTATTGTAGAAAGAATATAAAAATTGAATGTTATTATAGAGCTATACGTATACCCTTACGATGAGTAGAAATAGTCTTTTAAGTTTAGTGGCTATAACTGATGTAACGTTCCACCTGACAGGTACGGTGGCGGCTAAAAAAGGTGCGGCAGTTAACATAACTTCGCCCGACTCGTTTAGGAATGGTCAACCATGCCCTTACGGAATAGTCGATCCTCATTTAGGAACCAATAGTCACGCTTATAAATGCCATACTTGTTTTCATGACAAGTATACATGTCTTAGCCATGAGGGTGTTTTAATATTAAAGTATCCTGTGTGGAACATTTTGGCGGTGCCAGAAGGTAAAAAATGGTTACGAATTATTTGTCATAGATGCGGTAATCTCCTTTTCAAGAAGGAGGAAGTCGAAAAATACCCAATTGCATCTCGCTTATCCGATTGCTCCAAGATAACCCGCTCTACTCCAAAACAGTGTTCGTGTGGATTCATTCAACCAACAGTTAAGAAGGATGAGTCGCTACCCTTCTTGCTCAGAACGATATTCGAAACTGCATATGCAGAACCAACCTACCTTATGCCCCACGATTGTTTGGCTATATTCAACCGAATAAGTAATGACACTGTGCGCTTAATGGGCAGGGACCCTCTAAGTGGGCCTAGGGAATTCATACTTGAGGCCATCAAAATACCAGGGGTGAATGTGCGGCCCGACATAAAGAAGATGCAAGGTGGCCATGCTACCAATGACACATTGACCACTCTCTATGTTAATTTCATAAAGGCAAATGATGCGTTACCTTCGTTTTTACCTGACAAGATTGATAAGAAACTGAGACAAGAATTAATAGGTTTGACCGAGGAGTTTAACAAAATTATAAAATTAACGAACGAACATGGACCAGTCGGTATCGCACCGCGACTCAAAGGAAAACCGGGCCGGTTCAGAAAAAACATGCTCGCCAAGAGAGTCTTTAAAACCGGTCGTAGCGTTATTGTGGGAGATGTAACTTTGGAGTTAGATCAATTCAAAATTCCTATGAGCTTTGCAACCGCGATACAAATTCGTGCGACAGTTCAGAGTTTCAACAAAGAGAGGTTAACCACATACGTTCAAAATGGACAAACCAAAAAATATCCTGGCGCATCAACAATTGTCAAAAAAGATGGGCGTCGCATAATTGTATCAGTTGCGCACGAGATAGACCTTGAGTTGGAAAATGGGGATGTCATTTATCGAGACATGATTGACGGAGACATCATCAATGTCGATCGAGCACCTTCTTTGACCGCGAGTAACATATCGGCTATGAGGGTCGTTGTCAATAGAGATCCTAGAATAAAAGTGTTTGCTTTTAATGTCAATTTGACACCACTCTTCAACGCAGATTTTGATGGCGACTGTATGATGATGTTTGTTGCAGGATGCGAAGAGTCAATGTACGAAATAGCCCAACTTGCAGGTCCTCATAATTGGTTCATATCTCACGCAACTGGTAACCCATTTCTTGGACAAAAAGAGGATGGAGTTGTATTGCTAGCTGAGTTAACTCGATCAGATGTTTTGTTAGATAAATATCACGCGCTTGCCTTGTTTAGCAACATCGCGGAATTGCCTGACTTTTCCGAAGTAACCACAATAACAGGCCGAGAATGTGTAAGCGAGTTGCTTAAACAAACTCCAATTAATCTCACGAGAGGCACAACCTGGTACAGCGATGGTATTTATGCCAATGTGATAAACTATGATCCCTTAGAAACTAAGGTAGTTATCGACCAGGGCAAACTTGTGCAAGGTATTCTCGACAAGAAGACCCTGGGTAAAGATGCGAACGGCGCAATTTATCATCTCATATCAAGCGACTATGGTCCCAAGAAGGCATTAGATGTTATGTTCACTATGCAACAAATGGGTATAGCATTTGGATCCCAAATAGGATACACTGTTGGTATTCTTGATATGATCATTCCAGCTGAACAAAAGAAAGAGATTGACCGAATAAACGATGAGATATTGCTCAAATCTTACAAGATAACCGAACGATTGCATCGTGGTGACATCATACCGCCCATTGGTATGACGACCACCGAATATTATGAAAAGCTTCAGCAAGAAACACTCCGAGTTACTGATGATTTCCGCGATACTGTTTTGCGAGGCATCAACCCAAGGTTTAACAATCTGTTCAAGATGATGGCTTATGGGAGTAAAGGCTCGTTTGGTAACTTGCTTAATATGTTGGCCATCGCCGGTCTAAAGACTGTGAATGGCCGTATGGTAAGTGCGAATTACAGCTTTGGTAGAACCTCTGGTAACTTTACAAGAGGTGATCCCGATCCACGATCGCTAGCATACATTGGAAACTCGTATTTTGCGGGTATGAACAAGATAGAATTCTTGTTCAACGCTATGGCATGTCGTTTTGATCTTATATCAAAAGCCCTTATGACAGCCATAACTGGCGAGCAAAATAGAAAGTCCAACAAAAGTTTGGAATCTATTGTTGTTCACTATTTGCGTCGAATAAGCAAGAACAAAAACATTGTGTCATTTGCCTATGGAGAGGATATGCACGATCCAAGAAAGTTAGAGCGAGTTAGGTTTCCTACTGTGCTTATATCGGATGCTGAGTTTGAAAAATACAAACATCCAGACTATCCAGAATATTTCGAAGCGATGCGAAAGGACAGAAAGGAATACCGATCTCAATTTTACCGCATCGAAAACATGAATTTGCGTGAAACGGTTACCGAAGAACGCAAAGTTGGTGTGGATATTCAACGAACAATCAATGATCTTATTCGAGCAAATCCTGATTTGTTAGAAGAAGTAGATAACTTAAGCGACTTGGTTACTCGAGTTGAAGATTTTATCGCCAATTTCCCATACCTTCTTATGAACCATGCTCAACAAGCCAAAGGTAGCAAAATACCTTTGCATCTAAGGCATGTTACATTCCTTATGTGCATGCTCATAAGGACTCATTTAAGGCCACAAGTTTTGGTCAACAGAAAAATAGGAGCAAAATTGCTCACGATCATAATCGACAAGATCCGCATAAAATATATTGGTTCTTTAATCGAGCCTGGGACTGCAGCAGGTGTCATATCGGCCATGTCATTTTGTGAACCCCTAACCCAATATATGTTAGATGCCCATTCTCGTAGCTCAGTTGTTGGGGGTACATCTAAGTCAAATGTACAAATTTGTAAAGAGATTTTGCAAGCCAAACCCTTAGAAAAATTAAGCGCCCCATCCATGTTACTATCTCTCAAACCAGAGTATGCCTACAGTGAGGCTAAGGTTCAAGAAGTGGCCAACAAAATAGAGATGATGAACTTGCGCAGATTTGTTGATGCCCCAGGCGTTTTCATATTTGTAGAAAAGTTCGGTGCGCCCGTACACAGCGACCATAAACAAGATGAGTCTCTGATAAAAGACTTTGTTAAACTCAATGTTTTGCTCAAAGTCCCTAATGATTTAGCCCCATGGTGTTTCAAATTCAAACTTGATAAGAGCGCCCTTATTCTCAAAAATATGCCATTAGAGAGCATTGTAAACAAAATACGCGATGTTTATTCAAAATGCTATGTCGTTTATTCCCCAGAAAATGCGAAGGACATAATTGTGCGAATTTACTTTCGCAGTATCATGTTCAACAACCCACCCACTGCGGAAAGCATGGAAGCATTGGCACAAGAGATGATGGATCTCAACATCAGAGGTGTTAGAGGCATAACCAACACTGAAGTTACAAAAATGGTGCGAACAAAAATTAATGAAGATGGAAGCATCTCTCGAGATGACACTCGTTATGGCATAACAACCGCTGGCACAAATATCTACGATATTCTCGACATACCAGAAATAGACCCTGATTTGATATTGACCTCTGCCACTCCCGAAGTAGCGAGCATTTACGGAGCTGAAGCAGGTCGAAACAAAATTGTAGTTGAGTTGAAGAATGTTGGTATCACTGTCGACCCACGACACTACATGATATATGCAGATGAAATGACATTCACTGGGGACATTACCGCGATAGAAAACTCAGGTCTTAAACACCGAGAACCTAACAACATACTTTTACAAGCGGGGTTCTCGTCACCACTTGCGCCCTTAACCGATGCTGCATTGAAGACCGTCACGGAAGAAATAAGCGGCATAACTGCCAAACTGTTAGTCGGTGGAGTGCCTGAGATTGGAACCGGGTATTCAAAATGTGTCATAAACAAAGAATTCATCCGACGAAACAAAAAATCCGTAGATGAATATTTGGATATACTCTTGAAATAAAAGTTGCGCTAATCGTTTGCTAAATTGAAATGTTGCCCCTGAACATTTTTTTGCAAGTCGCCAAAAAAACAAAGCCATTGACGTTTGCCCTTATCCTCTGGACGACCATTGCCTAGTTTGTTCTTTTGTTATAAGACCGTGTTTTAATCCGTAACTAAGGCACATACACATTGCCAAACTATGACCATCATAATTTGAGCCAAACATCATGGACATGAGAAATAATTGAAACATGTTGTTTGCCTCGACTTTGTGACGTTCCATCAGTGTTACTCCAAAATTCACTATCTCAGTCCACGTTTTTGGAACACAACAAGCTGCGTTTGATGTGTTACCAACGTAGACCTCAATCACCAAAACTTTCCACCAACTGGGTATTTTCGCGCTCACACCCTGAGTTTGCAAAATCTCGCAAGTTTCCTTGGCTGTTTGTTGGGCCTCCGTAAGGCGAAGATGTAATTTTTTGTTTCGAATTTGCAAACAATAGCACATTAATTTATCTGGCGTGCCCCATTCAACTTGTGTATACTTGAACGAGTTTAACACGTTTTTCACCCAATTTACAATTACGTTGCGTTCGCTTGGGTCACATACGCTTTTGGAAAATAGACGACTATTCAATAAATAGTTACCGACGTAATACAATTCTGCGTAACATTCATGATTCTCGATACACCCTTCCGCAAAAGAGTATTTTTTGCTTCTGTGCAAGAGGCTATTAAGATCGCGATTTATCAAAAGTTGAACGACAGTAGAGTTGCAGTCAATTTTTTGATCGGTTATGCCTTTCCATTGTTTACACGCCTGCCTAATAGACAGAAGTGAACTTCCATCTTTCCGCAAACATAACCAAATTATGTTGACTACTAACTCTAATGGTAACGAAATATCGCACATGAATATAACTATAAAATACAGATTCAATTTTCAAAGAAACCGTACTTATTTGGTTATGTTTACATTTGTTATTAAAATACCAATCGAATTGATCCCTCTTATTGTCAACTTTCTTCCTTGGTATGAAAGACCTCATGCCAGAACAGTATGTCGCTCATGGTGCGATGTGTTGGATATCAAAGTCGATCCCACTTGGTGGGAATTTGATAGGGTTGGAATAGATATTGATCACCAAACCAATGTTGAAATGTTACAATGGTGTTATGCGCGAGGTATGTTTTCTGGAAATCTGTGCTCCTTAACCAGAATGAGAAAGCCATTAAGTGACCTTGTAACTAGATGGTTATGGGGGCATAATAAAGATCAATCGCATAGTTGTCAAGTAATATTGTTGTGTGCTTCAATAGAAAGTGGATGCGCAGATATTGCAGAAAAAATAAGAACCTCTTTAGGCATAACATTCAGGGCTGTTATAAGTCGTTCGATAGGAATAGGCGTACGATTACATGTGAACAGTTTTGAATGGTGGGCCCAACATTGCGCATTTGACCCAAATTCTTTAACAAAAGCCATTGAGCATGCAGTTTTTAGAGGTAATTTGCCTCTGTTGTTAAAAATATTTAACAAATACCCACCATTACAATTTCAACAGCGCGAATGGTGGACAATCCCAGTCCATTCTCGATCGACAGAAATGTGCGATTGGTTAATAGCTAACACCCTCCTTTCAAAAAACCAAATACGTGGTCGCTTGATGGAACTGATTGACTCCAATGTTCCGACAAAAATCTCGGTTAAAAATGCTAAGTTGGCATTATATTTGTGCGAAAAAATGACAAAAAAAGCATTCTTTCCTTTATGCTCTTATGAACTTTCCAAGTATGACAATATAGAAGACATAAAATTGTTGCATGGGAAATGTCGATCAGAAATAGATTGGTATGAATGGAATATTTTGAGTGTTTCTGCGGAAGTTACCAGATTAATCGTAGGATGCAAACATGATAAAACGAAGCCATCTCCCAAAATACTCAAAATTATCTTTGACAAAAAGACACCTCAATTCAGTATTTCTGTGTTGTGTCGCGCCTTTGGACCCATAAAAATTCCAGCCGGCAAGATTGATACCCTACTCGATAACGCATTTTTATACAATGAAGTTAGCGAACTTGATGCATTAGAACAATGTGGCGCCGATGTTAAAACATTCATATCAAAAATGCATTCTCGATATTCCATATACGGAAACGTTGCAAAATGGTTACATGACAAGAAGTATTATGATTTTAGTTTCACTTTGCAAGAGCAGTTCAACAAAAATGGACTATCAACCGCAGTTGGGTCAATGTCGACTAGCTTTTTATCATGGTTGGTTCGAACGTTCATTGACACGCTAACTTTAGAAAATGCAGATTTTAATTACGCTTTGTATAAATTTTGTTGCGCGCATGGTTTGCGAAGGGAAGTAGGCATGTTATATGACAAATTTCCATGCGTGTGCACATTTGAAACACATTCACGTTTCGATATGTCATTTTGGATTAAATCCCGACACTGATAAATCGTAATGATGCTTTACAAGATTGTTGATTAAATATGAAGCGTTAATGCGGAGTTATTGACTGGTCATCTCATTTTTTGTTAAAACAGATATACTTAAAATATAAATATGTTCACATTGCCTATCGAAATAGTACCGCATATTGTTAACTTTTTATCATGGTACGAGCGACCGCATACCAGGAGAATTTGCAAATCGTGGTGCGTTGAGTTGGATAAAATAGTTAATCCGCGGTGGTGGGAATTTGACAGGATTCTCGATTTAAATATTGATCACACAACAAACGTCGAAACATTGCGGTGGTTTTATTCGAGAAAACAGATACCGCCAACGCTTCACCAAAGAACGCAGTTACAAAAAAGGTCACCAAATTGCGAGGTTTTAGAATGGTTGCTAATGCAACTTGATGTCGTGCCAAAAACCAACAAAGTTAATTTGTTACATATTTTGTTACACATATCTATTGAAAATGGTCATCCACTGATTGCCGAAAAATTAAGGAAAACCATAAAATTTCCAACCCAACTGATGTGCGATAAGTTGACAAAGTATGAATTTCATCCCCATGCAACCATGCTGGATTGGTGCATAGAACATAGTATAATTAAACGCGAATCGTTTCCCGAAATTGCCAAAAAATGCATCATGAGGCACGATTTGTCAACTTTGTTGGGAGTGTTCGAAAGGGCTCCGACTTTGCGAACAAATCAAACTGCATGGTTAATAATTCCAGAAAGTTCAAAGTCCGATGACATAACTAATTGGTTAATAAAAAATGTATTCTTGTCGGATGATCAATGGTGCGAATTTTTGGCGAATGGTGGTGGACATTTTGCATCTGGTTTAGAACAACCGACATTCATTCGCAACTCTAAACTCGCAATATATTTGTCTGACAAGTTGACTGATGATAAATTTTACCAATTATGTCACTATGTGCCATCGAAATATGATGATATTGAGGACGTAAAAATTATGTTTGCAAGATATAAGCGAAGTCCGGAAAATTGGTGTAGACCTGACTTTTTATGCATTTCTACCGAAATCACAAAAATAATAGCGAGTTGCAAACACAACCCAACTCAATTATCAACCACCGTGATGTCACATGTTTTGAACTACGATTCGACTCTCGGTTACAGTTGCCTATCTGTCATTTGCAAGGCGTTTGGACCTATGGAAATTCCTAAGCACAACTCAAAGAATATTTTGAAAATGGTTTTTGCCTACAACGATTTGGATGAAATCATCGCTCTTGATTTGTGTGGTGCAGATATTAAATCATATTTGCGAAAGAAAAATCGCGCTTACGGATTAATTAGCGATGTAGCAGAGTGGGTACATAACAAGAAATATTACGATTTTAGCACTGCTTTGGATGACCAACTCGATCCAATGACGTCGGAATTATCGCCACCCCTACAACCTATCAGTTTTGTACATTGGTGGGTGCGAACTTTTATCGACATATTATCTACCAAAAGTGATCGCTTTAAATGTGCTCTGTATAAACTTTGCTGTTCTCTTGGATTATTATCAAGCGTGGGAATGATATATGACAAAATCCCTATAGTTAGAACACTCGTAATTGAGCCCCACGAACAATCGAAACTTGTGATAAATTGGGTTAAAAATAGACACGGTCATCTTTCGAACACTCAAGCCTTAACTCAATAAGGGTTTCGGGCTTGCGAAAATTGAATCTTTTTTGAGCAAGTTAACTTTTCATGAAAACTGTGCCTCCTTTGCCGTGGGAATTAAACTTCATTATCATATCCAAAGTGGACAGAAAAACGCGTCCTCGTTGCAGGCAAGTTTGTAAAGCGTGGGAGAATGAGTTGAACAAAGTTGGGTTAATCGATCCCGATTGGTGGGAAGCAGATTGGTGGAATCCACATGCGGTGCGTCGAACCAGTTTGGTATCGGCGCAATGGCTAGAAAAACATACCAAATTTATATCATCAACTATCGATGTTCCATGTGACGATAGCACAAACGCAGAGGTGCTAATATGGATGGAGGAAATGAAACATGGAGAAACTAAATTGTGGCCAAGAGCTAAATTATTAGATTTCATTTGGATGGGTGTAGCAAAACTTGAACCCCAACTATTATCCCTGGCAAAAACATGCTTTCCTTCCGTTGCATTAGATAAAATACTTTCGTATAGCTCCAGCGATAATTTACTGCACTTTTGTGAATTTGCGCAACCCCATGAAAGTCAAAAGTGGACTCCCAAAAAAGAAGAAACTTTTCGTTCCATCGTCCCGCATCTATGTTTTCGAGACATACGAAGGATATTGCTTGCATATCCAATAGACAACATCACCACTTTCTTATGCAAAACTAACCCTCCCTATTTTGAATCGCTCAAGCAGGATAACGAATTTCTTGAAAAAATCATGGCCAATTACGAAGCGGCTAAAACGTTACACACTCATTGGAACAATCCTGAGAGAGAGTATTTGCATATTACATGGGACGAAGCAGAACATACTGAGCATATCATATGGCTGTGGGAAACTTACGAAAGTTATATATTGAAGGCATTTAGCACCACTAAGGAAAATCGCAAACCAAATAATCGGGGCACAACTTCGCATTATAACCATCGTAAATTAACATATTACGTTATGGATATAATTTCGGAAATTGAGTACTATTCCAATCCAACCCTCGCTCGCAAATTCTTGTCGTTGACGAAACGTTATATTGATGTGACATTAATAGATTTTAACCTCAAATATGAACTATTGCGACAACCCCTGCTTTTGGAACTCTGCCTTGAGTTAGGGTTAATAGATTACGACTATTTTGAGTTGGGGCAAACTTTATCCATAGTTAGCATTCGCTGGAAATGGCTACATAAAAAATTTGACTTAACCGCGTGCGTTATGAGAACCATACCAGATATAATTGAATCACCATTTACATTTATGACTGATAACGAACATGAAATCGATTGGTTATTGACAACATTCCCCAAAATTAAGAATGTCATCAAACCGTGCAACGGAAATTGCTCCGCTGAGTTTGAGCTTATGATGATACGAAATCATCCAACTTTGCTATCAAAAGACATTTCTTACGAGGAAGTGATAAAGAAAATTCGCAAAGTTTCCACCGACGCAGATAGAGATCTGATATACGAATTTTATAAACCATGTAAGGAAAATAACATTGTTCATACGATGGAAAATACGCTCGATGATCTCGAACTCATGCAATGGATTTATAACAGCGAAGAAATGTCATGCGAATTTGAAGTTACTAGGAGCGGAGTGGCTTCTCATTGGCTAAGCAAGAGAGGAATATTTCCTGTAGACGTTTTGTGACTGAGTTGTGTTTTTTTGTAAAAATTGAATCGACAATCTCTTTGTAAATGCATTCAATATCGCCAATCAGTTACCCAAATTTGATAATCGAAATAGTGGGATGTCTATATTGGTCAGAGAAACCTAAATGTCGGTCAGTTTGCAAAATGTGGAATGAAACTCTGAATTCAATTAAGAATCCACGATGGTGGGGCGCAGAACACATATCTCATTTTTACATAAATGAAGTTTCGTTGGTTTGCATAAAGTGGGTCGAAGAGCATTTGCGAATATTGCAAACTTGGAAAACCTTCACAAGATTGGACCAATCTTTGAGCCAAGCAAATTGGGATGATTGGGTTGACAAACTTTCTTACATGGTCAGTCTTAACATAGATTGGGACGCCAAGGCTAAACAGCGTTTGTTTCAACATTGTTGTGAATCGTTGGATTTAGATTTAATGATGCAAACTTTCGTACCAAACTGTAGATGCGTTGTATCTTTTACTGAACATGCTTGTTTCAACAAATCCGATGAGGTTATTATGGAAGCATTATCATGGTTGAGTGAAGTCGGCATAAGAAATCAATTCACGTCTTTATCAGACGGTATTTATAATGGCACCTTGCCATTACATATTTGTCAATGGATTTTTGTAAAATTTGACCTCATAAAAGGAAACTTCAGCGAAGATTCAGATTGGTTTAGACTGTTTAACAATTTCGAATTGTCGAAGTGGGTTTGGAGTAGGTTAACTGCAACATCAAAACTTAAGATTGTTTGTAGCGCGGCATATCGTCCACCAGAAAATGAGGACCACGCTATATGGATTTGCGAAAATATTCTTCCGACTCTGGAAATTAGAGAAAAAATGGTGTCTGATGATTACGATGAACCTGTTTATGACATATTCGCCGAATGCCCTGTGCAAAACAATGTAATTTGGAGCATGATATCACAGTTAAAAAATCGCCATGGACCGATGCAAAAATTTCTCGATATTATCGAACCAAGCATCAAATCGCTATTCGATTCAGGAAAACTTCCATCAGCATCCTGCACTAGCGCAAAATCGACATATGTGTTTGATTGGTTAGAAAAGTTGGGGTTTCCAATCGGGGACATAACTTCTTCTACCAATGAAGACATTTTTAATTGTCACCTTAAACGAAATCCAATGACGCCACATGAACTTTTCAAATTCGTTGTAAATTCGGAACATGGATATAAAATGTTATGGTGGGGCTGGTTCAATATTGAAATTACTGATCAAACGGATCCTTCCTTAATACATGAATTTGTCGAACAATGTGCGCCATACCGACTCACAATTATGGGAACTCATCCAATATTAATTCAATATCTCACCAAAGAAAAAATTACAAGCATGATCGGTCATTGCTTTATGCACAGAAGTAGTCTTACAAAATGGTGGAGGTTCACGAAATTACAATACGATGACGTTGAATTAATACCTATTTGGAATCACGTTTTGAATGAGAGCCCAATAACAACCCATAATATTATAGTAACGATGTGGTTATATGAACATTTTCCATATTTGCGAGACCGTATTAAGAAGGATTGCTTAGAATTTTACAAGGAAAATCCATCATACCAATGGGTTCTTAATATGCCATATTAAGTTGGTCTATTTATTTGGTTTGCAAAAATTGAATGCTAATTCGACATAAAATGGAAAGTGTATTGGGCGAACTTGTTCTTTACCAAGATATATTCAAATACATTATTCGACTTTTACCTTGGAGAGAGCGACCTCAATGTAGGTTAGTTTGCTTTCAATGGATGACCGCTTTGGATACAATTTGCGACCCTCGATGGTGGGAAATTGAATGGGCTGCACCCATTATTTGGTATCGCTCATTAAATTCTTTGCAGTGGGTTGAAGCACATACTAAAATAATAAACGAAATATCTACGTGTTTTGTGTTCACATCATCATATCGATTGACCTTTGCGAGTTCGGTGCCCGAAGCGACCGCTAAGTTAAAATGGGCCATAAATTTGCCTACAAATTGGTCGCGCATGCAAAGAAAAATGTTTCACATTTCGGCTTGCTCGTTGCTAAATCTTGAGTTAATGGTACAAACTGAACCCGCCTTCGGACCAAATGATTCAACAGAAAATGAAATGGATTTAACCTTCGCAAAAAGTATTTTCCTTAATCAATGCGACGATTGCTCCGCAGAAGCGCTAGAATGGATGATCGAGCGCAAGTTTATACATACATCATCGTTGCTAGAATACAACATCGATCGTATACCGGTCAATGTCTGGAAAACAATAATTACCAACAAACCACTCGTGTACAAGCGCTATTGGTGGAGCTTCATGCGAAAATTTGAGCTTGCTAAATGGATATGGAGTCAAAAGACGTTTGAAGAAAAACTCAGAGGGATGCGCCCTCTTGTGTTAAATTTTGATAGCGAGGAACATGCGATATGGATGTGGGAAAATGTAGTCCCTTTGTGGCCAATGCGGGAACAAATGATAAGGACGGGCGATGAGATAACATATAATATATTTGCACCATGCCCCATAAGTTACAAAATGTCTTTGTATTTTGCCCGTAAAATAACTTGCGAAATGGGCGCTGTTCCAAAATTAATGGAGTTATTGAATCCTGGGTTAAAGGAAGTATCCGAGCAGCGTCCAATAAAATTACATAAATTGGAATCTTCGTACGTTTGTGAATATATTTTGTCCCGTTTCGACACAACAATTAACTATTACGAAATAACGCGACGGGGATTACTGGAATTTTATCACCAAAATGGGTTTCCCAAAATGTCGGTGAACGATATAATCGATTCTATTCGGGGGTATAAACGCAAGGCAATGGTTACCAGTTGGTTGTTGACGAAAGACTTAACAGAGCAACAGTGTGTAACCTTAATACAACGTCTAGGAAATTTTGTTAATTCTCAATTGTATGTGATACAGAAACACCCGCAATTAGTAAACCTAGTTGACAGGGCAACGCTGTCCAGAATTGTGGCGGAATGTTCTACAAAAATTTCCAAATTTGTATGGAGCATCATTCCCGCGCCTCGCAAACCTGAAATTGCAAAATTATTGCAAAACAGGTTCAGCGAAATTGACTTAAATGACGCTGAAAAATGGCTGTGGTTCTACGAAATATTTCCAGAGTTGCGTTCCGCGATACTGCAACACTTGCAAAATAAAAAGCGTCTTAACGCTACCATGCGTTATTGGATGAAATATGTACCCAAACCAGAATAAAAAAGCCATTTATATAAAAACACGATCTTTATTTTTTATGTCAGACATCGATCGTCATCGTCGCTGCTTTTTTGAGAGCGGTTGTATAATTGAAAAGCCAAAGTTGCGGAAGCTCCTATTACAAATCCAATATAAAACCAAGTTGACGGTCCCATTCTCACAAGAATGTTTTTCTATTTAATTAATGTATCTCGCGACTAACATTTTTGACATTCACCATTGTGGTTTAATGAAGACGACTTCAATTTCTTTGCAAAAGCAATCTATGTCAAAACAATGCATCCTTATGTCGATGATAGTTGCGGTTGACAAGAAAGGTGGCATTTCCAAAGAAGGAAAGTTGCCATGGAGATTCGCAGAAGATATGAATTTCTTTCGCAAGAACACAACCTCAGAAGACCCTTCCAAAATGAACGTCGTTATTATGGGTAAAAATACATGGGCAACAATTCCCAAAAAATATCGAGGTTTGCAAAATAGATTGAACATAATTGTGTCAACCTCGCTCACTCAAAAAGAAATCAATGAACAAAATACAACCCAGTCGATTTGTTATGTGGCTTCGTCATTAAGTAGTGCCTTATCAATGTTACGATACATTTTTCCCAAGACGATAATGTTTCCCGAAAAACGCACCATCGATATGGGAGAAATTTTTATTTGTGGCGGGTCAAAATTGTATGAAGAAGCCTTCAATTCTGGAATGGTTGATAAAGTGTATGCTGCCGAAATAGATCATGATTTTCAATGCGACAACATCATTTGGTCTCTATGGAAGTGGATTAACTCAGATGGAAGTCGTGATTATGAGCCAACTATTTTGAAAGAAGTAGTGACGACGGATGATAATAGCGGTAACTCAATTGCCATAAAATTTATGATGTATGACAAAAAATACGCCTGTTTTGCAGAAAAATAAAGCGTGTTCTTATTTGGCATCATTTTTTTCAGCAAGTCGGACAGCCTCTATCTTAGCAACCTCTTCATCATATTGCGATGAAGTATAACCTCGAGGCAATATTTCGTTGTGTCTCACGTAAGTTTTGGTTACTCTTTTAGGCTTGTCTTTTATCTTTTTCTCAAAGATAATGAATCGAAACATTGATATGAAAGCCTTGTCATCCTCGCTTAAGTCAGCAGACACTTTTGCATTAGCTTCAGCGAATTGGCCAAGATATGTATCGAATGTTCCACTCAATATGACAGTTAATCCGACTTTCATCGCTTCTAAAGTTAGATGATCAATATTACATAAAGGTTCATCATACATTTCATTGCTAAATGGTAACTTGATAGATATCATTTGCCCAAATTTTTCTAGTGAGGTTGTAGAGTACAATTTTTTGATAGCATATTTTATGACGCCATTTTCTCGAACTTGCCACTGTTGACCAGTCGCTATATTTTTGATTTTATCAAACACAAGTTGACCATCCATGACAACCGCCATGAATCGACCCTCAGGTGCCAACGACCGTGATATAAAATTAAGTATGTTTGAAATATGCGACGAGGTGTCGCAAAGATAATGAAATGCAAAATTGCAAATTATCCCCTCAACTATACCTGCGTGCATGCCAAACGACGAAGATAGTTGCAATAAATCTGTGCTTTTTTCCGTCAAATCAACAACTGCAGCATGGACCGTCATGGCTTTTATGGTTTTCGCAAATAATTTTTCGTAGTCAAGACCGAAATTAGGATTTGATAATGCAACCGAACCCCCAATTTTTTGGGCTTGAGTCTTTTTGTATTTCGTCATATCAAAAAGTCGATTGACTAATTCGGTTATCGCGGTTCTATCCTTATCGAGACAAAGCAAGTATTCTGTTCCAATCGCTTCATACCGATGGGTATCAGCACCTCGACCGGAGGCAAGGTCGATTATTCGACCACATCCCATGAAGAATTTCTTCATCAAAACTGATATGCCGAATCTCATAAAGTTTTTTTGTGCGCTATACATGCTCTTTGGAGTTGCGCTTTTCTCGAAATATCGTACCGAGCTCCATAAATTTTCAAGCTCAAAGGGATCAACATAGTTCATAAATGTCAACTCAGCAACTTTATAGTCGTTACCATAGTCACCCTGAGAAGGGGATCGATCATCTCTAATTTTATGAAACACCCATTTAGTATTTTCTTGGTTGCGACCGAGCTCTACGATTTTACCATTTATGTCGGGCAATTTGACATCATGCTGATAGAGGTATGATAGTGGATATGTGGTTGATGAGAATTGTATTGGATAATATTGACCCCCAGTAGTTATGTGATTTAGCTCTTTGGTCATGAATATTTTGTCCATACCTCGCGCAGCATTGATGCCCAACTCTTTCTGAGTCGGATATGAGATACCACAATGCAAAATATATAGTTTATGTCCTGGCTCGGCCACATAAGGGGCGGCGCCCAACAGAGTTGATGGACATTCTGCAGCCAAAAAGTCAATGGTATTTTTCTCAAAAGGTTTCCATTTGTAATTGTATGTTTCTATGTACCCCTTATCGGGCATTGTCAGAATAATTCCATCCGTCGGATAATTTCTTTTTTGATTGTTGATGTTTGTCAAAACCTCTTTCAGATTTGAATTTGTTATCTGCTGATATTGTTTGGCAACGCAGTTAAGGTTTGACCCAAATATAACGGACAATTGTTCAGCACATTTTTCCAAAAGAATGTATCTGTCCGAAAATGGAGTTGCCGAAAGGTTATGATTCATAAAACAGATGCAATCAAAAATGGTCAACTTTTTCTCCCACAATTCACAATCAACAATTGTTACATTTCCCGGCACCCATTGAACTAAATTTGTGTTTTCTGCGAAGAATTCTTCGATCTTTTTCTCAAAAACTAATCGACATCGATTACCGTTGACGACCGCTATGACTCTTTCTCCATCGGTTTTCTCAGTTGCGTAATAACCAATTGTCGGAAAGACATTTGTAAAATAGATGGATTTTGTAAGGGCGATTGCCTTGTTGAGTAATTGTCTTGCCCTAACATCAGGTTTGGAAAATATTTGTGCAACTACACTTGGAGCATAAAGATATTTCGCAATAGTCATCAACTCTTCTCGCATGGATGAATTTTGTGACGTAGTTGGATGCAACATCTTCATAATTTCCCCAGCCATAGCGAGATCAGCCGAAGTTAATTTGTCACCGATAAATTCCAACTCAACTTCATACCGAGTTGCAACAGTGTGTTTCCTTTTTAGGAAAAGTTCGGGATCGCTATTTGGTGTGCAATAATCCTTCCTCATAGTTTCAAATTCAAGTTTGGTTTCCCCAAAAATACCCTCTTGCACAATTGTCATATCGAGTCTCCATGAGCCTTTTGTAAAACTCGCTCGATTTTTGAATCGGGTTGTCGAACTATCTGTTATGTTAGGCTTAGGACCTTCCTCTTCTGAGGAAATATTGATAGTGTATGGATGCACATCGCCAATTCGATGAGGATATATAAGTTTGGTCTTAATCCAAGACGAGGTTTCAGGCTTATTACCTCCATACAAAATACGGAATATCGATTGTGATAAAACTTTTTGGTTAATGCCTTTGGGTTTGTGGGCCATTATATTCAATGAACATTCAAACATCAAATCACCAAACGTTTTATTGTTGCGTACCGCGTTAAACAACAACGTAAAATTATCGCGATTGACTGTTTGAAATCGCAATTCGAACTCTATGTTAACGCCTGGAGCTTTCTTGGAGTTTTCATCGTTGTAGAAGTTAACAGCTTTTTCAATAGGATCTTGAGACATGTGAATGTATATGTTCTATTATATAAGCATAATGTCCTATTCAATTTTATAAAACAAAAAACAATGAAGGACCACAAAGCTTCCTTATTTCCATGTGGGACCGTTTCTCGAATACACGACTTCATCATCAGATGAAACAGGACCATTATACCAATCAGCTTCTTCTTCGGAATCAACGCAAGCTTCTTTGCTGTAAAAGGAACTTTTATTTGGGGAAGATTTTAGAACAGCGTTACTAATGTATCTTCGCAAACGAGCCATGTTGGATTTAAGTTCGATTGGAAGGTCATCCTCGATAAGATGCCAATGGGGATTAGTGTAGCTATTTGCTATACTGACATAATATTGCCAAACTGTTGCCGCTATGGTTTCAAACGCCGCTACTTTTCGAGCGCCGGTTTCGGAATTTCCAAACCTAGAATAGCAAATGTACATGTTCAAATTTTCCAACCTATGTGCTTCCACAAGAAGCTCAGAGGTCATTGTCGGCATCGAGCTACAACGCTCATAAAATTCTGACCTTTTATCGGCCGGCGATAAAACACTATTATAGTGACTTATTATTAGCCTTCCTATTTTGATAAGACCCGTAATATCCAAAGTGTCATGAAACTGATGCGACATCCAAAGAGATTCACAATATTCAAAATGACGTTGTGCCAAATATACTCCATAAGCACCGCACACTTCGTTCTCAATTACCCTAACGCAGTATAAACTAACTTTACCCTCACGTATGGCCGCTTCAATACTACGGTCATTGACGCGTTTAAAGGTCCGTTTGCTGGGGTAATTGATAATTTGTTGTTGCTTCATTTGACTAACAAAGGCCAATTCAATTTTTGATATCTCAAAAAAATGCCCACATTTTACAACATCTTAGCGGCCTTCATATCGGAAGTCAAGTTGGCTTGCTCTTCAAGTTGTTTGTTACGATGTGGTTTTACTTTCTGAAAGCCAATATATTTTGCGGGTTCATCTATTTTTTTGGCATCATACAATCTTGATTTTATATAAGCTGATATGTTATGTCGAGGCAGGCTCATGTCAATGACGATCAAAGTAACCCCATGTTTTTTACACAGTTTGCGTTTTACAACATCGCGAACAATCCTGTCAAAATACTGTTCATAAGGTTCATTCTTTGGTATCCAATTTGTGTGCATTGGTCCAGAAAATTCTAAGGCAACTTTTTGTTTTTCACAATATCCATCCAACTCAAGACGTTTACCCTTCCATACTAACCAGCTTGGATACACAGTTGGACATGGTTCTCCCAAGATGGACTCCAATTCGCGAATAGCAAATTGCTCTGATTTTGATCGAGGATGTTTATCGAGGTCCTTTATTCTATCTTGACCTCCCAAAAAGGTGCGAACGTTGGCGTTAAGAACCCATGCGAAAAAGATGCACAATATAAAAAGAATTACAATAGCGAGCCAATACAATTCCATAGTTTATATTGAGTCAGAATTTAAAACGCATATTAAACGTTACCTTTTCGCATAAAAATGTTAACTATACTTGCTGTTCGAAGTTTGCACTATTATGCAAAAACCAAAGACTACCCAAGTTTTATTGAACCTTGCGAAGAGGGTCATTATATTTTGCTAGAGAGGAAACAACAGCCTTTGCAGCAACCCCACGAAATAGCGGAATGGTGGCTAGTTAAAACCGGCAAAAGGAAGCTCGATTGGGATAATCCTAGAGAAGTTCTTCTCCATCCCATAACTTGCGTGATATCCTATGAGCCATTTTGCATTAATACATCAATATCAATGAAAATTTATTTCGCAAGCATTGCGCGATTTCACGGCAAACAAAAACAAGGAGTTTGTAAATGTTGCAATATCGACATAGTCACTCCAAAAGAAAAATGCAAAATATGCCAACGATTTGGATGGCGTTTATTTGAGCTATATTTTGAAATGCGAGCGGCCATCAATGCTGATATTGCGGGCAAGATATTTCATATTTTTATGGAAAGGGGTAAAATTATATAAGAAGCGCGCCTTCATCATGATTCATATAACGATTACGCTAGATATTTCGACTCACTCTGCGCTTAGATTGGCAGAAGGATCCAAGTGGATATCCCTTAACCTTAACAAGCGAGGTACTCAATTTAGGGAAGAAAAATATCACAGAGTGGTTCATGCCAACACAGAAGAAGGTAACTATTTCAGCGTAGTCAATGTCAAGGACAACTCTCTCAAAACATTTGCACCATCCCAAATTGGCAATAAAAAAAGAGGACATAACCAGAGTGTGTTTTCGCGCAACTTCAGTCCAACTTCCTTTGATGACGTTTGTATCAGAAGAACCACTATCAAAATGGATGGTGATTTGGTCAACGAAGTTATTAACCAAAATAAAATCGTCGTGCCAGGCATGCGGATGGACTGCGGATTGTTGTGTTTGTATCATCTTGAGTCGTAGATTATGCTACTTTATATACGTCGCGCGACGTCTCGAAACGACCTTCGATATTCAAAAAAATATCATAGACGCTGTCATGCAATCGGACTTTTATTTTGAGCTTGAATTCACCGCGCAAAAATTGAAAACGCCTTCCCAAAACAAAATCAAGGTTGCTCGCAAATGATAGAAATTACGTTAGCCCTTTCGGCGAATAATGAGGCCAATTTAGCAATGATTCTAAACAGTCAATGGATTATACATCCTAATAACCAACAAATACACAATAGCGGGTGGTTAGCTGTGGTTAATGGAAGAAGTCATGTTGGGCCTGTCTATTCCATAATATGGTGTGACGAAAACGGTTCACCCGCAGCACAAATCGCCCTAAAAAAAGATTACCCAAATCAAGCAACGTATGACAACATACAATTTGTAGTGTTAAGAGCGCGTCCCCAATTTGAATTCATAGTCTATTCGAGGGAGTCCATTTCCAAATGGATGTCGGGATTTCGCTCATCGCAGTTGCCATCAACCAATTCTTCAATAATGTGTTCAACTTGTGGATGGACAAGAAACCAAATTTGCGTGGTGTGTGATTCGGTGTCTTGCGGTGTTAAATACGTGTTGTGGCTTATTTCTCAAATCAACACGCTGCCGGAAATAAATTTCCGTGTTAGGTTATTACGATTACATTGTGGGTTCAATTTCAACTTCGGCAAAATATGGTATCTTGACAAGCATCACCAACACACTTTCGATCCTGATGAAGATTTCGAGAAAGCTTATTTATCCCAGAATGGAGAGTCATAATTTCAACCGAGATATTTTTTTGTCTCATAAGTATGAATCAATTATCCACAGAAGTTACTCGAGTGTTTCTGTCCGCAAAAAACAGAGACTTTCTCAAAAACAAAATTTCCAACTTCATCGGATCAGATGCCGATAGATTTTTGCAACATGACTTTGACAAAATACATTACAACTATGCTTACACAATAAAACGTGATATGTCCTTAACCGATTCTTTACCAGGAGTGGTTGTCATGGACCATGTCAATGGATACAACAACCAATTTTTCGTTGAAATTATTGACTTAATTAGGTCGCATTTTCAGCCAGTCGATATCCCACTTTATGGAGTAAGCGACAATTTACCAGTCACGAGATTGCAAAGCGACCATCGAAAAAGGACAGCCGATCAACTTCTCGATCAATGGAAAGATATGCCCGCTAAGTTGGTTCAAGCAAGAGAGGATCCTTCTGCGGATGCTCATGGTGATGCTTGGGGTTGCACAACAAGTGCATTTGCGCCAGCAGGGACAAGACGAGGTGGTGTAACTTTTTGCGACCAATCCAGAACAAATAATTCGCACCACCAAGACACTTTTTACCAAAATACTTGGCATCATTCTCTCAATGACACTCAAGAATATTCTGAAAGTCGAGTCGTTCCTCACCAGCGAGATACCGGTATGCCTGATCTAAACAACATAGGATGCAGCAGTTACAAAACATATATTCCCGCAAACTCTATTCCATGGGATTATGATAATTCTGGGGTGGGTCCTTATATGAATCGCATGACTCAATATGCCGATGTGTATCCCAATGAACAATTTACAGACGGAGCAAAATCCTACAATTCACATTCTTATGGGAAAAAATCATATTCCCCTATCATGGAGTCACATGAATTTCCATATAAGGCACCATCTTGTTACAACTTTGCTTCAGATGTTCCTTACGGACAACCAGATGATATTGACCCAATATACCCATTTGATAATCACATGCACATGACTGAGGAATATGTTCAATCGAGGAACTCTTCCAAACAAGGCGTCTCAAAAGGAATGGCAGAGAGCCCTCTTGGTGGTTATGTGCACCAAGTCAATAGAGGATTTGGCGATTATACCAAAACGGCCTTTGGTACATCAACACCAGAAAGCGACAAGCGATTGTTGGAAAGAAGGACCTTTCGTAGCGCGTGGGCCGACAAAGAAAATGGCATACCTCGTTATGAGCAATGGTTATATCGTCGTCACGTTGATAGAGATGTTGCAGAAAATATGAGGCCCATAGAATTTGATTATCAACAACGAGGTCATGACATGACAAGTTTACATGCTCGCATAGATCACAAAAATCGCAACAAGTTCGCGCAAGTAAAATATTAAAACGGTGGTCATCTTGTGCAATGACCAAAATTAGGTCAACTTTTTTGACACATTCCGTATAAAATTCTTTCTTAGAAAGATACAATGGAAGACGGTAATCTTGTTCAAATCAACGCTCTTGATTGGAATGACATTAATGCGATGCTTCAACAAAATGTCGAAGCCAATACCATCTATCAAAAATATCCCCAACTATCAGATTCCGAAAAAACGACAATATGCATCCTTGCCAGCATAAAACGCAAAAATTTAGACAACAACGGAACATACCAAATGAAATTTGCCATTCCAAAACCATGGCAAATCGAGCTTATCAAAGAGTTAACCGAACCGCCAAATAACAAAATTATTTGGTATGCAGGACCAGTAGGTCACTCCGATAAACGGCGGACGATCGAACATCTTTGCATGCATTACGTATGCACTATTTTTAACAAAGATAGTTGTCATAAAATTCCAATCGAACAACTTGGAAAAATTGTAATCTTTGATTATCTTGAAGCGTCCGAAGATGATGTAAATTATGGGAACATAGTGAGCGCAAAAAATGGGCCTCTTTTTACTAAAGCAATTTTGAAAAGCGATGGTGAATTCAAATTTCAAGACAACCTAGTCCGTTCATTTTATGAATGTCCATGGGTCATTTGTATGTCGAATTTCGTACCTGATTTTAACAAGGTATCTTACCCTCTTAATTTTTGGGATGTCCGCCTTGTTGAAGACAGAGGTTACTCAATCTCCATCTACCTCGATGAGAATCCGATTGAACATGCTACTTAACCAAGTTAAAAATTGAATTTGCATCACCAACAAACTATATGAAATTTCTCAAAAATATCAAGTAACGCTTGGATTTAGATGAAACTTTGACAGAGGGGATTTACTTAACGGTAAATTACCCAATAACAACGGTGTTGTTCGAAATATTTTCGTCAATCTTCCTTACCAGTCCCGGTTGCGCACAAATTGTTCATTATGGATTATCGTTGTTAAGCTTTGTTTACATAAGAGGGTATCTTTCTGAGATGTTTTACAGCGAGTGGAGACATCAGAAAGAAACTTTCAAGACGACCAATTTTGTCGCAAAATATATTCTCTATGTTGCGGTTGCGTTAGTTCATTATCTTCTGCACAGTTTATGTCCTAGTGTTAATTGTCATCAACTGATATCCGGCAAAACCGTGGTAGGTTTGTCATTATTGTATTTGGGAATGTCGTTATGTTTTGGGACTTTAGATATAGATTGCTCACCAGCCCCCACTGAATTTAACGGTCGCCAACTATTCGGATTCCCAATAATGTCATGGGGACTCGGTCAGCAAATTGGTAAGAAAAAAATGACCATTTTTGCAACCTCGCTAAGCATTTTGTGTTGGTGTTATATTTTAACACACGGATTAACTTTGCAAACTCAGTTGGTAACTCAATTAGCAACTTATGCGAGCCTAAGATTGATGGTGTTTGATTAATGAGTTGTGTCATTTTTTTCTTTGTCGTCATTGAACCAAGTTGGTGATATTTTATTGTCGAGGTCATCATTTTGGGAATCATGTTCATCTAGCAAGTTTATGTTACGCAGTTGCGAAAGAACATCGTTGGTTGGTGTGAATTGTTGAAAAGTGTCTGTTTTGGAAATTACCTTTATCGGTATCACATCGACAGTTTGCAAAAATTCTTGATGTTTGGTCAAGTAATCAACAAGGTTCTTTTTTTCCAAAACATCCCTGTTTTTTTGTTTTTCTTTGACCTTGTCATCCCAATCTTGAGCCAACTTTTTCATTTGCTCATGCTCGGTAGTCAGCATGTCTTCGACGAGTTTTCTATATTCTGTGACGTCGTTCGGTTTCCAATTACGATGAGTGTCCTTGTACAAAATTACAAGATAGTCGACTTGCGATGCAACGAAGTCTTTTTCATTTTTCCACGGAGTGCCTTGTATTTTTGAAAGATATCGCTTAAATGCTGCCTCAGTGTAAGTTGCATATTCGCACATAAATCGTAGCACCATTGGATAAGCCCTTGCGAAGTTGAGATGCTCTTTCTGCATATCACCTAGCAATTTTACTCTGCCATTCGCGTCGTCCAATGGAGTTTTATCGAGCTTAACTTTTTTCCAAATCAAACCAGCTTCCTTCAAAATATCAGCGACTGTAACATTATGCTCATTTTCTACAGAAAGATTCATCCAAAAAAGTTTTAGGTCTCTTACTTGAGAGCCGAAGAAATGTTAAAAATGTCTGTAGTTTCGTCTTGACTTTTGACGGCGTCCCAAATTGTGAAAGATGGTGGTACTTTCTCATTATCATTGCTTCCTAATTTTGTAAAATTTATCTCGGGGATTTCCCCGCCGTGAGAATTTGGGGATGTCATTCGAAACAAAGCGGCCTTAATGGGCGAACCAAGCAAATATGATGCAACTATTCTGTGAACTCCATCCAAAACAACATATTCATTGTCCTTCATCAAAATTGCAACTGGCGAGGAGGGGTTAGTTTTATGATGTTCAACAGATTGTAAGTCTCTTGGTTGGTCAAACATTTCTTCCAAAGTTGCGTTGAGCCGTGCTCGATGGTTAGTAGCTCCTAATTTGTCAAACTCAACTGGTGTGAATGTTTTGTAATTCACCAATTTTATATCCATTTCACCAAACATTTTCGTCACAGTGTCTGTCGCGTCTGACAAAGTTTGGTCATCGATGATGTCATTCCATTTTTTCTCATCGGGTTCAAAAATAGCAACTTCATCTGAGGATAGTTCGTCCGAAGAAGGGTCCTCCGAAGAGACATCATCCTCCGAGTTACCAAAGTTAGACCTTCCACCATGACGATGGTCCATTTTATCTATTGCGACTGCATTGGCATAATCATCAAACATGGTATGGTTTTCGGTTAACTTGTATGATTTCGATTTTTTTGGTTCTGATGGACATTTTGACAAAAGTCGATCATCGGTGTTAGATAATTTAGCAACTTCGCCATCCTCAATTTGGGTTACGAACCAAGATGGTTGACGATATTTAGGAGAAACATAATGGACCTTCTCAATTTTTTTCTTTGATTTGATGGCTTTATACAAAGCTGGATCAACCGTCGATGACGATGAGCGACCACCAACCACGGTTATTTTTCCCAACAACCCTCCGCCCGATATTGTGTCAAAATAATCATCAACCATCCCAACATATGAACCAAATTTTTCGTCGGCCGACTTGGTTAAACTTGTTAAACTTTCACTCAAAATAGGAGCGAACGACATAATTTACTGACTATTTATGGGGGACGAGTTAGATCTCAAAATGTTAATCGCCTTTAGGCCGCCCATGTTGGTTTCGCGAACAGTAACTCGGGAGGAACAAATGGACCTTTTTGACAAAAATGTTAATCGAATACCATTTACTGCAAAACAACAAATCGGTAGAGTGTTGTTGAACAACAATTTTGCTCACGCTGTAACCGAAAGTCACATCGGCGGTGGATCAACCACAGTTAATTTGTCCGTATTATCCGACGAAGTTATGCAAACAATTTACGACATCGTTATGTTCTACTTAAAAAAATAAGGGCCCGTTTATTGAGTCTTTTGTTTTTTGTATATCTTCCATAAGTTGGTATGCGACACAATTAAATCGCCGATATACAATTCGCTCATTTCTCTCAACATGATCAACCTGTTGTAATAATTCTGCAACAAACTTAGAACCGTTGCGTCAGGATCAAGACCCGGTATTTCCATGTAGGGTCCAGGAGGTACTGTCGTGCATTTCCACACCATATGACTTGCTGGATTGACCGATGGATGAACATACAAATAACATTCCGTTGTTGAACCGCCACTTACCAATGACATAATGTCAATAAGTTTGCCATTTGCCAACTGAGGTGGTTTTGAATCTGGAGTGAATAATGTATCAAATGTTGACCACAAAGTGGTGTTGATATTTTGTTTTGTCTCCTCCTCAAAATTAATATTGCTTAGCATGTCCTCGTATAATTCTGGTTTGGGATTGAAGGCTGGTATTTTGTACAATTTTGGCATATGATCAATCTTGTATAAATTTCCTATAATGCTGACACGTTCATCACTAATCGAGGTAGCGGCATCTACCACAATAATTGATACATATTGCCCAGGTAATAAGCTAGCCACCATGGACATTCCCACTGTGCTACTGTCTTGAACAAATATATCCGCATACTCACTTCTGCAAAGGAAAGATGCTTGACTTTCATCCTTCTTCACGATGAGGCATTTGTTAATAATCTCTCCTGGTGGATAAACAATAGCGCTTATTAAGAGGGACAAGTGCACTGATGATTCACATTCTTGGCTGTAATAATTTGGCACACATTCACCCTCTTCTAAAACCTCCAACACATCCAATATAAGGCAACCTGCATAGCATTTCCCCCTGTATAGTTCCCTTGCGACATTGAGGGCCCCATCAGGATCTGCGGCATATTCATGCGCATTAAGTATTGAGACTGTAACTTCGATCTTCTTTTTGATCAACATATCCTGATTATCGGGATTCAATTTTGTTTAGATGATTATAAATCGCGCTTCGCAAAAAAAATAGTTCGGCATTGTGTCTCTTGCGCAAATTATATGGTCAGCGTGATTTCTATTCTTTCATCCCACCATCCATAGAAATATTTGTATCGACTATCTTTGTCACGCTCTTTCTTTTCAAGAGCGATCAACTCTGAAACGATTTCCCGACAAAGATTTTTTGTTTTGATTTGCGATTTGGTCATAGATGAAGTTGAGACTCCTAAGCTGGCTAAAATAAACAACAACTCTCGTTTATTTTTTGTGTTGCACACAATACCATTTTCCAAAAATCGTTGATCTATTCTGAGAATTCTTTTTGAGTTCGACGATTCTTCTTTGCTTTTTGTTGTCATAGCCATTGAGGTTTCTCGAATGACCTGTGCGGGCTTTCGTAATTTGAATTTGGTTTTGATTGGGGTTGACTCAAGGTATCCAATTATTGGACCAGTCTCCTTATATTTGATTTGCCGGTTGAGAGCAATTTTACTAACATTAAACCATTTTGATATCGACAAATCATAAAGTTTGCATGATTTTGATGTTGTATAACCAAGCACAGTTTCGTTAGACAATTTGGATAAATTAGATGAAAATTGTTTCAAGACTTCGGCATATTTTACAATTTCGCTTTTGTGGATCAAAATTCGAAAGTCATGATAAAATTGCAAAAGTCTTTTGTCCAACTTACTTCCGCGGTCAAGTAACAGATCAACAATCGACTCTTCCAAGAGAAAACTTTGAAACTGCGCTGAGTAGTCAAAAAGTATATCAATAGTTAGGTCCTTTGTTGCGAATGTTTTTGCAAATTCATCTCTTTTGGTTTGGAAATTGGCAACAAGTTTGACATTTTCTACATATTTCCCAACATCTATTCTGATTTTTGCCTTATTTTGTGGCGAACGAATGTAACTTTCTATGTCAACTATTGGTCGATAAGATTGGTCGATGGGAAATGCGATGTAAAATTTATCTCGCTGGACTATTTTGTGTCGAATCCCATTAAGCACGATATAAAGAAATTCTGAATCAGTTAACCATCCGTCCATCCACCTGTCGACCATTGACATAGCATCAAGAAAATATTCCGAAATGTCGATCATTTTACTCAGAGCAATAATGAAATTATTTTCTGAGAACATGGCAGGATTAACTTGCAACTTAATTTTAGGATTGCGCACACTGGACCACAAATCATCATATGTCCAAACAGGGGATTTCATGAACAATCTTTTGATAACATAGATCATATCCGATATTTCTTTGATGTGCAATCCAGTTGACATGAATGTTATGGAAGTTATTTCACTTTCTGGTAATTTAGGTATGTCATAGTAAAGCATCCCCATAGTTTTTTTAGCCTGAGATTCGGAGACCTCGACAGAAAGATTTTTTGAAACTCCGAAGAATTTACCCCAGACATTGTCCGACATGATGATATCTCGATTGGTGTAAGCATCTATTGCATTTCTGCTTAACTCTCTCTCAACAAGTTGTATGGTAAGATACTGTGACATTTTTGAAATATATCGGTGCAACTCGGGAGAAATTGGGTCAACAAAATTGTTAGCCGTGTCCACAGTTGTCAATAAAATACGAATATGAACTATCCATTGATCTCTTGGTAAATTAAGGTGACTCCCATTTCTTATGGTTCGTCCCTCAACTTGTATAAAAGTTGCAAAGTTAATCGGCATGCTTGTGTAAATCAATTCTTGAACGTCCTTAAAATCGTACGATTCGGAGATAATTTTTGTCCCAACCAACAACATAAAATTGTGACCATTGCAATTGTTTGGATCATTATATTTTGTCAGTAACTCTTCCATTCTTGATCTGTCCATGTAAGAATGAATTGTCATAAATCTGACCGGCATAAAATTGTGGGACCTCAAGACGGGAACATCTCTTTCATTTACAGGATGCAACTGCATAGTTTCTCCACAAATCATACAAATTGTATTCATTGAATATGATGACGATTCGTCCAAAAATCCATTCTCCATAAAAAGTTCAGCAATTTGCAAGGCCCCTGACCCAGTGACTCTGTCATGATATATGAAAGTCTTGCGACATTTTTGCACATTTTCTCCGCAAAATTTTATGATGGCATGCACAGTGTCAATAAGTTTTTCATATTTTGCTGAATATTTGCCAATGTTTTCCCTTCGCAAGAAGGCTCCAGTCAAAACCTGCATACCTCCTGCCATTTTTTTGACACGAATTCCAACAGCGTCTTTGAATTTTTGAGAAGCGCCATTAATGGAGGTCATCACATTTCTCGACCTAAACAATCCTACAGTGTCTGAATCAGGGTTGGGGGCAACCATGTCTATTATTGCGTATCCGTCAGTTGGTATTGTTGTTTTAGTTGCCTTTTCTAATTGCTCGTCAGTTACAACCGTAGTATGCAAAGACACTTCATCGTTAGTCAATGGACTATTTACATTTTGTTCAACATCGTTATCGACCACGGTATCATCGGATGACAAATATGCCGACAGGGTGTCTTGGTGAAATTTACTCATTTTGCATTCTGTGAATTTTAGGTACGGAAACACATCATGACTTTTTAACTCATGTTCGGTCGATGGCAAACTAAGAAACTCCCCCACATAATTTTTGGATGGGTAGTATTGTGGATCTGAATCTTGCAAGAATGAAACTTTTCCTCTGATCAAGGTCCCTATTTTTTCTAGAGAATTAGGTAATAATTGGCCGCCCGCAAACAGATCCGATTTTCGAATTTTAACCCCATTTGTTGAGAGATAGTTTATGATGTTTACAATTTCAGTCGGTGAACTGTTCATTGGAGTTGCAGTTAGTCCCAAGAAGATCACCCCTTCAGCCTTGTTAAGAATGTATTGCAAAGCAACACCTCGACTATTTTTTGATTCCATGTTGTAAGTTTGGTGCAACTCATCCCCAATAACAAAGGAATAAAAGAATGATTGCAAGAAAGTTTCGTTAACCGTTAACTCTCCACTTTGTATTTTTTGATCAACCAGGTCCTCAAAGTTGACATTTTTTGAGAGAGATTCCTTCTCCAAATCAACCAACTTGATAGTGTCTGACTTGAATAATTTAAGAGCAAGTTCATCGTAACCGACAAATTTGAAAAATCCTCCCTTGGATTTATTGTGCAAACGACGTTTTAATTTTGACATAAAATCCTTCAGGGCATCAATATCGGACGGAATGCCGCTCATAGCATTTTTTTGCAAGAAGGCTTTTTTGTCTAATTCCTCTTTAGTCACAAATCCAAATTCTGTATATTTTAGCAACTCTCTACGAAAGGCCCCTCTTGTTCCTTCGAATCCCAAAATGTATATGTTTGGTGTCATTTGGTCAAGTTGCGCATAATTGGCTCTTATGGCGGGTATTTTTGTAGTCGCCATGGCATACATTTTTTTGTAGGCCGATGCGTATCCCATTCCCATTTCACATGCTGCAAGAGTGTTGTGGGTCACAATATAATTTCCCAAAAGATAGCGATGATTACCGTCTATTGAAAATCCATAATAGTCATTCTCTGGCAATTCAGTTAGTTGGAATGGCTCCGGAATAACAAATGACCCATCTTCAAGACAGATAGGTTCGGGTTTCCAACAAGTTAACGTCGTGCCGACGCAATGTGCGATGGTGCCGGTCGACAAAATTGAATTGACTATTTCATCCGAAGAATCCTCAGGATTGAGCAAGGTGGTAAAACAGTTTTTGTCATAAAATGTTATCCTATTTTGGAGCAACTTGTTGAGTTGGTTTGATATTTTTGTAAATCCGTTAAGCTCTGGCGCATTATTTTCTCGTAAAGGTCTTCTGTAAAGTTTGTCGTTTGGTTGCAAATCGCGATAGTTGCAATCGATAATTGTGTGGTATTTGATTTTTTGTTGGGAGGTTGGACAAATTTTATAACATTCTCTCACGACTGATAAAATATGTGACCTGTTGCAAGAAAATTTTAAATTGCTCATTGTTGGCCTAATTTCTATCATTTGTTCTCGACCTCGAGCTATCGATAAAACGGTTCTAGGTTTTTCATCATCACCCATCAACAAATCTCCGACAACAACATCCTGAACCATTTTTTTAGATCTGTCATACATAAGTATCGCAGTATCTTTGCCATGGCATTTGCCAACTCCGGTCATTTGATAAAGGAGAAGTCGATCAGCTTTTGTATTTGGATTGGAGTAGTTTGCAACAAATTGTTGGTACGATCTGGATTGCAAAAAGGTTCCTTGAATGCTCTCATCAACAGGGTCAACAATCGATGTTTGGGGCAACTTGAGGGATGCAAATTCTTTTCGCTTTAGTAAGTCGGCTCTAAAATTTTGGTAATCTTCATCATCAAGACTTGTGTAACTCATTTTGATAAAAGCAAATTCTTCTAATCTGTCTATTTTATTGCGAATGAATTTACAATTATTGGAATGTAAAGTTGATGAGTTGCTCGCAAACTTGGCTAAACTGTGTAATCAAAAAACCACTTTTGATAAGCCCATATCAACTGAGGGTCAAAATATTCTCATGCAGTTGGTAAGTGTGCAACAAAAATTAAACAAGGCCAACTGTTTTATTAACCAACACATTGTGGACAGATGTGTCGATGGATCAGGGTGGACAAAAATTCCAGTCAAGCCCCGATCGAACAAAATTGTTAACGAGGTTCAAAAAAGCAAAGCGGATAGTCGAAAAGTTGGTTTGGAAATTTTAGTCAAAAACGCTGACTCGCCAAAAAAACATACCCCATCTGCGGAGCTAGATCTGTCAAACAGGTTAAATTCTCTCTATGAAAATGTGAATATAACTTCCCAAACAAAAATGCGGGCCTTGGTTATAAATGCGATTTCAGATGTCGATAGGGAAGGAGTATTATTTTACATCAAACCTTGCGACCATTTTGCAATCAAAATTGCAGGTCATACATTTCACGGAAATGTGGGTATGGTTTACGCCGATGATGCAAACCCGACTAAGGTTAAAGAATGCAAATATGCGACATCATGTTACCGACTTTCATCTTGTGGTTACTATCATGACCCAACAAAGCATATCAACAGTTCGGACAAAAGAAATTTTGTGGCCAACGTCTTGTCGAGGAACAAACGAATTTTGGGATCTCGAGATCGAATTGAAGACGACATAATCAACATTAGCAGTGAGGATCTATCTAGACAGTTTGATTACACCATGCATAACATTTTGGTGTCGCTAATATTTTTGCATTCTAAAAGATCCTTTTGTTAGTAAATCGCGAGCGATATTGATATCGTTAATTTTTGTCATTACCTCATACATCACAAAAAAATGTGATCCTCAATTATTGAGGTCTTAACAAGACGACCTTATCGAGGGTCTCATATTTTTTTGGTTTTGCATCGAGGGCGCTTGATGGATATTTTTTCTTTGCAAAATTGAACGCTTGTTTTACATATTTATTGACCGCCTCATTTTGAGATAGCAACTTGAATTCCGTGAAAGATACCCATCTTAAGTCCTGTATTTCGCAAGCTTGTTCGATGAAGGATGAATCAATTTTAAGGTCAACTTCCCCGGAAGCAAATGCCATAAAATATTTATAAACATACTTCACTTCTGCGTCCTCAAAGGACACTAACCTAGGTTGTCGCCATATTAAGGTATATTGTGATTTTGTCAAACCAGTTTCTTCGGTAAATTCTCTCAGCGCACATTCTAAATCAGATTCTTCTTTGGAAGGTCGACCTTTGGGTATTTCCCAAACATTTGGAAGATTGGTTGATTGGCTTATTAATTTTTTAATTCTGACACCGTTGTCAGACACAAACGCGTTTGCAAATTTAAGTTGTAATTGTGCATATTCTTCTATTTTGCGACTGCTGTGCAAATAAATTCGATACCATAAATATTTAAACTCGAGAGACAAAATTGTCATTTTCTCTTCGCCGGTCATCCCATTCAATAGAGCTATAATTTCGTTATTGTCGTTTGATGAATATCCACCGTGGACAAAATTTCGGTATGCATATGAGTTGCGTTTGCAAATTGCGAGAATTTTCATTTGGCCGTCGATGCGTTTAAAGCAAGATATGCCGCATGACACTTTTTCATGTTTTTCCTTTGACTCGTTCCACTTGCTCGTTTTTTCTCGTCGTATAGTATATTTGAATTCACTCATTTTCTCTCTTAGAAAGAGAGGACCTATCTCAAAATGAACCAAACAAATAAAATCACAGAATTAACACAATTTATGGAGAAATCGGAGATTGTCAATCCAATTTCCACCAACTCGGTAAACCAGGAAACGGACCTCGATGTGACAAACTACGATGTTCGATCAGAATCTTCATCTCCGCAAACGTTAACCTCTATGATAAAACAATACACCGAAGAAAAATCCAAAAATGGTATACGACAACAAACTCCTGATTGGGTGAAGGAAAAAATATATAGCTTTGGTGGCACCTCAATAGGAGTTTTTACAGGCACCAACAAATATCAAACTGTACGCAACATGCTAGATATGCATTTAGGTCTTAATCCATTCACTGGTAATATTATGACTCGATGGGGAAATATATTTGAGGAAGTCAACAAACGTTGCACAGAACTTAAACATGAATGCATGGTCTTTGGGGAAGAGTTGTATATACCTGGTCCAGGCGCGTCGGCATATTCACCAGATGGGTTGGCCGTGATCGATGGCAAAATTATTCTCCTTGAGTTCAAGTGCCCTTATTTGCGCACACCTACCAATGTTCCGCCTTCCCAATATGTTGACCAAGTTAGAATGGGTCTTGACATAATTTCTATAGCCGACGAGGGTCTACTTGTTGAGTCCGTCTTCAAGCGAACCACCATAGGTACCCTTAAAAGTCTATCAAATAATCCACACAACATCAGCGTTATATCTTACGGATTTATAGGATTTTATTATCCCATCGACGGAACCGAAAAAGTTACCCCTCTTATCGAGGTTGGTTTTTGTAGCGAGCATCCTATATTTGGGGTCAGTTCAAATGGATTCAAATCAAACGACCTAAGTGCAACCACAGAAAAATCTCTCAATGAACTCTTCAAATTGGCCATTGATGGTGTTATTAAATGCTGGTATAGCCCTTCGCTGAGTAACTTAGCTATGGGCGCTCGCCAGTTAATATGCGTAGGTGAGGTCGATCAATTATTGGATAGGTATGAAGAAGAATGTTACTCGATTGCCAAAGTTAACTTTGGGGTTTTTCCCTGGAAGTTGATCAATTCCAAAGAACACCGTATCACAAAACAACCTAACTTTTTGCAACCTTTTTTGAAAAGAATGGAGTTGGCAAAACAATATGTTACTTTGTATCGAAATGCTTCTTCTGAAGCTGAGAAGTCAGAAATATATTCCAAAATAGGCGGCTTAGAAAAAATGCTATCGTCAGATTGCGATCAATCGTAATCTGACTTTATGTGTCCATGTATTCGGCAATAACCATCTTATAAATTGTGCAAAAACCAGCGGTCTCGCTCGGTCTTGTTATCGCCATAACATCTCCCGGTCTAGCTCCATGCATAACAACTTGACCGTCATTCATCTTCAAAGTTGGGCAATTCTCTTTTGTGAACAATCCTTCCGCGCAAATTTCTTCGACCTCGGCCTCAGACATAAGTCTATGCTCAGGAACATACACGCCTTTTGTTATGTCTGATTTGAAGTATTTGTATTCATGATGCTCAGAAATTACTGCAGAAAATCCATCCCAACTGGTGGGCATCTTTTTTTCAGTTGTTTTGGACAACTTATCGGACGTAATTAAACATAATTCAAGACGAGGCACGGTTGGTTTGCTATTTTTTATCTCAACATTGACTTTCTTGAAAAGACTGACTAATTCAGTACCTGTTAGGGAGCCCGTATTTTTTACGATGACGAGGCAAAATGTTGCGTCAGCTCGATATTTTGAACCTTGTCGGGTCCCAATAACCACCGCTCTGGAATCTTGGTCAAGCTTAGTTTTCATGCTTTCTGGCGTCGCATTTTTGAAAACTATCTCACGACGAGTTAGCATAAGTAAAGCAAACTTGCAAATGTTTAGCATATTCATGAGTCTTTGTTGGTTGATTGTCAATTCAATTTTTTATTTTGTCAAATGAAATTCCTTTATTTTTATAATCTTAGGACGTTTGTCTCTCGTGAATAGAATGGACCAAATTCAAGATACCCTAGACGGCTGGGCAACCAGCACAGTAGTTGCCTACCCAGTAGCATCGATGTTACTCATCATCGGTTTAATGGTTGTGATCGTTCTTATGATGTTATATGGAACAACTGCTCTTTACAAGAAAGAAGGGTTTATGCCAACTGCCTTATCTTCCCAGCAACAAAGTGACACATTAGGCATGCATCTTCAAGGTCAAATGATGCACGATTATACACCCAACTATGGTGTAGAAAGGGCTGAGGGAGGAAGAGCCTCTTCAGCGTTTGCCCAACAAGTTCAATCGAGCGCCGATTTAGGTTACGGTCCGGTTAATCCTGCTGCAGCTCCTGGAGCCCCCGGATCTCCTGCTTACCAAATATTGAACGCGCCTAATTATGGATGCGCCACCCGAATCCCAATCGGCACTGATGCATGGGGATGGCAAGATAAAGTTGCGCATGAAAACTTTAAAGGTGCTACACCTAGTCAATTAAGCGCAATTTCACAAGGGCAACGATAAATAGAAAAAGAATTGCTCATTTTTTATGATTGTGTGAAAATATGTCCCGAAGATAACATTTGCATAATATGGATCAGCCTTCTTTTACCATGAGCGAGGCTCTTAAACCTAGTGCGGGTTTTAACATTTACTGGGCTGGTATAGCCATTGTGGCCATAATAATCTTAATTTGGTTGTTCTTCTACAAAAAGGAGAAATTTGACCCAACTACTTTACTCGTTAAACAACAAAGGGGAGTCGGCGGGCACAACCCAAGAACCGAGCACGCATTGGGCATAATAAATGAAAATCGGTTAAGCAAAACAGGGATGGGCCGATAAGCGCGCAAAAATATACAGGCCAAATAATAATGCGACTTATTTTTTTCTTCTGAAGTAATCGCGTAGATGGAACAAGAAATCACAAAACTCAATGCATGGGCTGGGGGAGTAGTTCCATTATCCGGATGGATATTGCTCATTGTTGTGCTCTTATGGATTTGGTATTTCTCTGACCCAAAACCAGAAAGTTTTAACCCAACTGCGCTTGCAAGAGGACAAGCATTAGATAATCTTGGCCAAACAGGCTATGGTTTGGGCCCTCAACCAGGATGCGGAGACGTTCTTAATGGACAAGATACTTACGCATGGATGAACAAGAAACTCCGTGAACAAATGGCCGATAAGGGAGCCGTTCCCGGTGGAACCAGAAGGACCATCGATGACACTGATTTGACAAAACTTGCCATGGGACAAGGTTAAAGTTTTGCTTGGAAAGCTTTTTGACTTCGATAAAAGTTGAGAAATTTGCGGCAACTTTTTTGTCTTTTTAGGAAATCAGGAACATCTTTTATGGAGGGACAACCCGGCACTTCTGCAGCGCAATCGACAATGGATACTGTCCGCAAATTCGCCGAGACCAACATGTATGCGATCATTATAGTTGGCATACTTGTGTTGATCATACTTTACATGTATTTTGGAGGAAGCGAGAAATTCAAAAAGTCTTCCAAAGATGATGAAAAAGCATCCGATATTTCCGAGCTGAAAAAAATAGTGGCGACTATAAACGACAAGCAGGATAAAAATAGAACATAATGAGTCGCTTGGATCGACAAAGAGAAAGTGTTTTTTATGAGGTTGACAACTCAAATCGCAAACCACAAAAGTTACCCCAGTTTGAGAAATGCGAGTTTACTTACCGATTGTCCCCTTATACGAAGAGTGTGCCAGTTGACCCTCCTTCACAATCAAGCTGAAAAGGTTCTCGGTATTTTTTTGTTGGCAACTGGGAAAAATTGAATTGGAAAAATCTTAATACTTAACATGCACGCCGAAAAAATACGATATGTCCACCCTGAAGAGAGTTTGGTCAACAAAGACTGGGCCGCTGGTACGCAAAAAATATTACCATCTGATGAATTCCTTATTTACCACAATGGTACTAATTGGGTATCAACTTACACCAGCATCAACTATGCGCCAGCATGGTACAAGATGATTGATGAAATTGTGGTCAACGCGCTGGACCAATTTATCAAGATGCTTTTTACTAAAACACCAGTAACTGATATTCGGGTTAATTTTGACCGGGAGACAGGCCAGGTGAAAGTGTACAATGATGGTCCAGGTATACCTTCTGATATACACGAAGAGGCTTCGGCTATTTTGGGTCAGAAAACTCGCATACCAACCTTACTATTTGGATATCGAGATCAAACTGAGAACCGAATTAAGAAACTCGATAGTATAACTGGTGGGACGAATGGCATAGGAGGCAAACTTACAAATGCACTATCGTCCACTTTCTCAATAGAAACTGTTTTCCAAGGCACCTACTTTTTCCAAAAGTGGACAAACAATATGCGCACCAGACATGAACCCGTAATTTACCCATCGGATCGATTGAAGGTAGAAACTTATAGGAAGATTGATCATACTTTAATATCTTTCATACCTGATTATTGTGGAAACCCACAATCTAAATCTGAGATTGAGTTTTATAGAGTGGGATTTGGATACGAAAAATATGATAATGCGCTCTACGATGAATTATCAAAATTGGTATGCACCCGAGTTGTTCATGCTGCTCTTTATTGCGAATATACTCTCGACATGTATAAACACGTTAAACCCAAACCTATTATGCCTTCCGTGACATATAATGGTATGGCAATACCGTTTACTTCGATGGAAGATATTGCGAGACTGATGTTTCCTAATGCTGATATGGTTCGAACAAGATTAATACCCAACAAGAGTATACCTGCTGCTGCTTTGTATAAATATCCATGGGAGTTATTAGTTGTGGCAACCAACACTAACAAAAGTAAAAGGTCATTGGCGATGGTCAATGGTATACTTTGCGACGGTAAGCATGTGGATTATATTACCAACTTATTAGTCAGCGACATTATCACGCGAACCCGCAGCGTGCTTAAGGATAAATCTATCAAAATAACACCCGCTAACGTCACTCATAATATATTTGTGATGATAAATGCAAAAATACCTCATGATGGTATAGCGTGGGTTGGACAACGAAAAGATGTTTTGAACATTCCTCCTAGCAAGTTGGCCATGTACACTATACCACAAGATGCCATAGCGCTCATAACCGGACAAGTCAAAGATTCAATTCTGGACAAAGTACTCAGTAAAACGGTCGCAAAGACTACTGATTATGACAAATACAGACGAGCATCCAAACTTACCAGCCAACCAGATAAATGTTCACTCATAGTTGCTGAGGGTGATAGCGCGATGAATCGCATCATAAGCGGACTCGCATCTAGTCCTGAGTTGGATCCTGAATATTACGGCATAATTAGCACAGGAGGTGTTTTGGTAAACGTGAAGAAGGAGACTAAATTTTACGAGCGAGGGTATGGAAAACAATTTACTCGATCCAAAAAGCTGGTCGAAAACAAATTCATTAATGCGTTTGTGTCTATACTTGGGTTAAACTATAAGTATGATTATGACCCAACAGGACCAAACTTCAAAAAACAACGAGCCGAACTGAAATATGGCAAACGAGTGATCATCATGCCCGATCAGGACATGGATGGCAAAGGTAAAATCCTGGGCCTCCTTATGACAATCTTCGACACATATTGGCCTAAGTTGTATGATGCTGGTTATATTTGTTGGTTTCAAACTGACATTGTCAGACTATACCCGAAGGGATGCGGCGATGTATTGTCTTTCAAATCTCTTGAAACGTATCGACAAAGATTGGCAGGCCTTGATGTTGAGAAATACAAGCCAACTACATACTACAAAGGGCTAGCCACCCACAGTAAAAACGAGTTTAACTACATGCTAAGCGAACTCAATGACAGAATATATTCGTTGTATTGTGATAAGGACTCCCCTAACACATTTGAAATATACTATGGCAAGGACCCTGCTCTGCGTAAAATGGCCCTAAGCAAGGAGATGGTGCCTCCCAATCTTGAGCTTATAACTTTGCAAGACAAAGAACGTAGGATATCTTGCACCGACCATCTACGTATTGAAGTAGATGCTTATCAAAGAAATGATCTCGAACAAAAGTTACCGCACATCATAGATGGTTGCAATCAGTCCGCGCGTAAAATCTTAGTCGGGGTTATAAAATATTTCGCCAAACAAAACAAACCTATTGCGGTGTTTCGATTATGCGGGTTCATAACAACCTCAGTTGGATACGATCATGGCGAGACTAGTTTGAGCGAAAGTTTGACTCGTCGAGGCAAAATAGATTATGCTGGTGGAGTGCAACTGCCCATCATTTTCCCCGAAAGTATGTTTGGGTCCCGTTTTGGAGACGATGCGGGTCAAAACAGATATATAAAATGTCGATCCAATAATCGACTAACCCAGTTACTATATCCGCCACAGGATTATCATTTGTGCGAATTTGCCGAGGACAGAGCAATTCACAAAGAACCACTTTATTTGGTGCCTATCGTTCCCGCCGTGCATGAAAATTGCATGCTTCCGTCTCACGGATGGGGTGTTACAATGTATGCGCGCGATGTATTTGCCATCATAAAAGAAGTGAAAAATTGCATTAACAGTGGAAACCTAATTCCAACTCGCGATTTCCCATTGTGCAAATATGACCATTTTCAATGCCCGTGGACGGGCGAAGAACACATGGTTTATGGAAAACTGTGCATGTTTGGTAAATATAGACTGCATGCTAACATTTTAACCATCACTGAGTTACCCTTGTGTGTTTGGACAACTCATTATCTTGGTCGACTTCGCAAAAAGATGGCGACCGAGGATGGAATAATAGTTGACATTTTGGATCAGTCCACTGATGTATCGGTCAAAATCATAGTGACTTTGGCTGAAGATGCTATAGCAAAATTAGATCGACTTCCTTACTATGAACATCAAGACCCTGTTGAGGAATATTTTGAATTGCGAGAAGCGGTCTCAACAAACATTAACATGATGAGTGTCGATAAGAAAGTTATCCACCTTGATCGCTATTGTGATATTTTACAACACTGGTTTCCTGTTCGCAAAGCGATGTATGAAAAGCGATTTCGATATGATCAACTCTTGCTGGAACTCAAGATTGAAAAGCAAAAAAATATTGTGCGTTTTATTCAAGACAAGAAGTCACCATCTCGAGGCAAGAAGGCAATCATGGAATCATATCTTGCTCAGAACGGCTATGCAAAAATGGACTCAACTTTATTGGCCAAGCCCAAACTAACAAAGTTGGAGGATTTACGGGACCTAGTGACTCAAAGTAAGAAGGCTTCTTATTCATATTTGCTTGGATTGTCGGATTACGATAAGTCTGATGAAAGTTTGGAAGAAGAGATAATGAAACTTGCCAAGCTTGAGAATGACCTGGTTGAGTTACGAAAAGACATGCAGGACGAAACCTTCATCGGCAAAGCGACTTGGTTAAGGGAACTTGATGAGTTAGAGAAGGTCATTCTTGAGGGTTTCAAATCAGGATGGGCCTTCGGTCGAGACAAAAAATACAAGTTCAAATAACGAGGTCCATTTTGATACCTTATTTTTTTGCTTGCTCGCGCAGATAAGTCATATATTTATTATGTGCCATCATGCGCATCATACTTTCATATAAGTCCTCTAATGTGCCATCGTTTTCTATGGTATAATCGAAAACAAAATTATCTAATTCGATCTCGGATGCATGGTTAGTTGGCCTAGAATGTATTTTTTGGGCCTGCAATCCTGCTGGATCCCCATTTATTCTCACAAGGAAGGCCCCTTTTGATTTGGAAATGGTAGCCTCATTCAGGAGTCGACAATCAGTTACAATCGCAAATTCCGGAAATGTTGGATCATTGTACACGGCGTTAGCAAATACGTCTTGATCATAAGAACGCATATGATCGCCCATGCGTTGATACATTTGAGCAAGAGTAAATTCGCCTATGCGAAGATTGTCTTTTTCATGACGAGTTGGATTCTCAGGCACACCAAACATCAACGCGACTAGCTTTTTAAGTTTAGTTGCAAAGGCCCTTGTTTGATAAAATGGCAATCTTTGTTTTATCATGTCAGCCAAAGTGTCTTTGCCTGCTCCCATTTTACCAGAGATGACGATCAATTTTGGTGCATCTTCCTTCCAAACTTCAAAGTTAAATCCATGAGGAGGTCGAGGTATAAATTGATATCTCCATCGAGCCTTTCTGAAATCATGTTTTGAATCCTCATCCATTTTATGAAGGTGAGACTCATGTGGGCCATTCATTAGTGTTTCAGTGAGCGGCTTCCCTCTTTCTTGAAACAATTTTTCGGCATCAAACCCGATTGAGTTTGATGGGGATACTTGTAAGTGTGGTTTAATATATTGCCGCGCTATAACATATTCCTTCCCTGTACCTGGATATGATACATTAGGTGGCTTTTCGGAAGGATCTGTCTTTATATCCCACTTTGAAAACCACTCCTCTCCCCCGGGATGACGAAAAGATTTATCTGTATCACCATGCCTCAGCGAAAAACGATCAATAGGTTGCGGTTTATAACCGAACTCACCATCGTAAGCGACGTTCCCGAGTTGAGGTATGGAAAAGCTAGCGGGAAAATTCGCGGCTCCTGTTGGCCTTTCAGAATTATTATCGTGCATTTCGCAGAGGCCTCCTAAAGTAACTCGTAAAATACTTTGATTCACCATTTCACCATTTTTAGATCGAGGCATGCCTCTTTCATCATACAACACATTAAAATCATCATCTGAATTTGCGTCCTCAATGCGAGCTTGTTCGGTTGGATTTTCCTCCATATCGCCCATTCTATCCTTAACAAGGGCCTTATGATTTTCCAAAACTTGTTGGTCAATGGGTTCTACATCTGACATTGGCACATATTCATTACCTGAATGCTCAACAGGGTGGCTCATTTTTACGTTTTTTATAATTGGACCATTTTATAAAATTGAATTCCTGTTGATATTTAACCTTGCGCAATGGAACGACAAATCGAACTTAGTCCAGCAACCATGACAGATATGCCTTTACCGGAAGAGAAATTCACCAAACAGCGATGCGAATTTACAATTCGGGGAGTCGATAACAGCATAACAAACGCACTGCGTCGAACATTAATGATGGAGATAAAGGGCACTGCTCTTCATTGCGAATATGAAAGTGTACAAACTACGGACACTCGCATCATCATTAACTTTCTAGTCGACCGCATAGGTCTAATTCCTGTTTTACAAACTTGCCCTCTTGACGCAGTGTTTACTTTAGATGTGACAAATCAAACAGAAAAAATCATGGGAGTCATGGCACATCATTTCAAAATCAAACGTAAAGGGTCTGAAAAAGGTATTCCGCTGACAGTAACTCCTTTTGAAAACTTGATATATATTTGCGATCTCGATCCAGGTTGCTCGTTGCGCATTGACAACGTCACTTTGGTCAGGAATTATGGTTATGTTCATGCCAAACACTGTGTAGTTCACTCAGGAGTTATAGCTGAAGAAGAAGATACTGCCATAAATCCTTACGAAAATCCAAACGGACCCAGAATATCTAACCGGGTTATATATAATTGGGCAGGAGCATTCGAAACAAATGGAACTGTTGAGCCTAAAGCGATTGCACTAAAAGCGTGCCGCACGGTAATAAAACGTCTTAACAATGTAAAGACCTATCTTAACATGATTGAGACTGTTGATGGTATTTCGAGATTGAATGTGATAAATGAAACCTATACCTTCAAGGAGCTTATTCTGAGAGGGGTGCTAGCGGTCCGTCCCAAAATAGCGGCCATAACTGTTAATGTAAATGAAACAACTAGAGTTTGTCTTGTATCCCTTCGAGATGTGAAAGACCCTGCTGAATTATTGGCTGAGGCGATCGACAACCGAGTTAAAATATTGGAAACTGTCATGAGCAAAATGGAAGAATGGTAAAACCTCGCTGCGTTTTTTTGTTCATAATAAATTTAAGTCAAAGATAGGAAACAAATGACTGAGTACAAATTCCTTATTCAACCCACGACTAATGGAATGACCTTGGTAAAATTTATATTGAGCAACATTGACGCGCTCAACAAAACCAATCTGTGGGTCGATATTAAAATCATAGACCCCAAAGATTTTGACGACAGCCTAGTAACTAGCCTTAAAAAGTCGGGCATAATAGGATTTCCGGCCTTAATACATGATGATAATAAACCTAAAACGGGTTTAAACGCATGTATGAATGTCCTTAAAGAACGATTGAAACCTCCTGTTACAAGAAATGCGCAAATGGGTGCAACTGAATATGAAAGATATCAATATATGCAGTGTTTTGGCCAGGACGATCATGGCACGACCGCGCCACGAAACGATCCTGAGGAAGAAGAAAAAGGATTAGGGGATCCCAGTCGGGCTATGGCGTCGTTTGCGCAACGAAGGAAAATAGGGCCACCTCCTGGTGGTAGGAGACCGCCTCAAACGCCCGCAACTAATCATAGAAACCCTCCTCCAGCTCAAGACGAAGACTATCCTCCCGACAATATTGGGGGCGGGCAACAACAGGATAACCCTAATGATGTTCATCAAGCTCCACAATATACGCCTGAAGCAGGGGACGATCCACTTGATGTTCGAATGATGGAAGCCCTTATGGGAAATTTGCCCACGCAATAAAACGAATTACGTTGCATCTTTTCAAGAGACGCAAATTAAACCCTATAAATAATACTTCCTCAGATAAAGGACGCACTATTTTTGTGATGTTTAGTTCTGCTAAATCCAATGATCAACCAGAAAAACGCAAAACAGTTAACGAATTCAACGCGCTAATTGCAGCCTTTATAAAACAGGGCACATCGAAGGCAAAAACACCAGAATTGTTGGCTGATTTAACAACGTTGCAGCGGCGATACTCTTTATTGTTATCAAGTTACAATGCCGAATATCCCATCCAATCTTCATATGATATAATTTATGGATACCGAACTCACATATTGAGCGAAGATGGTGGCGAATCTGAATTTATGAAAGCCAACATTGAGGAAGAATTTGCGAAACATGGCAAGACAATAGAAGAAGATGACAAATTTGTAGTGTCTTTGTTTGATGCTATCAAGCTACTTTACTCCAAATCGCCAGCTACAGAAAAAGACCAACTCAAATCAGACATACGAAAACTGTTAGCTCTCGCGACTACCTATCGGTTAAAATTTGCGACCGCACAAAATTCCTAAAAAGGTCATCCTTTTTTTGCTTTGCGCGATTTAGAGTTTTATGACACATAGATACGATGCAAAAAGTAAAATCGAAAGCAAAGAAAATCACCGTGGCCGATGATAACGGCCTTGGAGAAATGTTTGGCCAATTAGTCAGCAATGAAAGTCGAGAAGTGGCCGTAACTTACGCCAAGTATCGACGTTTGGGAGACTCTTGTGCCGAAATTTTACACATACTGCGAGTTCTAAAAGACAGCCCACTCATGAAGACTGAACAAATTGTTGATCCGCAAACCAGAATCGACTTTATACATTATTGTGACAACGCTCATCGCGAAATCACAGAAACATTTTCGTACCATCTTGCCGGGGGTCCTTTTGCGCATGTAGAAAATGGGTCTGAAGAAGAGATTAACTTTCACAAAAAACACGACGCCTCAAAAAATACTCCGTTTGTCAGGGACTGTGTTAATATGTGCGATGCGTTAGCAGCATATAAGGAGTATTTTTCCAATGTTAAAAAACTAAATCATTCGTTCGTTTTTAGTCTGCCTGGGACATCATGGACTCCTTTGCCTGTTAAATCATTCAACATCAAGGATGTATTTGCAAGAGCCCCTATGGCTAACGTATATTCTTTCATTGTAACAGTGTTACACCAACTGTTTATTAACAGCATGGCCGTTTATGAAAATGTTACATCGCCGGACGTTGATGTAAATCGATTCAGCGAATTAATCATAGAGTACATTGGCCAACTCAAAAAAGTTCCCGATCTTCATAGATGTGGAAAGGCCTTTAGTGAGATAGAAAACTCATTGGGATTGCTCAAAAATAACTTTTCAACATACTATCGAGATTCACTCAACAGTGGAGACAACTACACTATTATGGAAAACTTTTTGCTTGATGTTAGCTCAAACGCACCTGCAAATCCAGAAGTAACTAGACAATTCAATACCATCATCAACTTTTACCGTAAGAAGGTTGGAGAAAATAAGACCACTGATACCAAGATGGCATCAGTTATCAACAAATTAGACTCCGCAATGAATTCTTATCAAAACACAGTGAACATAGAAAATGCAAAGAAGCGTAAAGAAACCATAGAAGTTGTGCCAACTATAACGAACGCAGTGGCTCAAACATCAACCGAATATGATAACGAGTTAAACTCGCCTCAGATTGACCCCGATAACGAATTGACTAAGATGTTAAAGACTGGTGATGAGGTGAGCAAAGCAACCGGAACGACCATCAACAATAAGGCTTCTCGCGCAGCTAGGTCAACATCAAATAATAAGGCTTCCCCAACACCAAAATCAGGAACAAAAAACAACACTTCGCCCCAAAACAACAAAAAGTAAAAGATGGGGACTTTTATTTTTCTCTCCAATGTATATCTTGCTTTGTAAGTTTTGCTTCCGTAGAAAATGGGAGATGTTGCCGCAAACGCAACCATTGCAAATACAACGGCTAACTCTGATAAAGATGCTGAATTGACTATAACTCTCGATTACAAGTTAATCTTCATCATCATTATCATCATGGCTTGTATCTACTTGGGAGGGTCGGTTGTAATATGGGCTTCGGTCGCTGCGATAGCGATCGGCACAATAATGTCACCTCAAATTAACAAACTTTGGAATGGCGACAAAAAAGCTTCTTCGACAGAACATATGTCAGTTAATGAAAACCCATTGCCCTATGGTGAAGATCGAGCGACTTATGTCGATGGGTATTCATTACCATATCCCAAAATAGTTCCACTGACCACACTAGGTCCAGATGAAACAAGCTACAATATTGACAACATGAATACGCGACTAGCTCGTGAAAGGGAGCGAACAAAAAAATGTTCGGATGGATGGGCAAGTAAAGATGCTAACTATTATCGTTATCATTTTGCGGACGAGCTAGACTATGAAGAGAAGCGACCATGGTGGGGGCGAGCAGATCGATAAGCAGATTATGCTCTTTTTTGTCACCATATAAAATTGAATTTTGTTTGGCTGATAAAATGTTTCTACAAATCAGGCAATCATCCGAATTATGCAGAGAAGTTGCGTGGGAGGGCAACCTGGGAAATGAACTTCATGACATACCAGGCGCGCTTGACATTTTGTCAATAGAACTATCCAGAAAAATACTCGACAGTTATGGATTTTGTATAGGAATTGGGTACAGAGTTAACGTGCAGTTAAGTTCGGGATGGTGCGTTGTTCCATTTTCGGTCGCCAACGACGTTGCCTTAAATTGCAAAACGAAGTGCAATTTTGGTAGAATGATTCCAGGAAAAAATAATTTCGATCCGGAAGTTGAAGGTCGATATTCCATCAAAGGTGTTCATCTTCAATGGAACTCTGCAAATATGCTAACGTTCCTGCAAAAATATGCATCGAGTTTACGGGCGCCAACGATCCCTACCTGTGCCAAACACACCTTCTGTAAGATATGTAGATTAATCAAACCTGCATCGAAATTATTTTGCCTTATGTGTGAAGCAACCTACTTTGTACAACTTAAGTTGTATATTTTGTGGAGACAAATCGCAACCCATAAAGATATTGCAAACGCGATTTTTAGATTGTACCTCTTGATTTGGGAAGGCGCAAAAGAGGTAAAATGGGTCTTGCAATAAGATGCTTTTTTATGTAAAAATTGAATAGCATTTTGCTCGAAAATGCAACAATTGCCCGCACACCTAGTCTGCGATAGTCAACTTCTTTCCAGGGATGTTCTAATAGAATGGAAAGATAATGTACCTTATAACATACCCGGAATCTTGTCCATAACATCACATTGTTTATCACTTACCCTAAGCACAGTAAAGTTTTGCGTTAAAAATTCGGAAGGTGCCTTGCAACAGATTTATAAAAAGAATGCAAGCGGTGGGTACAAAAAATTCGATATAAAACAAATACCAACTCTCGACCAATTCGACCCATATATCTGGTGTGCAAGAGCGAACGTAAGTGATGTGTGGATTTTTTGGAAAGTGCCGAACGTCATTACGTTTCTGCAAAAATACAAGACGGTTTTTGGTCCGTCAATATGCCAAGATGTTAACCGATTGTTATGCGGAGTGTGTTTAATAGTTGATGTTACGACCAACCAAAATTATTGTGCCGATTGCATGGCCAGTTATCGAACTTGCTTTAAAACTTATGAATGTATCTTTCGAATACCTCTTTCCGAGGATATATTGGACATTGTCAAAAAAATGTATCTCATTTGCGAAGGCCCGCTTCGTGACATGTCCGATGACTCGTCAAGTGTCTGATCAACAATTCAGTCGCAAAATGATAGTTGGTTTTTGTTGAGAATAATGCTTTGTTTTTTGTTGCGTGCATTTTTGATTATTTAAGAGTTGAATTATCCGTTAGTAAAGCACAATTTATTATGGCTTATAACAACCCTTATCAAGTTAATCCTCACGCTAGGCCTTATGGAGGGCACCACGAACCAACGCTTAATACGCCTGTTAAAAACCGAAACAACACTATCGATGTTCATAGTCTTTTGACAAAACAAATTTATGCTCAAAACAAAGATTACGATGAACCCAAATATCAAGAGAAAACTTTTGTGGCCGACTATGCACCATCAAGCAACACCAAGGAATCCGCAGGGTTTGAAGATACCGAAATTTACTTTGACTCGGTCAATACAAAAACATCATCCAACCTCAAAGATGGGGAAATGACGTTTGATATTAGCGGTCTAAATAACAATCAAGATGTAAAGAATTTTGTGCAGATGACTATTGGTTCATTTTGGTTCCCAATTCCATTGTTCAACATCGACCCAACTTTGCCAAATCCATATTTCTTCAGGACGGTCTTTATGCAAATTGTCAATGTCCCTGACTCGCAAGCCATAAAAGGGTACAACTCTGCGAGATTTCAATATGAGTTCGATGTTGAAGAAATTAACAGCATCGCAGTCAAATTAGTGCCAAAGAAAAACTCTATCTACCTCACTCGACCCATGATCGGGTTAAGTGAATTGCAAGTAAGATTTATGTACCCACTTAATTTCAAGAGAATACCAGTTCCCAAAACAGTTATCGACGTTATCTCAGTTGGAGAAAGCAATCCAGGATTGTTTCTTTTGCAAGGGGATGACATAACCACTGAAATATTGGGACCTATCGGGGTTCCAGCTGCTCCTGGCATAGCTGTTTTTGGAAGTGGATATAACAGTGTTTTAAAACCGTCACAAAATCCAATTGTCAATAATCCGCAAGGTATCTACATAACAGAAATAGTTGATGCCAAAACAATTAGGATGGCAACTTTGGACTTTTTAGGCGCAGGTGATGCCATACCAACTAGATTCGTCGTGGGTAAAAACAGATTAGCATTTAGCATCCGCTTTACTGGAGTTCAAAATATACAAACTAACTACCTATCTGGAGTGCATATATAAGCGCAACATGAAGCGTGTTTGTGAACATTCCTTTTTTGTCAAATAAAAATTCATTCCCAATGAAAACTCCGCAATATGTCCTACGATGAATCACTAATTCCGACAGGCATCGACTTCCAGCGAACTCCGGAAGGACACTTGGTTGTGACCTATGTAGAGAACATTTTCAAGAAGGATAGTCAAAACTTTCTAGGACGACTCGATAATATTTTTGTTACAGCATATTTGACTTTGCACGATGAAACTGGTCGCTACATACCAAGTCCTTACAATCCGGGTCCTACGCCCACCGGAGGTTTGTGCATGTTCACTGGATTAAGTTGGAGATACAAAAATGGTATGCGCGATGCGGTATTATGTAAATTTGTTGTCGATGACAAAGAACATGTGACTGCAATTGTGCCACAATATCCCGAGCAAATAGCGGCCACTTATGAGCCGTTCATTTTAAGCGCAGAATTATCCAAAGTTCGACACTTTCAATCCAACTCCACCAACGAAGAAATTTTGTGACCTAGCGAGGGTCACATTTTTTGGGAGAGTGTTATAAAAAATTGAAATTTACCTTGTCAACAAATGTCCTGGCGCCATCTTACCCCTCCTATACAAATGTTGCCTATGTTGCAAAATGTGGCAACAACTTTTGATAATATGTTTATGACGAATGATTTTCGATTGTGGCGGGCCGATTTTACAGAGGTTGACTATGGAAGAATTTATCCACAAGGAGTCAGGTTGGAAATGTTGGGAGCGCGAGACAACATTGCAAAAATATCCCGATGCAAATATTCGGCAATGACGAGTTGCTATGTTGTTGATCCTTTGAATGATGGTCCATCAGATAAAAAATGGGTTTATATTGTCGAATCGCACTTGGGTGCCAAAATATATTTTGTGCTGACTGAGGCGGAATTAACAATAGTCAAAATATGTTATCAACAAATAATACAAAAATACACACTGCGCAAAATCAACGCACCCAACAGACGAACAATGATACTGAGGATTGAGAATGAAGTTTGCGCATTCTTATGAAGCGAAGAAAAAACGCCAAGTTTTTTTACTGTGGTTCATTGAACCTCGATAACGATTTAATCGCAGCTTTAACAATCTCAACTGACTGAGGAGCGACGCGGGTATCAAGTAAGGTGTTAAATAATTGTTCATTTTCTTTTACAAGGTCCTCCAACTGAGCGCGAGAAATGAACATAAGCAAAGTAACAATTTCCTGTTGCCTCATCAGAAGAGCGCATTTCATTGCTTTGGTATTGTCAAATTGAGGATTCTTTTCCAATTTGTTTAACATATCCGACACCTTGTCTGACTCAGCAGACAGTTTGGTATAAAGTTGTGCAAGTTGGGATGATTGGTCGACTGACATTAAATTGGGTCAATAAAATTTTTAACTGATTAACCGAATTTAGTTTACTCGAGCGTTCTTGTTGCAAAAAAATACCAACCATCAACGATTCATTTTTTATTGATTTTCGATGTCGATTGCGGCTGCAATTTTTTCGAACAAGGGATTTGTTTCCAACATCGGCTTGTGAGCATTAAGTTGGGTATCATAAACGAAAATCTTGTAATTGAAGATGCTTCTATCGTCAGGAATAAAATGGTATTCAACTCCATCAACCGTAATTTTTTTGGCTTCAACTTGGGTTTCAACCAATTTTGCGCAAGGATTGGATCGGCGCAAATCTTTCAAAATATCATCAGTGAATAATTTTTGCCCAGTTGGCATGCAGGTTCTGCATTTTGCATCCTTGGTCAAAATGCATTCTATCGAAACTTCAGATAAGGCCTCTTCAAAAGACCTTATTAAAATCATGCCATTAAGTGACTCATCATAAAGTTCGGTATCAGTCGTTGGTTCATCAGGATTAATGGCGGTTGGTGGTGGGACTGCAAGATAAATATAGGGTTGAACAATGGCCTCTTTGTCCGACAATGCAATATGAGAATTACTTCTTACTGCCCTGGCTATGATTTGCAAAATTCTACCATAAGTCCAATAAGGTTCTATGATATGAACATGGCAACAATTTTTCAAATCAAGTCCTTCTGCACCAGTGCTACTGATCAACAATAAATCGATAACCGATCCATGGATATTATCTGCACTGTTGTACATTTCTTGCAATCTTGCTCGGTCCTCAACCGGAACATCGCCACTAATTACCGCAAATTTTCGGAGGCTTCCTGGCTTTTTATTTTGTGCAACTTGACTAATATCAATCCCGCCGACAATATCAGATTTAACTTTCCTATTTTCTATCTTGTCGACGGTGTCCATGATTGCTGAGTAAATGATATCGGGGTTTACATTTTCAGGGAGTTGGTTGAAATTCTCTTCCTTCACAAAATATTCTCCAACTTTAGACTCAACCACGACATATGCCAATAAACCATCAGAATTTTGGTCTGATTTTTCGTCGAGAATGATGGTATAAAATGGTTTTGTTAACCAAGTTGGGTCAAAGTTGGAACCTTTTTTCTTTGTCAATCTTGGCAGATCTTCTGTTGTTGCGTATCTAACTGCGCGAATTTTTGGCAGAGCGTTACTTTGTTCGAAATTTGGCAAATCATCGGACTTTATTTTTGTAAATTCATCTTGCAACGTTGTTTCGACAAACTCATTTGATCCCCACCATGACCCAGAATGTTTTTGCCCCTCCTTCTCAAGATGACTAAGATATTCGTCAATGGATGGTGGATTAGAATTGTAAAATGAGGAGTCGCCGCCACATTTTGCAGAAAAATGCCCCAACTTTTTGTCAGAAATTTTGCTCAAATACCTCCTAACTTTCCTGTTTGGTTTGACATATCCTCCCATGATGGATCCATCAATATCATCTTGACCATCATCAGAATTTACAACACTGTCAACAACATTTTCGCTTGGTTCTTCTTGAGCTGGCGAAGGATCATCGTTTTTTGTGGCTTCTTCGAGAAGACTTTTTGGTTTTGATTTGATGGATGGTTGAGAAATTTCTATTTTTTCCCAACCATTCTTTTCCAAAAATCTTGCAAAAGTTCCCAAACCCCCCATGCCGGTGAATTGTGAATATGCTATGCCCAACTGGTTGGGATGTTGGTCAATGTTGTGTAAAATTCGTCGGTATTTTGCACTATCAAGGTTTTCTGGCGGAATATTTTTGGGATTTTTTTCATTCAACAACGGCCCTGGCGGACAAAAGTTACTTATTTGTCTTGACCTTACTCGGTAAGTTGATGCTTTTGAATTTTTGGGCTTGGTCATAGACGGCAACTCTTGGTCGCGACGACCACCAGGTCCCTGACTTTCCTCTTTTTCTTTCTCTCTAGCAAGTTGGTATGTAACAAATTGGGCATCGTCCATGGCAACTTTTTCAACTTTGATTGGCAACTCTTGCGGATATTTTGCAGACGAGGATGGTCCTTCGGCATAAAGAGGTTGACTTGCTCTGGTGACTCGGGACACTAAACCAAAAATCCTGTTTTGAAAATATTCCTTATTTTTTATCAAGCCAGTCTCAGAGTCAATGAACAGTTTGCAAAATTCTCTATAATCTTCTGGCAAAATTGCTTCTCCAGCCAGCATGTTAAAACAAGATGACAATTCAAAAGGATGGTTCGCCGATGGAGTGCCAGTGAGAAAAATTGATATGCAATCTTCGCTAGATACAATCATGTTGTATAACCCAATTGCGTTTTTGCTACCGTTGGTTATCGCTCTGAAGAAATTGTGAGCCTCATCTATCAACAACATGACACCCTTAAGCGACCCCAGTTTCAAAATTTCACCGAACTTGTCCTCCATAATTTTGTCAAACTCCGCCGAGGAGGACCCTTCAGTAACATTGCCCATTTGCTTGAGCATGTTACCGGCGTTCATAGAGACAAATGAAAAATTTTGGTCAATCCATTTTTCAATTTGTTGATCAAATTCAACATTTTTTTCTGATTGTCCCGCTCGATGATCAAAATTTTCATTCTCAGTTTCATTTTCATTCTCAATTTTATCGTGGTCTTCATTTTGATTTTGTGAAATGGTGTCAACATTATCCGGAACAGAGTCGTCATGAAACTCCTCTTGTTGAGTTAAGTTGGCATTTATTTTGAGAACCTCTCTGAGAAATTTTGGGTCAACTTGAGATCGTAACTTGATATATTTTTTGATACTGTCGTACATGTTTCGTTGTAATGATTTTGCCATCAACATGATTGGTCGATATTTTTTGAGATTGTCAATTGCAAGAGCACTCGCTAGAATGGATTTACCAACTCCCATCTCATGGTAAACAAGCAAACCCTTTCCACCATATTTCACATTACCAACATAGTCTCTCACAAGATTTTGATAGTATGACAATACTTCATATTTTTGCAATTTAACTTTCTTAAGATGTTCCGACAACTGGACCGGAAAGCTGGTACTATTTCTGGGAATTTTGACCGACATTGTCTGTGTTATTTTGAGTTTCTTTTTTTGGCGAAAGATTTTCCCAAAATATGGCCGATTTGCAAAAATGTTGAGTCGTTGAGTGGATTCAAAATTACCAAACTATGTCGCATTTTGCAAAATGATTGCCGAGGAAGATTCTGCGCAAAAACAACAAACAAAGTTAGCATAATTCACAACCATTTTATTGGCCGCGAGTTTTACCAATCAGCTTTTACAAAAATGATAGACCGAGTTGACATGACTTTTATGATTTGTCTTTGTAACTTAGGATTATCTTGACCCACTGTGCTCTTGCGGGGTGACTTTTACAAAAATGATAGACCGAGTTGACATGACTTTCATGATTTGTGTTTGTAATTTTGTTTTTTGTGGACCGTCATGGGTCACGATGACCAACTTTTACAAAAATGATAGACCGAGTTGACATGACTTTTATGATTTGTCTTTGTAACTTAGGATTATCTTGACCCACTGTGCTCTTGCGGGGTGACTTTTACAAAA
>JACCDW010875675.1_pt1 | contig 62442 bp, 98 predicted proteins | sample 7449781 | NCBI WGS metagenome assembly JACCDW01 (sample SAMN15323449, study PRJNA562643) | freshwater metagenome | isolation source: river surface water | place: USA:Blue River Watershed | collected 2017-08-18
AACATCAATCATAGATAGACCGGACTTAACAGATCCACCTGGTGAATCGATGTGCATAGTGATGTCTCTGTCGTCAACTGAATCTAAAAACATCAGCTGAGCCTGAACAACTGTTGACATATCGTCATCAACTCCTCCAGCAACCCAAAGAATGCGATCTCTCATTAAACGTGAGAAGATATCCATCTGGGTAACTCTCATTTCTCTTTCCTCTAGGATATAAGGTGTCATCGATGATTGGATTCTTTTGTCGAAATAGTCCAATCTCAGTGAGGAGATTCCGTGTTCGCTTCTAGCGTACTTTTCAAATTCTGATCTGTGGTTCATATTATTTACTTGTTATTGATTTTCGTTGTTATCTAATAGTTCGTCGACGTCTATATCTTTGATCATGTCATTTAGCACTTCACTTAAAGCATGATCCTCGTCAAATTCCTCCTTGTCTTTTATTCCAATCCAGTCCACTTTTGTTTCATAGAAACAGGTTAATTTAATTCCATCCTCCACAAAATTCATTGTTTCCACTACAAGACCTTTCCATTCTTCCTCATAGTAACCCATGTTTGTTCCTGGCTGGGCTCCATGTTTTGCTGTGGTGTAAGGTCCACCCGGAGGATCGAACATTATAAGTGTATTATCATCAGTAACTGAAGTCCGATAGAAATCTTTGGAATATCCGGACATTATAAATTCGGTCAGAGATATTCTTTCTACAGTTATCTCCTCAGAATAACGGTTTATGTGAATTGATTTCTTAATAGCCATATCCACCGTTTCTTCTATTTCTAAAATATTCCCTGATTGGATCGTATTCAGAATCAACTTCATTTACGATTGCCCACCAGCAAACTAATACTGTTATGATTAATGTTATGAAGAATGTTGTCCATTTAGCCCATGTAGGTGGTTCTACTGTGATGTATGAGAATTCCTTGAAGTCTTTTCTTTTATATTCTCTTTCCACATTTGTCCAAACAGATTCTGCGATATAATCAGGCTTGAATTTACGATGTCCCATAATCATTTCCCTTACATCAGGAATGATGCGTCTTGCAGGTGACCAAGTAAATGGTTTAACCCATTGAATCTCTCTAGTCTTGCTGCTCAGCCCCACGCAGACTACGAGTTCGTTGTCGTTTCCTCCGTCCCAATAAGCCTCTTGCATGTTGGCTGATAATGTTGGCTTGTCCGCGAAGAATAGGAAATATATTCTTGCGTGTTTCTTTACCCCCAAGTAACCGTTTAAGAACTTAGCCCATTGCTTCATCGTATCTGATTCGCGTCTGGACATCCATTTAACTTTGTCTAATCCTAATACGGTTTCTTGTTGATGATCTTTTAGTTCAGGGTAATCGAATAACCCATAGTTCTTAACATCATCTTCGGTAACTTCCGGATAATCGAATGCTGTGTGTGCAGCTTGAACCCTGTTTTCGTACCAGTGATCAGTTGTGGTTGCTTCTGCTGTCATTGGGTCTTTATTCCAGTTTACCCTGTACATGTCTCCGTCTTTACCGCAACCAAATCCACCTTCGTCGATATCTCTGTTTAGCTCGACGAATTCTGGTGTGTCCTTCCATTTCTTTACTAGAAAGTCATAGAACTCTTTAGACACCTCATATTCGTTTCCTAGAGAGTTTACTACCGTCCAGTGTTCTGGATTTTCGTCGCAATACGAACAGTCATACGATATTGTTGTTGTGCAGTTTTTACCGCAGCTTACTGTTCTTGTACAGGTCCTATGGACATACGTTTCCCAATACTCGTAATATCTTGCTTCTACGATAAGAGCTCCGTGATATTCTGTATCGTTTACTCTTACTTTTTCTACGGTGAACTTAAATATACCGATGAAAACGAAACACACAATTAAAGGAATGACGCCCTCCCACCAGGCCATATACTTAGGGAACCATTTGAGCATTACTAATGCTGCTACAATGGGGATCAATAGACAAAACCAAATTGACATGTTTCTTTCGTTTATAAAAAAGGGATCAACCCGTTAGGATCGATCCCGATTTTTGTGTGTAATTAAAATACGTTTACGTCGTTATCTTTACCTGATTGGATAACACCGTCAGTTCTATCTGAGGTGATTGGCTTGTAAACCAATTTGCTCCTTCCGAACATTGATAGAATAAATCCTGAAGGGAACTTTGACATTATATTATCGTGCTCTAAAACGATTCCTTGTATCATTTTTTCCTCCATAAAGAATCCGTCACGTTGACCTTCTACTGCACGACTTAAGTCTGCATATAAAGCTGAAACTGCTTCGTAGTTGGCATTAGGATTGCTCTCTTGAACCCACTTCATGAATATACCCTGTGCATCCTTACGTCCTGCCATGATGATATTGATGTTGTTGGTGAATGAGCTATCGTTCTTGATTGCGATTTGAGATTTTTGAGAAATCGTCTTCCACATCTTGTCATAGAAAGCTGTACGCTCATCCATTTTTTGTTTAAATCGATTTCTTAAATCTACTTCTTCGTTCGAGGTAGAGATTACGCTGGAGAAGATTCCAACAAACACGAATGCAAATAATGCAATAATCGAGTACTTAATGATTTTTCCTGTTTCCATTTTTTTCTTTTTTATTTTATAGATGCAAACCTAAGTAATAATCCCGGTACAAAAAAATAAATTTCCGCATTTTATTGGATCATTTTATAGAATTTTGGATACAACAAATATAAATCAATGAATATGAAGGAGAATCAGGGGTCACGTTTAGTTTCGATAATAGGAGCACCATCATCAGGTAAAAGCACTTTAGCAGCCTCAGTTCATCACAGTTTAAAGATATCGAAGAGAAATTCCATATTCGTTGGAGAAGCAGCTACAGACTACATTGCAGAGTGGGGAATACCTAATACTCCCACTGATCAGATTATAATATTCTACCAGCAACTTGGCAGAGAAAGAATGTATGTCGGATCAAAGGAGTTTATCATCTGTGATTCAAGCTCTATTCTAAACTACTTCTATTTCAGGTCTCTATTCAGTCCCAATCTAAGTCTGAAAGACATTGCAACCATAAATCATCTCCAGAAAGAAATACTTAAGTCGCTAAACCAGTGGCATAAGATTTACTACGTTCCACCTTTCCTTGAGGAAGATGATCAGAACGATGGTATAAGATATCATAACAAGGAAGAGATTATGAAACTTGATGGGATAATAAAGAATTATCTGGAGCTAGAAAGGATTCCTTACACGGATCTTTCTGGGATTCCTTTAGAAGAAAGAGATCAATGGGTCCTTGCAGATCTCACTAAATCCAAGAAGTAATTATTGTAATTCTGGGAACTTAGCCCAATCTGTTTTGGATATCCATTCTTGTTTCGATAGAACGTTTGCCAAAGAGGTATCTTTAATCGTTTCCCTCCATCCTATCGTTTTGTGGTGATTTAAACCAACTCTGTAATTGTTTAACCCGATCCATTTTTGCATATAGACATCGGAAACTGCAGAAAGCTCTTTTGCAGCTAATTTTCCAGATTTTAGACCGATACCGTAGAATTTTGGATATAAAGTACACATCCAAACGGGTATTCCTGGAGTTCCATCAACTTTAGTTCTGGCTAAGTTCTGAATTTCCTTTATCTGTGCAGCAAAAATATAGCTTCTTCCGTCGTTCTGAGGTACTCCTTTAATAAGAACCCAACCATTTTGCCTCCAGTCTAATGCTTCGGTGAGCATTTCATATTCTAAAATGTGATCCATGGTTTATATATCTGCCTTTACACAAACCCCCTAGGATATATAGAAGAAAAACCAAAACAACTATGAAAAAATTCTTTATGGATCTTCTTTCAGGACAAAGCGACACATCAAGCAAAAGATTTGCTGCCCTTTTTACTCTTTTCAACATTGTAGCTATAACATGGGTGGCTACTTTTAAGGCTAAAGACTTTGTTACACCCGAATTTATGTACGATTCTTTAGCATTAATTGCTGGAGGTGGATTAGGGTTAACAGTTATTGAAAAGATATTCTCTGCTAAAAAGACAGGAAAATCTGAGAACACAACAAAAACAGATATATAAAACATGGATCATTTATTAGAATTTAACTTATTTAACCCACAGCCAGGATCGGCACCAGCAGGAGAAGAAGTAGCTCCACCGGTTTTCGGTAATATAGACTTCAGCATGTCGGGAGTATCTGACGATGCTATGAAGCTTATAGCAGGTCTTATGGCTCAATCGGTATTAGCATCAGGTGAAGCTGAGAGAATAGCTAGAATGGCAGACACTGATCCTAATTCAGCAGCATCTTACTTACAGAAGAAAATAGAAGGAATATTGGTGAGCGTACCTGGATTAAATCCCACATTTATCCAATCTATGAAGTCGCAATCATCGAACATTTCTAAGATGATGGTTCAATCTATTCCTGGATTACTAGGTAATTTAACCGATAAAGATGTTGATTCAAACGAATTAAAGCCTGATACATCTAAATCTTCTTTCTTAACTAAACTTAGCGGATTTTTCTCCGATAATCAAGGAGCATAATTAGTATGGGAATCGTAGCATCATTTAATAATTTTAGAAGTAGACTTAATGAGGAAACTGCGGTTGGTCTCAAAGGATACACTAAGGATGATGTTGAAAACGCATTTCGATCTGTTGAGGATGATCTAACTGACTATTATTCGGTAGACGAAGACAACGTAAAGGTAACCCTGGACTGGACACTAAAATATGGGTCTCTTGACATAGAATCTTCTTTGGATCACGTTGAATTTAATTTTGACTTTCCTGGATTTACTAGACTTTTAGTAAGAAATTTAGAGCAAGATCCGGAAGCTAAAGGACCTAGATTTTCTAAAGAAGAAGTAGAAAGAGCAATAGAAGCTTCCCATAATAGATTTGACGTTTTTGCGGAAAACATCGAGATCAATATGAATGAAGTCAATACCACTCTGGAGGTAAATGAAGATAGGTATTCAACAGAACTCACTGTTACAGGAAAGCTGGAGGAGGATTCATTAGATGTTTCGGATGCTAGAATAAATACCGAAGAGATATTAGAAAGAATAATAACAGAACTCTATAAAACAGTAGCAAGCAGAATAGATTTCTCATAAAAACAAACCAGCATGAAAAGAATTAAATTATTCGAAGCATTTATAAAGGAGACTCAGATAGATCTTCCCGATCCAAATACAGCTGGAGAAACTTTCGCTGGCGTGATAGCAGGAAACAAGGACGTAAAAGAAGAACCTAAAGGATCTAACACAGGAAGAATGGTCAATCAGTACCTATCTTCAGTTGGGCTTAAACCAGGGTTACCTTGGTGTGCAGCCTTTGTTTATTACATATTTGACCAAGCAACTAGAAGACTCCGTATAAAAAATCAACTTCCTAAAACTGGAGGTGTTATGAATATGTGGGATTCTGCAGATCGTACTACTAAAATAGATATAAAAGCTGCGAGAGCTAATCCTAGTTTAATAAGACCAGGTCAGATATTTATAATGACCAGAAAGGGTAAAGGATTAGGTCACACTGGTATAGTCGTAAGTGCGGATCCTTCTAGAAGGGAAATCGTAACTATTGAGGGTAATACAAACGATCAGCAATCAGGTGAAGGTGATAGAGTCGGTGTTAACAGAAGAAAAATTGACAGCTCTAATCTAGTTGGATTTATCGATTATTTTAAAAATGATAGAACTCCTGAGTTTGAAAGAGAATTTACTGCTGCTATAGATAAATCGAAGATACCTTTATCCCCTCTAGATTCATCTCCTTCAGATCAGGTTGTTGGTTATGATGCCGAATTAGGAAACCTTGTAAAGAAACCAGCCGGATTTATGGCCCAAGTATTAGCAGGAGCCCATGCTACCGCCACAGGTAAGCTTGCACAGCCTGACGAGCTTCAAGCCCAAATGGATAAGCTTAGATAAACTAAAGCTTAACTACCTCTTTGTTTTTTAAACCCCCGATCATTCTTCTTCTTCCGTAAGGCTGATTTTTTTCGTCCAGCATCCAAACGTATGTTTTGTTGAATGTTGTTTCGTCCACTAAGTATTTCTTTCCGTCTATCAGATAGATCTGATCGACTTCCAATACAATCGGTTTTTCTTTCTTAGATTTATACATCTTGTGTGTTGTTGATTTCTGGATATGATTCGTCAATCTCTTCTTGGTTCATCCCGAATCTTTCTTTTAACATATTTGTTATTGATATAGGGCCTCCAGTATATTCGACGGTAGGCCATTCGGTTTCTGCTTCCTCTACAATTTTGTGTGATATTGAGTATTCCTCAAGGTAGTCAAAGAATGCCTTGTCAAACTCTTCATTTTGACCCAACACCGTTTCAAGAGAGACTGTTACAAATTTAAAATCCATAATCTATTTTCTTCTTTTAGCTGTTTTATATACCTGTGTGGATCCAATTGGTATATAGGTTCTTGATTTGAATGTGCTGTCCAAATTGGTTGTGTTTATCCAAACTGGAGATCCTTCCTCCATAACATTCCTAGCAGGTAATCTTTCTGAGCTGATTACTGTGTGCGTATCTACAGAGATATCGAAAGTGTCGTTACCTGAAACTATAACATCACCGTCAACTGCTTTATCTATTGCTTTCCCGGTTTCAGATACACAGGAAGTTGCTAAAAGACATAATAGGATTGCTGTAAAAAAGGTATTGTTCTTCATGACTTATATTTTATGATGAAATTTATAATTCGTTTCGATTTAATGGAAAGAAAGAATTCCTCCTTGCGAAGCTAACTCAAATCCCTTCATAAAGTTATCGTAGACACTTTCATAATAACCTTCATATGGATTTTTGTTTTTAATCCCCTCGTGGAAAACTTCTCTGTGATCTACAAAGTCCTTATGAAGCTTAGCAGAAACCTGTGGGCCGAATTTGCCTTCGCAGTCAGAGAAATTGATTAGCTCATAGAAAGGCTTTCCTGCATATTTCTCCTCTTCAGTCCAAACTGTTCGTGAATCTGCTCCTAAAATTATTTCGCTTAGGTGATTCCTAAAAACTCCGTATCCAGAATATGATCCCGCTCTAAATCCAAGATTCTCTGATTCAGGGTCTTCCACGTATGTTCCCTGTTCAATGTCCTTAGCCTGGTCGTTGTAATACTCCCCTCGGTAAACAAAAATTGTTGCTTCGTCAAGATTTTCTGTCTTGTTGATTTTACTGTAAGCTGAAATGTCTAGTCCCATGTTTTTAATTTTAGAAAGGTTGATCCAATGCTAATGCCATCATGTGGGTTTCTCTTGCTCCCCATTCTTTTAAGACCGTTGCAAATTCGTTTCTTGTTAACCCATTTAGAAAATAGCTTTTTTCTTCAATGAGATGGTTGCGCGAATCCTCCGGTTCGTTTAGATCAGTGATGTCGTAGAAGTAACCCAGTGCATGGTCGTGGCCGTAAGTTAGTTGTTTGTTGTCTTTCGTGATACTATATCTGCTCATGGTTCTTGATTGAAGTAGGTGATTTTTTTAGTCTCCATCAATTTTTTGATTTCCTTAGGAGTTTCTGTGACCTCAAATCTAGCACCACTGAAAGTGGTTACTTGGGTGAAAAAATTATCTCCTCTTTGCATCGGGCACATGCTTTCTATGAACATGGAGTTAATCTCCACTGTTCTATCCGATCCGAATGCGTTTTTAAGTTCTATGAAATGACTCATTTTTTAATAGTTTATTATGTGAACTGATAGACCTCTTTCCGTTGCAAGATCTATCATATGTTTTGTACCTCTTGATTCCCCGTCCCAGAATGCTATTAGACAATCTGCGTAATCTGCCATTTCTTTGTTTCTAATGTATCCCGCTGCTTTACCATGTTTATCCCAGTCAGCAGGGAATTGGCGCACGCTATGGCCTTTTAAACTGGCGTAGTGCTCACCTAACTTGTCCGCTCCTCTAGCAGTTCCGCTCACGATCTCAGCTTCACTGACATTTGTCAGTACTTCTTCGCACTTTGCGTAAAGAAGTTGGAAATCCGAGAATCCCCTGCTGCCTGCTATTATTACTTTCATATAGGTAATTTCTACAATATTAATAAATAACCTCGGAAGAAAAAAACAAAAAAAGGGAAAACTTTTTATGTTCTCCCTTTTTAATTTATTTCTTAAAGATCTTATCTATAAGATGGGTTACTATATTATGTCTCTTAATAGTTGTATTAAGGGTATAGTATTTTAAGTGCGCATTTTCTGTTGCTACCAAAGCCATTCTCTTTTTGTAGTGGAGAATGACCTCAGGCATAAAATTCGTTGGACTTATTCCCTCATTCTCAATTATCTCTGGTTCCATCTCGTATTGATAAATTCCTTCCTGTCCTACAGCGGTATTAGACCCTATAACTATAGACTCGTCATTCCAATGTAGTATTGGATTGATTATTACTGAGAATTTGTTTCCGAGATTACCAACTTTATGTATAAGTCCTGTACTACGATCTAGATCTGGCTGATTTGGGTCGTTGTAAACGAATTGCGGTAGATTCATTATTCTAGCTCCCATAGCAGGTCCTACTATAATAAAATCAGCATCAGCTCTTCTCGTTGTCCCGTGGATTAAATTGGAAACGGAAACTATCTTTCTGAATATGTCCGAGTCCTCTTTTACCCTGAACTTAGGCTGATATCCAAACCATTCGTTAGCTTTAAAAACTATGGTTGACCATCCAATCTTTTCGTTAACAGTTCCAGCATACTTAATCATGTTATAGATAAGCTTATCCTGACCTCTTTTATCCTCCTCTTCCATAGTAGAGATTAGCATAGCTTTGGGATCTACCGAATGTAGCTTTTCCAGATCTGCTATCTGCTCTTTAGAAACCTTTGATTTAATCATGTAAGTTTCTAACTCAAAGAATTTTCTCAAAGTCTTCATCGAAACAGTATCATTTCCGTCCTGATCCTTTCCGGTGTACTCCATTGCTAAATAGAATATCTCCCCCGAACCTTTATCTGTCTTATTCCAACAGATCCTATTTTTGATCTCCTGCATCTTTTGTATTTGTTTTTACGTCCTTTGTATCAGACTTCTCTTGAATTTGTTTCAGTAATTCCATACCGAGTAATCCGCTGATTGGTCCATTTCCTCCGTCATTGCCGGAGATAAGTACTTCCGGAATAATTTTGATTCCATTTGTACCAATCATCTCGGTAACTTTCAATTTACCAAAGTTGTCAGCACCCATTGCCTTAACCTGTTTCTCGTAAGCTTCTGCTGTGGATTTACCGATAGCAGCAATCTTAGATGCTTCTGCGTCTCCTGTTAATTTGATCTGAGCAGCATCTGCTTCAGCCATTAACTTCTTAGCTTTTGCCTGAGCTCCAGCTTTAAGTTCCATAGCCTTAGCCTCACCTTCTGATCTCTTAACTGCCGCCTCAGCTTCACGCTGTGAAATCTCTACTGATTGTTGTGCAGATACCATTTGACCCTGCATATCAGCCAACGCCTTAGCAGACTCTAAAGTCTTACGTTGGTCTTGAGCTTTACGCTGAGTTTCGAATGTAACCTCTTCCTCTTGAGCGATCTTACGATCGGTTAATGTTTTCATTAAAGACTCAGGAGGAGTGATATCTCCAATCAATGTGTCAACTGCGTGAACGTTGTACATCTCAAGAACTTTAGAGATAGATTCTTTTGCAGCATCCTGACGTTTTTGACGTGTAGACAAGAACGAGATAACATCTGAATCCTGAGCAGAGTTACGGAAGTAGTTACCGATAGTAGGCTCAAGAACTTGTGATACGAGGTTCTGCATTGAACCAAATCGGGCAATTACTTTAGGCGCCTCTGGTGCAGGAATGTGAATGATTTGTGATACGTCTAAGTTGAACGGGAAACCGTCTTTAGAACGTACAGTGATCGTACTCAAACCTTTGTCGAGGTTGTGAGATTCTGTGCGAGCATTTGCCCAGTTCAATACAAGGTTTGTTGTTGGTACAACTTCAATCTTATGAGTATAGGGATTGATTGCGTATTTACCTGGATCCAGCGGGGTAATACAAACACCTTTTTCACCTTTCTTTACGATATTTCCGTGTTTGAATCCGTCTCCAGTTACGTCTTGTCCTTCCTTACCTACGAAAGAGATGATTACACCTACGTGACCGATTGGAATTTTAGTCATTTCAACTTTCTCAATCTCAACCGCCCAAGGGTTTAATGAGTAGTTACCAGCTTGAATGACTTGGATTTGAAGACCACGTTGCCCTCCGTTAGCTAAAAATTTGTCGAAGTCCTGATAGTTATTGTGACCCTCAATGGCATTACCTGCGATGTTACCTTGATCTAATGGTATACCGTCCAGTGACGTTACGACACCAACCATACCATCTTCAATATAGGTGATATCAGAGATTGCTAAATCGAATAAGTAAGGATTAATACGATAAACCCCGTTATTAAGATATCCAACTTGCTTACCTCTTTGACCTCCGTTTGTTAAGAATGCTCTAGTGTCTTGATAGTTATCACATTCTACGTGGCGTGCTAAGATTGCACCGGTTGGCAATTGCTTACCGTCTTTAGCTGAGAGTAAACCAATTTTACCTTTAGGAATTATGGTTAGTTCAGCTTGTCCGATTGAATACTGCCAAACCCAATATCCCCAATATAAACCAGGTGCTAATGTGTCTGCTTGGAAACCAGGTTCTCCGTTTAGAGCGATAATCTTACCGTCAGGTAATTGCTTGTTTGCTCCAAAGAGGACGAATTTTTTAGTGACCAATCCGATTTTGTCTTCTGGTATGATTACCATTCCGAAGAAGAATCGTAAAGTGAACTTGTAGAATAGAATTCCTAAGATTGGGATAACCATCCACGAATAGGAAAGTAACATTTGAATTTTGTCTGCCATTTTTCTTTTTTTTTTTAGATTATTGTTTTTTACAGGATTTTCTTTTTCTCGTACCTGTGTCAACGAGATTTTTATTTATTATCTTCAATTTCTTTTGATATTCTTAACATCTCAGGTAATCCTAATTCTTGCATGCTCATAACCAACTCACCTATTCTGACATCCATCTCAAGTGCTATACAACATTCGATGCAAAAATCATCATCTATTTTAAATCCGGAATCTACTAGGTCTACTGCTCTATCAAAAGCGGATAGAGTTATGACAGGTCCACCTTCAAGAAATTTACCTTCCCGAAGTTTATTACAATAGTAAATAAATACTATTGCACCGTCCATCATTTTCTCGTCTTTCCAGTTCACTTAATCCTTTTTGTAGATTACCTTAGTTACTTTATTTTTTGCCCGAATTTTTTAAATATCTCATCCAATCTAGAATCTTGATTGGCTTCCGTTATTGCTTTCAGAATCTCTTTCTCTAAATTCACCTTAGCCCGAAAATTCCACCAACTACATTTGATGTAATCCATAACCAGAATTTCTAATCTATGGGATCTTTCTTGGTAGATCTCACACATCTCCATTATAGGATTGGTGAGCTCTCTGATCTCCTCGTATGTTAAACTATCTTCCATCACACTAATAACTTCTTCCAGTAGAACACTCAAAGATCCATTATCAATTACATAGGGCATACTAAATCCTTGGAAATTCGGGTTGTGTAGCGAGAAAGCCTTTCCCAATTTGGATCCGGATGTATCTATGATCTCCTGAGCAGCTTGTGTGTTGTGGGCAATTACACCGAATTTTCTATCGTAATTCTCGATCCCTTTTTTTATCAGTGTTGTGTGACCTACTTGCCTCTGCCCTACCGCGGAAAGAATCATTTTTAATTTGTTAATTGTCTTGTCCATTATTTTATCTCTTTCCATATTTCGTTGTTTTCGATTTTTTTGTCAACTTCCATTTTTTTCTCCACGAACTCAAAAGCTTCCTTAAGAGTTTCTAAACTACACCCTCTTTCTGCATGGGGATCGCTGAATCTTTTGATCATGTCTTCGGTTCCAAATACTGGATAATCAAGAATCTCTTTTGGCTCGTAGATCTTGACCTCACCTTTTTTGATTTCGTATTCGACCACAGGTTTAGGATCTTCGTTCTCGCTTGCTTCGCTATCCATTAGCTGGCACTTGAGTTCGAGAAAAGGAAAGGCTTTCGCTATGATAACCCACTCTTCATAAACACTTTCTACTGTAGGCCATTTACCGATGTTGTAATTCGAACAACCAATTCTACCGTTCCAAGCACACCAACCGTGAGGTCCGCCGATCCAAGAAGAAGCTATTCTATGATTTGTGAGATAATTTAGGTCCTCTAGAACAGAGTATTTTTCGGTGTATGTGTCCTTGACCCCATAGTAGCCTGACCAGTCTTTCTCGTCAATATTGTGTCTCTCTTTAAGAGACTTCTCAAGATCACCGAATGTAGATCCTCTGACCCCATAGATGATCTCGTTGATATCCTTCTCCCATTCCCTGTCATTACAGCTGAAACAGAATCCGTCCGTTCGCACGATTATTTCTTTAGCCTGATCCTCGGTAACAGGTTTACCCTTTACCACTAACGCTGGCCATTTTGGTAGACCTTTATTGAATAGTTCTTCCTTTGTCATCGAATTATTTTTTTGTAAAAGTAAGAGGGATATGCGAAAATAAAAAATTTATTTCACGTTAATCCAAGATATTTCTTTCTGCAGCAGTTTGTCGTTAATAGGAAGGAGATCTAGGCCTAAAACATCGTTAACAATAATCTCCTTTGTTTCTTCGTCAATCTTTCCCCTTAAAGTGGGTCTAATTGTTACCATTCCCTCTTCGAACATTTTTAAAGCGATCTTTCCGTTTTTTGTCATTCTGAATTTGACAACAGCAACAAGAAAATTATCATCTATAAACATGCGGGGAACTGTATGTGAAGCCTCTTCTAGTCTGGTAGTGTACTCGCCAGATTGCTCCATCGAGTCAACTAATTCCCCGCAGAAGTATTCTCTCTCTTCGAGAATCTTAAATATGGATGTAACTGATTTTTCGGTATAAATGTTTCCTACACTATTAGGAACACCTATCTCAAGTATAGGTACTTCTCTAATTATCGATTTTGCATCCTTTATCTTAAGCATTATCCAAATGGGTTTGAGATTTGTCTTGTGATAATTATAGAGTCTTCTTCTCCTCTGGATTTTATACCCAGTGAAACCGATTCTCCGTAAGCATCGGCAGCGATGATAGTATCCCCATACGAATCCACCTTGGTGAAGAACGTAACAAAGCCTGCTCCATCACATTTTTGATTGTACCCAACCATTTCACTATGCTGGATCGCTGCTGAGAAAACAATTGCGCTTCCTCCAACTATTACATACTTTGCTCTAAACATTTTTTTTCTTTTTTGTTATTATACCTATAGTACGGGACTTTCGTCATCTGGAGAATTAGGCATTCTCCAACGAAGATAATCTTTGTCTTGAGAAAAGATTGGTGTATCTGGATCCGCTTCCCATTTGCTTCTGGTAAAGGTCATCGAAGTCGGGATATATGAAGTGTTAGGATCATATGAATTAGCAGGTCTTTTCATTAACACTTCTACCTTTCTAATAAGAGATCCTCTCTTTTCTCTTGGTGTAAAGTCATTCCAATTGATTCCCTTCTGCAACATCAACATGTCTTGCATATCGTTAGTCTTCTTACCGTGCAGCTCCTTGTCTGAGAAATTGGCTTGAGCGACTGAAGAGATTGAATTGCGAGTTGCGTCTTGCTGTCTCCAAATAAAGTAGTTGATCACTTCCTCTTGATAAGGGATCTGAAACACTCGAGCATCGAACATTGCGAGTTTGAAGTTTGTGATATCATCTTGATCAAGATAACCAGAAATATCATAACCTTCCCACGATTTTCTTGCCATTCGCAATTGGTTGAACTTTGCAGTTGCCAATGAAGCAGCAATACTTGCCATCTTCTGTAGGTTGTTATCGAACCAAGCGTGAGTTGATAGATCATCGTAATCAGTGATGAGTATTGAGATCTCGTCTGATTGAACGTATCCAAATTTTGCTCCTTGGATATTCTGACACAAGTACTCAGTTGTCTTGTTCATGTCTTCCATTAAACCCTGATCAAATGGACGTTGAAGTCCTTTGGTGTAGGTGTGGAATGCTTTTCCGTCGACGCGGATTATAGTGTTGGTGCGACGTGCCAACTTGGTGCGTGTTCGGTCTTCGTAGAAGTCCTTCATTCTGTCGCCTAGTGCATCTTTCATTTTTTATAATTTAGATCCGTTACTGTTTTACTTAATTTTGACAGTGCTTCTTCGTAATAATACTGATTGAAACCACTTTTGTTTCTTGGAGAAGGTAAAACATGAACAAAGTGGTTTCTTTGTCCATATAGCATATCACCGTCATCATCAATAATGATGTAGTTTTCTACTCCAGATCTATCAATGTATTCTTTCTGTACACTCTCATCCCAATTGATATGATGAAATCCAAATTCTTTTTCGAGATAGTAATCGATCTCACATCCTCTTGGAATTGTATAACCATTTATGTCTCCTCTGAAGTTTGGTGTGATCCCTATTATCTCCCCGCTCATGCCTTCTAGTTCCCATACCTTACGCATGAACTCTATACCAGAGCTTCTCCAGGTTGAAGAAATTACGATCTTTGCACCAGTTTCTTCAATCAACTTATTTAGAAGTTCTTTGCTCCAAGAACAGAAAGACTGGTGATGATCCTCTCTACCATCTTCCCAATTCCACTTAGTGTAATTGCACTCACCACTTCGGTAAGCTTTCTCTGAGTTAAGAACCCCGTCTATATCTAAGAATATTACTTTCATTTAATTTATTTTAGTGCTAAAGATTTAATGGTTTTGCATTTTTTGTAGTATAGTATTCTTATCAAGAATGAAGCGATCTTAGCAAATGTACGATCATCCTTAGTTCCCCAGTGAGTACAATTTATTCTATCCATACACTCTTTTATCGAGTTCTTATTTTTCTCCGGATTATAAATAGCAGATTTATATGATCTTTTGAAAGATCCAATGCAGTGAAGTACCATCCTGTGTGTCGGAATGACCGATGTATAACATCCATTCCTATTCTCTGCCTCTTTCCATATCTCATATCTCCAGCGAAATGTGCTTGGCATATATTGCTTATGCTCAGGATATTTGTAACCCTTCTCTTTAGGCTTTATGTCGATCTTATATTTTCCTATACGAAATGACATTTTCCTTTCTTCTATCTTTTTCTTTCCTAGATTGTAATAATGGTTCCATGAATTGAGAGCGAACATCATACCAGAGACGCTCGCTTTCTCCAAACGCCGATTGGCTTCAGACCAGCTAACACCCTCCGGAGGATTAGTGTAGCAATCTCCATCAGCTATCCAGGTGAAGTTCAGATATGAAGCTTCGCACCAGTCTACGTTAGTGCACTGGTAACCGTCTTTCATAGAAGGTGTTCCGTTTGGATTTGATACGTGTTCGCTCATATCTTCGTAACGGTCTCTGTGGGTTACCTCTAGTTTGGATTTGCAGACTGGACAATGGATGGATCGATCACTCATTTTATTTTATACCTAAGTAAGTCAATACCGATTTCCATCCCGGAAATTGATCTGTTCCGAAATGAATGTGTTCTCCTCCAAAATCAGCTACACCATTGGCAATTCTGTCATCGATAAGGAAATCTCCCTTAACCAATCCCTTGTGATGGCAGAGGATAAGCTTCTTGTTAGCAGATTTACCCAAATGTGTTTCTACCCAAACTCTTTTCTCAGCCCATGCATCAGGATTGCTCCAAGGTGGTGTACTTAAAATGTAGGTCTCGTACTTGTCCTGCAAAGCAGCCCATGCACTTATTGCACCTTCAATAGGCTCAAGATCTTTATATGCAGTTGGGTGCTTAAATAGACTATGCCCCTTTATCCCCTGTGCTTCTAACTCTTTAGCCCTCTTGTCGAAGTCACAGATAACCCCGTCCATGTCAATTAACACGATAGGCTTTGTTATCTCGATGCTTGCTCTTAACCATGGTTGGCTCATATCTCTTCCTCTTTTTGTAAATTTTCTACTATGGTAAACATGACGGGAAATGCGTACATCAACTTGTTAGTCTTACCGTACTCACCCTTCCAAAAGCAGTAAGCTCCGTTAACGACTGTTAATTCTCTACATTCAATGTTCATCGTTGTTTGAGAACCCTCAATTCTACATACTACTCTATATTTTTCCATGTCTTTCTGATTAATAATTATTTCCAATTAATTTTAGGACAATACTTGTTGTATTTTGCTTTAACAAATTCTACAAGAATTGAAGGCTGCTTTGGTTCTGGTTTAGCCCAAATTCTGTAACCGTTTTCATCGTATTTAACATGGCGATTTTCCCACATCTCTTTGGACCATTTGAATAGTGCAATACAACCGAATACAAATGCAGCACCCCAGCCAATAAATCCAGCTGCGAGAGCATGAAACCAGAGACTATTTTTACCAGGTTCTGCAAAGAATAAACCAAACCATGAAAGCATACATATTAGCATTCCTAAAATAAACCAGACGATAAATCCCATACCTGCTCTTTCACCCATGCCTCTTTGTTCTGGCTCCTTCCAGTCCATTAGAATTACAGGTAGTGAAAGAATTGTGTAAGGTAGAATAAAGACCCACATTAAGACTAGTTTCCAAAAATAAGGACATAGGCTTTGAGGCATTGCATTAGTTGCATAGAACCAACGATAGAGTTTTGCTGTTTTTGAATTAATATTTAGATTCATTTCTTCTTCTTTTAAATGTTAGTTATTTACTTTTTGCTATTTCTTAGATGATCCAATTCAAGTTCTAAAGTTACGATTTCATCTTGCCATCCTCTGATTTCGTAAGCATCTCTTGGATCTTGGTCTGGACTTTCCTTGATGTATCTCTTCAATTCAGAGATTCTCTCCAGAATCTTATTCTCCTGGTACCCTACTGAGGATGTTGTTGGTTTCCCCTTCGTTTCTATCCAGAGCTTAAGTTCGTTATAAAGAACAATATCGTCGGTGAATGTTGAACCAAACCCTTTGAACATATGTGTGAGCTGTTTAGCCCACCATAGCTTGAAACTGAACGGTAACTTATGTAAGTGCTTTTTCATACTACTTTTTCTTGATTACTAAAATGCTGTCATTTTCTACTATGATGCTGCTGGCAGGATAAGAAACCGTTTCTCCCGATTCTTTGTAGATGTTAACACAATTTTGTCTGTGCTTACCTGCTGGATAATTTGATCCGACAACTTGATTTTCAAAGACCGCAACTTTTATTGTGTTTCCGTATCCGGTAGCGACGGAATAAATTTTCAGCCCTTTTAGCTCTGCTGGCAAATTGGCTTCTGCTCCAGTGAGTCTTACTTCTGTTGTTCCCGCTTGCGTGCAGGAAGTTGCAATCAATGTTAAAGCTAATAGTGGAAGAATTATTTTTTTCATGATTCTTATTTTTCAAAAAGGTTTTCTAAATAGTGACACATTTCGCCAAGTGGATGTGCTTGACCTTCAACAAATCCTAAGCTGGTTAAGAAGTTATCGTTTTCTTTTTTGTACATTTCGAACATACGAGATTTAGTCATCTTTGAGTACTGAACGTTGGCAATGCGATCTGCAAGTTTAATAAAGACTGCACCCGGAGTGTTACGGATTCCTTCGTAGTATTTGTCGTTGGCACGTTCTTTACGATTCTTTCCTTTCTCATTAGAAACTGCATAGATGATATCTGCTGCTTTTAGTCCGAGGACTTCTTTTACATCGTTGTAAGAAACCCGTGTGTCTTCAATGAGGTCGTGGCCGTAAGCTGCCATAGTGATAGTTTCCCTGTGTGTGATCTCACCGTTGCTAGAATCCGGTACTAAATGGATAAAATCATTAGCTGCCTGAGCAACCATTCTTAGATGAAACTCATAAGGAAGATATTGATCATACCAATGATTGGTTTTGGTGTGCTGATCTATGCACCATTTGATTTTTTCTTCAGTCTTCATACCTTATATTTTAGACAAAAATAAGGTATAATTCCGAGTTAAAAAAATAAATAACTAGATTTGTTTGGGATTAAGAGAACCTCATGCGGTCTTTGGCGCTGAAATATTTAGGATCTATTTCATTCTCAAGGTTGAATTCCAATCTTTGAACGTTACCATTAGGTGAGAACTGCCAATCTATTTTAGTCCCCATTTCTTCTGAAAGGGTTTCCGCAATATCGTCTATGTAGTACGAGATTCTTTGCGGTATTCTGTTGTCGAATGATTTAGGCCAATACTCAAGAACAAATTGCTGGGGATCAGAAACTTCAACGAAATCCACATCCATCGTTCTTGCATTGAAGTGAGATATTATTGTGGGTTTTAGATCCTCTAGCATTTTAACCAGCATCTCCACACCATCATCTTCCTTCTTATCCCAAAGCTCATATAGTTTAATATTCTTCACTAGAGATTCTTTAATATTCTGGATGATCTAACGTATGCTTTAATGATCTTAACGATTTCCGTTTCCTCCATTTTTTCCAGTGAATTTATAATGGAATCCAGAGTGTCCTTGTCCTCTATATCGGAGATTGTATTTAGTATAGTTTTATCTAACGAGTAGATTTCAGCTATAATCCATCCAATATTAGTTTCCTCTAAATCTGGTAATTTTCCTTCGTAAAAAAAAGAATCGACTACGTTCCTGTAGTTTTCTAATATTCTCTTCTTCATCGCTGGCTTTATAGAATCTGGAATGTTTTTCTTGCCTATCTGAATCATAACCCTGACCTTCTTGATCTCCTTTATGATCTCCTCGATAGATTGGTTTACTATCTTTAACATCTGGTCCCTGCTGTCGGCATTAAAATTTACTTTAAATTCCCTAGAATTTAATTTATGAGATAATGACTCGAATCCTAATATGTCAGATGTGTGTTCTCCATTCCCCAGCTTGCGATCTCGATAAAAAGATAGCTTAATCTTGGACGTCTCCTCAAAGTAACCTGGAATAAACTCTATTTCAGTTTTTTCCAGAAGACTAGCGTATTTCTCAAGATCCTCTGTTGATATTTCAGCATAAATATAGTGATCTGAGTTTTTATGCAGACCGCTGGTTAATTCGGATTTTTTAAGTGCTTTCAGCACTTTGCAGTTATCCTGGATATAATCTATATCCTCCTGTGTTAGCTTATAAGCCTCAGGGGTTTCAGATTCGATTAACCAATTCTTATATTTCAGTAGGTGATTCTGCATTCTCTATATATCCCTCCAGGATCTCTTCTTGTGGGATAATGGTTACTTCTGTAACCTCTGAAGACTCCTCTATTTTTGCTGGTTTTGCTGACTTCTCCTTAAATGGTGAGATTTTCTTATAGATGCACTCTATTTCCTCAAATGATAGGTTGCTCTTCTTACCATTGATGTCAACAGTGCAAGCAACGACGTTGCCTTCTACATAGCCTTTAGCCGAGTCAACCCGATCAAAGCTTCTAGAATAGTTGCCTTCTTCCTCGAATTTTTTGTTGGTATAATAACAGGTTTGATAACTTAATAGCTTTTTAACTGATTCGAATGATAAATTGAATTCTAATTTTCTATCTGCTGCGCTTTGGTAGATTTTTAGCATCTTTTTAGCTACCTCTAAATCACTGACCTCTTGGTCATTTTTTTGCTCTATTTTCGGTTTTGATTGGTTTCTCTTCGGTTTATTGTTTTTTCTTTCCATATATAAAAGATGCGTTACTTAATTTGTTTCCTTCTATTTATCCCTTCAATTTCTTTCGCTCAAATCAAGATAGACAAGGCCGGGGATTTCTGGGATCTTAAAGTCGATTCAGCTCTAAATAAGATAAAGCTTATCGACTCTGTTTATTATAGTCACATACTGGAAGTTTGTGACACAATTTCATTCTGGGCAGGGAACTTTTCTAGTTGCTATGGAGGCTATAGAACGAAGGGAACAATTATTATCTCATCTAAAGATATGAGATCCAATGATATAGACGACATCTGCGCCGTGCTTGTTCATGAGTCACTTCACCTAAAATTATTAATGGATGGGGTAGATATGGACGGTAATGACGAGGAGGCACTTTGTTATGCCTATGAGAGGGCTTATTTATTGAAAGTACCAGGTGTTAATGAATATCTGATAAGACACGCAGAAAATCAGATTGTGATTATGCAGGCTAAAGGAAATCTATGTCCTCAATATCGCCCAGATCATATCCAGCATTAAAGCTTCCCTCAGCGCTAACTGACATGGAGTAGTTTTGAGAATCTGATGTTTCATAACTCTCAAATATTAATGTTGTCATTCCGTCATCACTATATGTGTCAGCGTGCTCAAATTTCCCGGTAACCATATTCTTACCGTTCCAGAATAACATCTCTATGTGGTTCTCGTTAAAATCGTTGAAAGTTATTTCTCTCATCCTAGACTTATCCAGGACGTCATAAGAAAATATCCCTTTGTGTATGTTAACACATGACTTATATCTCATAAAGTTAGACACAATGGTGAAGGTCAATCCATATTCAAGATTATCAAAGGGATTTGAGTAATCTATATTGCTAACAGACATTAGAGCTTTTAGGGTTCTTTCGTCTGAAGTTGGAAAGAACTCAACTTCGTAATTCTTTTCCTTTAGAAACTGAACTAGTTCTATGATTTTTTCAGCAGGATAATCCTTTCCTATATTTGCTGTATAGTTTGAAGAGTATCTTCGTCTGTTTTTAAAAATGTCAACTGTTCCCAAAAATTCAGCAATCTCAAGAGCTAGATCTTCCTCCTTAGGATACGTAAATTCCTCGTACAGTTTAAGATTTTTCATGGATTATATATCCATGCCTTGGAGCCTCTTCTCCCACTCCCATGCGCTCTTTAGTATGTCTAGTGTGTTTAGCTTAGCTTCCCATCCCAATATTTCTTTAGCTTTTGATGGGTCACACCAGACCTCAGCAGGATCTCCTGGTCTTCTATCTGCTTTTTCGCAGACTATCATGTCCGGTTCAACGTCCATGACAAAAGTCTCGATCATTTCATAAACGGATGTGCCTTTACCTGTTCCTATATTGAAGGTTTCGAAGGTGTGCGTTTCTTGTTTATCTAGCCACTCTAGTGCAGCCAGATGTGCTTGGGCTAGATCTGTTACGTGGATGTAATCTCTAATAGCAGATCCATCTGGCGTCGGGTAATCAACCCCGGTAACCTTAATTGGCTGAGGATAAACGCCAGCAGCTGCCTGTGTGATGATCGGTACCAAATTACCCGGCTTTCCTTTTGGACTTTCACCTAACAGATATGTGTGATCTGCTCCTGCTGGATTAAAATATCTTAGAGCTACGGATTTTAGCTTTTTTACTGCTGTGCAGTCTTCCAGTATCCATTCTCCCATAATCTTTGAACAACCGTAAGGAGTCGATCCTTTTAATATCGGATGGACTTCATCGATCGGTAAATAGTTGGGATGTCCATAAACTGTCGCAGAGCTAGAAAAGATGAAATTCTTTATGCTGAAGATTTCGCAAAGCCTGATCGCAGTCATCAAAGAATCAACATTGTTTCTGTAATAAGAAAGCGGATTCTCTTTTGATTCTGGTGAAGATTTGAAAGCTGCAAAATGTATAAGTGCATCTGCATGTCTTGCTTGCTCACCAATCTGGTCGTAGATGTCTAATGGATTCTTTAACATCGATGCCTCATAGAATAAAGGTATCTTTCCGGAAGCCTTGTATATGTTATTAATAGAATCTCTCGAAGAATTGGAAAGGTCATCGATTATAATTACCTCGTGTCCTGCTCTGATAGCTTCAACTGCGGTATGTGAACCGATGTATCCGGCTCCTCCTGTGATTATTATTTTCATATACTGTTTTCCAGATCCTCCAAAGAGGCTAATATTTTATGAGATGCGATCTTAGCCCAATCATCAGGTAAACTCTTTGAATGCTTAGTGTACTCTGATTTTATTCGATCCTCGATCATTAGTGCGATTCTTTCCTTTCTAGTTGGTTTGATTGGTCCTTTAAGTTTATCGACTCTTAATACTGAACCCTGTCCGTGCATCACCTGAATAACGTATGATCCGATGTAGTATGCTTGACCTGTGAAGTCATTCAAATACTCTTCGTCGTCACACTCTTTGCAATGCTCCTCCGCATAGTTGAATGCTAACCACAGAAGTCGTTCTCTCGGCTCGTATCCTCTCTTATACTCCCTGTCCCGATACTTGTCAGATTCATACCATGCACAAAGTTTTTCGATTGCTGCATCCATATCGGGTTCAGCCCACTTCTTAAACCTATCGACCCAAACCATTTTATGGTTCATATCGTTTCTAAGTTTTTCCGCGTACTTTTCCAATGAAGCTTTACCTTCCTCGCTTTCGAACCAATCGTTGATCTTACTCCTCGTCTTTTTCATCTTCTGCTAGATATTTTGCAGAAATTTTTCCTATGAGCATTCCGATTGACATGCCCAAGAATAATCCTCCAAAAAATAATAAAATTTCTACTTTGCTAAAACTTTCCATGTTACTTCTCTTTTAATAAAAACGTATTTGATATAGCTTTAAAAGAAATACTCTTGTCCCTATTTCTGATAACTATACCCTCTCTATCTGTTCCCTCATTCAATCTTGATTTACCGTCAGCATATCTGATGATCTCCTCGATTGTCGGAGGTAATTTGTAATCGTAATTAACGACAGGCACAAGCTCCAAAGGTTTATCGTCTACATTTATTTTGTGTAGAAAATGAACCATGTCATCAAGACTAAGATACTCTTGCTTGTCGATGTTGAAAATGTTAAAGATCAATACAGTTTGACCTTTAATTTTGTAAGAGTTACCCTGAACGCCTTCTCCGATAAGCTCACCTTGGATAGAGTAATTCTCCCCTAGGTTTCTTAATTTCTCCTCGATAAGCAATTCTCTAGCAACCTTCCAGAAAGTATTTCCCTCTGTTTCTAATAGTTCCAGATTTCTTGAACACACTCCGAATACACCATCTTTAAAGTAGTATGTAGCTGAACTTCCGTCGAGTTTTTCTGTTACGTAGTAGTGCTTATCAAGCATGCTGTCGTATTCCTTAGTCATGTTCTGGATTCTCTCCTCGTCCGTTTTTCTAATGAAACCTGGGAATAGACCTTTAACCTTTCCTGCAAGTTCTGCTGGAACTGGTGGCTCGTACTTAAGAACACCTAGGTATTCTGTTACATCAGCACCTTCCTCGATAACAAAAGCGTCATCATAAGGTCCAATCTGAAGCTGATCTCCCCAAGGCTGCTTGCTGACACCGATTACGAATTCATCTGGACCTTCCAATACATTGAGTGGAAGACAAAGCCCCTGAGAAACCTGTCCTCTTAATTTGATTGTCTTTAATCTGAACCCTTCGACATCCCCCATCTTTTTATAAGACGATTTTCTAAGAAATTCAAATTCTTCTCTTACTGGTAAGAAAGAATCAATTTCGAAGTAAACACAAAGATCGCCTTCCTTAAATTCACCCTTCTTAGAAACGACCTTCCAAGAGTTAACCGTTACAATTTCTATTGAGTCTGCTCCCTCGATGGGAAGTATATTTCCGATTCTTTGTATGGATGCTAATTTCCTTTCCATTCTTATTCTATTGATTTTAATAATTCATCTGTCCAATCGTTAGAAGATTTACATCTTTCTATCTCTTCTTCCAATCTTTTCTGTCTTGACACTACGTCATATTCATATGATTCTCTGAGCTCCTCTTTGACTAACACTATGTCAATTGGGGATTCCAATTTTTCATAAAGCTCCTTGAGCTTCTCATCATAGTAACTAGTATCCCCGTCGCTTTCTAACGTTAACTGAAGCTGTTGGATCATGAATTTTTTAAATTCTACGTGATCTTTAGTTGGAGGCTCCCACCCTGATGCTTCATTAAGTAGATTATCCAGCCTTTCTTTAGCCTCTTTGATCTCGTTAATCTTCTTTGCGTAGTATTTAATGTCCTCCTTTATCTTTTCATATTCGGCTTCGATGAAGTACTGATCAGGTAAAGTTTCGAGATCCGCTAGATTTTTCTTTGCTTCCTCCAAATTTTCGTAGTAGTAGCTGTCTGGGGTTCTCTTTTCGTATTTCTTAGACATTGGCTCATCCCTCATGTGGATTGTTGCACCAAATGCTCTCATGCAGATCTTTGCAAAATCTTTGAATGTTTTGGTGGTTCCGTCAACCACTCCTGCGGTGTATCCTGTTGGCATATCTTCTATTTTATTTGTTGTACCATGAAACGTGGGTTGCGTCAAGTTGGGGATCAGAGAAAACCATATCCTCTGATTCCAATCCATCCTTTACCCAATATCCGTGACCATCCCACTTAGTTAATTCCTTGTTACCAACCGCTGTATTGAAATCTTCAACTGTTAGTATTTCTGATGCTCTTCTTGGAGAGTTACTGTAAATTCTTAAAGCTGTTTCCATTTTTATTGTTCTTGGTATATTTTATCGATGGTTTGAGAAATTATTCCATTATATGGTATCCATTCTTTAATCATTGTCTTCTTTTCATAAGGAATAAGAACATGGCATCCTTGATTTTCAACTGGGACCAAAGCTTTACATTGAGCTGGTCTCTCCTCGAAAGATTTGGAACAACCTGATTCAGTCAAGAAAACACATTCACCTCCCCATGATCCATCTACTATTCTGCCTACTGATTTTTTGGTCTGTGGTCTTAGATAGTAGAATATCATGCCCGAATGCTCAGGTTTACCTGTAAGATCTCCTTCCCAGTAATCAAACTGATAACCTTCTTTAAAAAGAGCTGTCAGTGAATCAACAGTTATCTCCTTCAGATCGGAAGGTGAAACTATTCCGGGTAGCCTTTTGCAGCATTGACCGCATCCGGAGCATAGTGATGTATTTTCGTTGTTCTTGATCATATTAGATGTGGCAATCGTAGATTGAGATTTGGGTGTCGTCTGGTAATTCGTCGATCATTTTTGCAACCTCAGAATTCCATTCGTCTTTGTCCTTTTCGTTGCTTACACTTGCCCACCAACCCATTTGTCCTCGTTCATACCATTGGCCGTCTTTAAGAACAGCAAAAGTTACGAATGAAGCATTTGCTGCATCGATGCAGTAATCTTCTCTGGTGCAGTTGAAATCTTCGAGATTAATACCGAATAACTCATGGCTATTCTCCTTGTTCCATCCGTCTAATTTTAGAACAGCTTCCTGATTTCTGTAATATTCCCTAGCACCATCAATATCTCCAGGAAACATGTTTTCTCTAATGTGCTTCCATTCTAATGGTTCCGGGCATCCTTTTACGATCCCCTTCACCTTGTCCCAAAGCTTTCCCGCTTCTTCAGCTGCATCCTTTCTCATGTTGAAGAAGTCAATATCTTTCTTGAACGCAGAATCTGCTGTTCCTTCTTCTGCAGGTTGAGAGAATAATCCTCCTCTTCCAGATTCTCCCACTGCTCCTTCTTTTAACTTCAAGAATCCGTTCCATCTTCCTCCTAGAACATACCAGTCCCATTTGGCATTGGGATTTTCCCAGTAACCATATTTACCTTCATGCTCTTTGTACCCCTCATCCTCTGCGAAATTCTCAAAAGTTTTGAATTCAGATTTCTCCTCTTCAGTTAGCTCTTCCCAACTGGTTTTCAACGATTCTGTTTCATCGTTAAATTCCAGATATTTCTCCGGGCAATCACCCATGTTGTTTTCTTGGTAGGGAGCCAGTTGCTCTTCGGGATCTTCCCCGATTACCATAACTGTGAAATGACTCATATTTTCTATTTTTCTCAAATATATGACATATGACCGGTATAAAAAAATTTTACTGAAGTTTTTTTGTGATATATAATGTATGAAGTATCCAAAGAAATATCTAAAGACAAATCCCAATATTATGAAAAGGGAGATTAAGAAGCACGGAAATAAGGCCGATGACGATAGCTCAGCATACGGACCTTGGGATGCTGATTATAAAAGTGGCAAAGCAGGAAAGGGTAAACCAGTTCCGACTAAGACTAGCAAATATACCAAGAAGTATAAAGAAATGTTTGGAGAGGGTGAAGAATATGAGGCAAACAATGTGATTGGTTACGATTCTTATGAAGAGCCAGAGAACATCTTCGAAGAGATAGTTTTAGAGGATGAAAGCATAACGGCTGAAATGTTAGAGGAGGCTTCTAAAATGGGTAAGAATAGTCCAGTTTACAAAGCTTTAAAAAAGAAATCAGATAAAACAGGATTTCCTTTAGGCATACTAAAGCAAGTTTGGTCTAGAGGATATGCTGCTTGGAAAATAGGTCACATTCCCGGAACTACTCCACAACAATGGGCAATGGCTAGAGTAAATTCATTCCTTACGGGAGGTAAAACTACAAAGATGGGTGATAAAGCTCTTTATAAGCAAGCTAAGGCTAATAGGAAAGATCACTAAAATTTCTCATATTTCATTGTATCGGTTGCTAAAGTTAGCAACCTTTTTTGTAGCTTGTCGAATTCTATCTGCTGAAATGAGTCTGTGTTGAATATCTCAAATCTAACATCGGGTTCACTGCTCCACATATCTTTAACAACCAGAACATGGTAGTCAGCCATATTTTTCTTAACGTTCTCTGCCATGATCGTCATTGCTTCTGACGAAGACTGTCTAGGCATTCTAATTACAAAAATTGGTTTTGGTTTTGGATTGTATAGAGCCATTATGATACTTTTTGTGATATTCTGAGTCCGATTTTTATTTCTCTGAAGTATGGGGATTTTATGAATCTGTCATGATAGATTTTTTCACCTTCGTGGAATATCTTAATCTCAATTTCTCCCGAAGAGTCTATTTCATCTGATTCCCATGTATTGCTAAAAATTGTTTTTCTTCTTGCTACGGTAAACTCTCCTCCTTCTATTGCTGATACTGCAATTACGTGTATAGAAGTATCTACATTACATGAAAACCCTACACGGAGAGAATTTTCTGAGATTTCTAATTCTATAACAGAATCCGCTCGGGTTATTATAGTTTTCCTGTTATCTAAGCCAACTACTGCATTTTTCCTTACTATTGCTACATGTGACGTTTCTTCTATGATAGATTCTGATCCGTCCATCCAGCTCTCTTCTATGTCTGATCTATTCCAAGAAAGATGCTTTGGTGATAACTTTTTCTCTTCTAAGTAGTCCCTATTGAGTAAATATAGATCTGGATTATTTTTATCTCTCAGCCATTTTAAAGAAAAAACAGTTGCCGAACAACCTCTCATTGGAGAAAGTACTACTCCTCTTGGATTGTCTGGATATCTTTCCTGGTCATATTTCCAGATGAATGCTTTATTGATTCCTTTCATACGAAGAAGGAAATCGTCATCCTCATATTCATTGCCAACAAATCTCTCGTCCATTAGACCTGTTTTTCTGAACAATTGCTTGGTAGTTCCAAATAAACCAAAGGCTACCCTAGATACCCAACAATACCCAGAGATAAGCTCATCTAACATTGATTCGATATCATTTGGACTAATGTTAGATACTTTGGGATTTATAAAGAACATAAATTCGCTATCTGTGTCACAAACCCCTTCGTTTATAATCTGAGAATATGAAGAATAGTTTCCCGAAAATTTTTCACTTCTTCGCCAAATCTCAACATCGTATTTTTGTCTGATTGGCGATAATTGATCCTCTTGCTTATTTATTGTAATGTGATCGTTGCCGACAAAAATGATTGCTATTTTCTGAGGTCTATCCAACATATTTTCTAAGATCTTTAAGCTGTTCTCTAATGTGTTTTGTGTTGATGTCCCCAATTAAACATTTATTAGGTCCCTGTCTATCGTCTTTTGTTACTGTTACTTTCCTTTCGTAGATATCATTTATCGCCAAAAGTAGTTCATATTTTGAAACACACTCAGACGATATCACAGTTTCGGTTTCAAAAGAATCCCATTGAGTCATAAGCGATAAACAATGCTGCGCCCATGTTAATGTGGTGTTCCCATTCCACATATGATTTGTGAATCCCTTTACCTCAGAGCCTTCCGGATTACTCAAAAACCAGTTCATTAAACTGTATGAAGTTCTTAATTCCGGTCCGATGATGGATGTCTTGATAATCTTGGTATTATTTCCATTCTCCTTGATATAATCTGAAGCAATCTTCTTAGAGATCCCATATGGATCATTATCCATCTCGCAATCAGTCCCGGGATGTATTACCTTACATTTTGAATTTTGATCTAACCATATAGGTAAATCCGTATTGATAGAAAAGTCCGATGTTTTCTGGTGTATGGCTCCGATGCAGTTAACTATATAATCTGCATCTGAATTGGTGATGCTTTCTTTGAAACCTTGTTCTGGCCATCGATGTGGATTCGATTTAACGTGTACCCAATCAAATCCCTCAAGGTATCTCTTTACCATATTCCCGAGTAATCCTTCGTGACCTAAAACTAAAACCCTAATATCCTTTTGCATCTTTCATAATTGATCTATTAACACCCTCTATAGTAACCTCTTCCGGATCATCAGGTCTGGCAACAAAAAGGGCTTTACTTCTTTCCCCGACTTCTCCTTTTTTTAAAATAGAAAATGTAATAGCCCTTCTTTCTCTTTTTACTAAAGGAACCCCGTGAAATGATTTATCGCTATTCAGAAAAATCGTCATCCTATTTAATATAGGTTCTATTTCATGAACTTTCTGTGTCATGTCATCGTTCCATATTTCAAGACATCCTTGGTCTCTTTCTTTTTCGTAATTGGGATTCAGATACAGAAGACAAGTTAATTCCTTTCTTAATCCGCTTTCTGGCGAAATTCGGGCATCGCTATGTATGAGCTGGAATGAATCGGAAAGCATTGTTCTCAGCCCAGACCATCTCATATGATCATCTGAAATAAGTCCTTCCATGGATAACATTTTTCCTATCACATTAGTAAATTCCTGGCTATGTAATTCTTTAACTATATCACCTATCTCTTCTGGCATCATTTCAATCTTGCTTATACCTCTCATTCCTTGCTCGAGAATGTTAGGTTTCCCGCTGATTTTTTCGTGGCCCTTATGCCAATTTTTATGATCCGATTCCGGCCATTTTTCTAATAGAATACTTAGCACATCATCTCTCATAAAATTGTCTATAACCCAGACCGGATATGGGTATTCTAAATAGGTAATTTCATAGTTGGGATTTAAAATTTTCATGATCTATTTTCTGTAATAGTTATGTTCCATGAGATGCGAGTCTAGCTGTTCTTTAGTTATCGTGACATCGCTACTTATAAACTCGTTCATCCTATGATCAGATATATTTTTATAATGCATGTAGTAAGTATCATTGTCCTGATTATAGAAAGTCCTAGTTGACTCCTCCGATGCAATCATTATCTCGTGTAGTTTTTCCGATATTCTAGGCTGACCCATTTTATATTTCAGTCCAAATCTTTCTGAGTAAATTTCAAATAGATCTTTTACTCTGAATGATTTAAGATTTGGTATTACATTAAATCCGCTAACTTGTAAGCTATGTTCTATAAGATCCATTGCTTCCTCAATATCGATCATGAATCTTGTCATATCGGTGGAGTATAAAGTCAGCTCATATCCTTTGTTTATTGAATCCCAAATAAGAGGTATTATACTTCCCGTAGAGTTCATCACGTTTCCATAAACTGCGCAGGATAATCTTGTATTTGATTTTTCAGCATTCACTATAAAACTTTCACCTGCTACAAATTTCATTGCGCCATATAATGTAGTTGCTGCCCTAGATTTATCGCTGGATATAAAACATGCTGATTCGAATCCGCATTCCTCTGCAACCCTTCTCGAATTAATTGCTCCCCTTACTATAATCTCTAAAGATTCTTCTACATTCTGATCTACAGCCTCTATCTGCTTAAGTGATGCAGCAAAAATGCCAATATCATGACCAGCTGCAGATCTTTTGAGTAGATCGAAGTTTCTTACGTCACCAACCACACATTTAACATTAGGATATCTTTTTTTGAGATAATAATGTTTAGCCTCATCTCTTGAATATACTGTTATCTGATTATCGTCATAATATCTTTTAACCAAATTTTCTCCAAGGTATCCTGCACCACCTGTAATAAATATTTTCTTATCTTTAATCATATAATCTTTTTTTGATAATCGATGACAGAATAACCTTCCGGCTCATGAACAATTGGTGCTAGAGTAGCAAATATAGGAACTCTAGTATCGTAATTCCAATAGAGCCAAATATCCCATGCATGCCATCCACTATTAGCTAATTTGCTCTGGATGCTTTCTTTTTCTGATCCAAAGATCATATAGCAGTGAGCACACAGGAAATGATCTATCTGTTTATAATCTCCCATGTAAATTGCAGTGTCACTAACCGAAGCTCTGGATGCTGTACCGTAGCTAACAGCTCCGAATGTAAACATAGCACCAGATCTGGCTAATCCGAATTCGTAAGCATCGTAGATCTTCTTGGTGAATTCTTCTGGGCTTAGATCATACACAACGTCGCTTTCAACAACGATCAAAGCATCATAGTTTCCGAAATCTTCCACAGCTGATCTATGGGCAACATAAGCACCATAGTGACCATAAGAAAGTACTGGCGGGTTGTTGATGAAATCTTTCGATCTGTCTATTATTTCTGGTTGAGCACAGTTTTCAGAAGGTAATTCAGTTCTATTAACAACTGAATACATTTGGGAATAGCAAGCAAAGTTACTTGATATTTTTTCGAACGCGGAAACAGAAGCTCTCTGTTTAGCCATAACAGAATTCCATTTATCAGAGGGAATATCCTGTGGCTGGTTTGGATCCAGTAGTAAATGGCAGATCTTTATTCTTGGTCTCACTTCTTAAATCTGTTTAGAGAGTTCTGTGAAATGATGTTCCATTTAGCATTGCCTATAAATTCTTTCAGAGAGGTGGCATTACTGTAACTCATTGCCGAGCTGAGATAGCTTACGAAGTTATCCCTCCATCCTCCTAAGGTGTATTCAACTGGTTGCATTCGGCTAACACCTTCGCTGGTTTTTAGCTCGGTCTTACCCATAGCCTTCTGAGCTTCTTTGGTGCTCATGCCTCTGAACTTCTTGAACATCTTAGTTCCGTATTTGAATAGCTTCTCAGTCTCCAAAGAGTACTGGTCAATTCTCTCACCTGGCTCGGTCCAGCCTTCACCCTTCGTATTAGCTAAATAGGTGTCGCCTGCGCTCTCCAAAGCTTTATTTAATATTGAACCAAGCATAACGTAATCAGCGCCTAAAGCGAGCGCCTTAATGATGTCTGAGTAACTTTTAAACCCTCCATCGGCAACGATTTTAGCCGGCGATGCTAATTCACAGCTTATTTGATAGCACTCATGCACCAATGATGCCATAGGATATCCAACTCCAGTTTGTACAGTGGTTAAACATCCACCACCGTTACCTATACCTATTCTAACGTAGTCTGCACCTGCATCGGAAAAAAGCTTATAAGTTTCTGGATTTGCAACATTTCCAACCATCAGAATCATTGATTCCCCGTAGAGTGACTTAGCCTCGATTGTCATATCTAGCAAACTCTGCATATGTCCGTTTGCAATGTCTATTAAAACATAATAGCTTTTGCACGCATCCACCTTACCGTTATCCAAGAAGATCTTTTTGAACTCTTCTTTACCAAACGATAAGAAGTCGTCGAAGTCGCTATCGAGTCTAACTCCAAAAGAAGGATCCCTTCTTGGCCTGATGACTCTTATACCAGAGCTCTGAAACTTCGCATAGTTATCGTCGCTTATCACGGTATCCATCGGAGCGGTGAATAGCGGGAGATAATTATCTTCGCAGAAAACGTTTACTTGTTTTCTAGATTCTATTTGGCTTATCTCAGCTGGCTGAATAAGTATGTCGTCAAAGTCAAACTTCATTGGATTGTTTTAGGTAATTTACCACTTTCTGCAGTCTCTCTGCATCATCCGGATTAAATATAAATTCTTCAAAAGCTCCAAATCTTGATCTTCTACCTAATAGGTATTGAACCGCATATTTTAGCCTTTGTAGAAAAGATTTTTTATTGAGATGCACGTGAACATACAACATAGGGAAATCATCGTCTTCTCCATATAAAAAGACCATCTGATGCTCGGTGGAGTGGCACTCGCAAATAAAAATTTCTGGTGGGTTATTCTTTGTCATGTGATAGGGATCTAACAAAAGGTCTTCCGATGAAGCATTTATAAGCTTCCAGTGAACCTCTTAGTTGGTAAGTGTAATAGCCGTTGGGATCATCATAAGCTCTAATGATCTCAACAAAATACCTTTGATCGCTGTCCTCGATCATGTTGTTGATGAATTCCTTCAGATCATTTTCATCCGATGAAATGATGCCTACGTAAAAATATATTTTATTCTTCATGTTCTTCTTTGTCCCAACCGTTTTCTGAGTACATGTACTCGCAGCATGGATATTCTCTTCCTTTGTCATCTAGAGTAGTCCACATAACGTCTTTCTCTATCCACATCCAGTCCTTTCCTTCCTCACCTTCAGGTAAGTAAGGCTCATTAAGTGCCGGATGGTATGAATTAGGATCGACGTAATTGTGGTTACAATCACATCCTCTAGGAACGCATTCGTCACAATGATCCGGATTACCGTCAGAGTAACCCGGCATGTAGCACCAAACTGCTACTTTACCACAATCACATAAATCTTTACCAGCTATCAACATCGGTTAAATCTAATTCAGTTTTTGTTTGGTGGCTATAAACCACGATTCCACTTCCGATACCGGTTGGTGATATCTTCCAAGTGAATAATCCATACTCACCGTAGATTGCTTTGATGTGGGATAACCATTCATCGTACATTTTCTGTTGTTTCTCGTTGAGCTCCTCATGGATCACTGTTTTTCTTGGTTCCGCCATTATTTATCCTCCGTGATACTTTTTATACTCTTCTTCTTCCCTGAATTTTCGATAATTCTCTAAATATTGCCAGATATTTTTCCCACCTGCTGGATTCATTGAATGAACTATGTATTCGGGAAGATCTTGATCTTTATCCATACAGTAGTCGACCAACCACTTAGCGCAATCATAACCAGTTTTCTCCGTGAACTTCTCATAGTTCTTATCGTAAACCTCGTTACCTGCATACATGTCATTTGAGTAGTGCTCGTCTGCTAGATCATGATCAAAAGAGATCATGTCAGGTAAACCATTCTTCTCGATGAAGCTAACAAACTCGTCGTAGTTTCTAGCTATAACCCATTGATTAAGATTATATAATCCCGGATTGGGCATGTACCTTGAGCAATCAACAGGAAGTCTGTAGTCGTCCAAGAATAAATTATATGTTTTCATTTTTTCCATTTTATCTTCTAAACCAGTTTATCATGCCGTCCCAGAGTGCATCGCCGTGATTGATTGTACCATAGTCTCGGGTCTCTCTAAAACGCTCCTCTTCCATTTCTCTGTCCTGTCTCTCTGTTTCCCATTCTTCGCCTTCTTTGGGAAGATCAATAGGTTTTTTTCTTATTCCATATTCTTTCCACCATTTTTCCTGATCCATTTGTGTGTAATCCGGAACAACCTTTATCTCACCGTGACAATGAGAGGGTTCTACTGTGGCTGGAAGACCATAGTACCATATCTTCCTTCCCATTTCCTCCTCCGGATTTAGGAAGTTATATGGATGCTCCATCAGGTTAACCATCAGATATTGTGCTTTGCTTAAGGCATAGGCAACGTCACTTGATCCAAAGCTGTATACGAGTCTTCCGTTTGCATAAATCTGACATTGACCGGAGCTTCTTATGTCCCACTCGTCCCACTTATGTTTTGCGTAATTCCTTTGCTTGAATCTAACTTCCCAGCAAATTCTATTAACACCTATATCGACGTAAGGAACCAAATTCCTCTCCGGAGTGATCTCTCCTTTAACTGCGGGAGAGGAGAAATCGAGCCACCATGTGGCAGGCGTACCATTCCATTTTCCATTCTGATGTTCATAACCATCAATATCATAAACAACGTACGGGATATCATCAATCATGATATCAAATGCCTTTCTAGCCTTACCGAACTTCTCCCTTGCTTGGGATAGTGTCATGGGTATCGCTTTTTCGTTCTCTCCCATTGCTTAAAGTTTTACCTCGAATCTTTGTCTCATACGATCCAACGTTTCCGCGGGAACGTTGTGGATGTTTGAGTTGCCGTGACGGTTCTCTACAATTAATGTTGTGACCTGATATCCATACTTAGCAGCAAGATCAATGTAAGATTGCATTTCCCATTCTTGGGTGAATGTGTTTGAAACCACGATCTCTGGATAATACTGAGGATTAGCTTGATGGTCTTTCATCCTGGTCTCGACCTCGTTTCTGCACCACTCATGAGCTTCTTTTAATCTTGATGCGTCAAAGTTATACTCACCAGTTTCCTTGTTGTGAAAAAACTTATCAGCCTCACAGATTGCATAATCATTCCAGATGTGCTTTGCAAAAGTTGATTTGCCGGACCCTGGAATTCCTCTTACAAGAAATAATGTGGGATTCAATGTACTATACCCTTCGTTTCTTACGTTTTCCATTATTCAAAAATTATTCCTTGGGTTTCTACGTAATCAATAAAAGCTTTTTCAGCTTCTGCCCTTGTTGGATAATACCCGATGATCTCGTCGTGAGCGATTGGATCGTTAACTCCAAATTTTTCTCCTCCGATTGTGGAGAATACGAATGTGTCTAAAATTTCTTGTGTTACCATTTTTCTGTTTTTATTCTTCTGTGTGATGATCTTTAGGTAGAACCAGGTGCCTAATTGGCCTTCCCTTCATAATCTTTAATATCTCATTTAAGCTGTATGGTTTAAGATTGTTTCCATCTACTCCCACATCCATTGCTTGTCCTTCATGAACTTTAAGCCTTGGAGGTAAATGAACGTGTCCGTGTAAATGTGGAACGTTCTTATTCATACCATCCCAACTTGCTATCGGAAAGTGGCAGCATACGAATTGGTATTTACCCATCTCCTTGCCTTCTGGTCTACGAATATCTAGAATGTCATAGCTGGAAACTTGTTTGAAGTAACCCTGTACGCCTTCTTTATTATTACGAATGTGATGATCATGATTACCTAAAAATAGTATCACGTTCTTGCATGCTATTTGATTTCTGAACTGTGCAATACACTCAAATCCTCCAAAGCTCCAATCACCCATATGAACAAGGTAATCATCCGGTCCAACAACTGAGTTAATACCTGAAACTATTTCATCGTTCATTTCACCCAATGAGTGGAAATCTCGTGTGCCTCTTCCTCCCGGCCAATGAGAAGTGCCTCGGCAAATATTAGAGTGATTGTAATGTGTGTCACTCGTAAAAAATATGTTCTGATTTTTTTCTAATATAATTTTCATTTCTTAATCTTTTTTAAGCCATTTCGAATCTGCTGGAATTTCTTCCTCTTTATTCCAAAATGGTTTTTGATATTTCGGTTTTACTATTTTCCAGGTGATGTGATCATAGTTCTTTCCGTCCCACATTGCAAAACATATAGATCTTATGCTTGGTTCAACCTTACAAAATTCTAGATGCTCAGCAAACTCTTTCTTAGTAGGTTCTGTTTCACGATCATTATACTTACCATATCTAAAGTAATCGTGGGTCTTACCTGCTCTCTCCTCGATTGCGTATTTATGATATTGTAAATCCTGAATAGTTTTTTTAACCCATTTGTCAAACTCATCAGGAACTCTGTCTAGAAATTCATCAAGATCTCTACCGTCTTTTAACAGCTCCCAGATGTCAACGTTTGAGAAGTTGGTTAGCAACCTATGCAACCTAACGTACTCCTCTCCTTTGATCTTCATTCTGAATCCAGATTTGAATTTGATTACAAATCCTTCAGCATTGTTCTTGATCATCGATTTCAGTTGCTTATAATCTTGAACCCCGTCGTACTTCTTAACAATCTTGAATCCTAGATTGTTGTAGAGATTCGCGAATCTAATACCTTCAAGATGTATGTCGTTGTCGTGGATTCTAAGCTCGTATCCGTCCTTGTTATCGATAACAGCAAGCATAACTAAATCTTCGTACCCGTAGTCACAAACGATTCTGTTTTCTGGATAGATGATTTCAAAGAGGTAAGTGTATCCCGGAATCAACTTTTCGTACTTGTATCTGCTCAGGATCTCTTTACCTTTTATCGCTTGGTCTGAAACGAATGATCCTCGAGTAGCTAAATGCCATTCCCCTTCGTAGTGAAAAAGAATTCCTAGAGATCCATCCATCTTTTCAAACACCTCAAAATCCTCATTTGGTATTTCCTCTGGCTTATGTTCTTCCATGTTAAAGAACTTAGGAAAAACCCTAGCCACGATGTTGCCTTCACGATCCAGAACAGTACCCCTCATATTTAACGTGATCTCATCCCAAGATTCACTAAACTGGCAATCTCTTGAATAGTTATAGATATCAAGAGGCAAAGTTGGGTGAGGATTCTTTATCAGAAGTCCACGCTCAATGTAGTCGTTTAATATGTTTAAATCGTATTTCATTCCTTTATTACGTGATAGTAAATTGTGCTTGGGTAGTTACCGAATACAAAAACAGTAACTGGACAAAGCCAAAGTACTTGGTTAACATCTTCTTCCTTGTAGGTGTGTGCTATATAAGTAGCACCGTATTCGTCGCTCTCATATAAAAGCATTTTCTCGGATAGAGAATTCTGATCAGATAAAGTTAAAACAACAACATCTCGGTTTCCTGAGATGTAGTCTAGCCAATCATCGGCACCGGAAACCATCTCGCATTCTTCCACAGTTCCCCCTTGTGCAATGTACTCAGGTAGATCTGCGTACCATCTTTTGTTCTCGTCTCTATAAAACCTTATTACCTTTCTCAATTTTTCTCTCTATATAAGATGCTATGTCCACTATCGAATTGCCGTCAATCCAATTGTAATTAACTCCGTTGAAAACAACAGAGAAGTCCCCGTCAGTCCAATCATAAACAGCTTCATCGAATTTCTTGATCTGGATTGTCTGCTTGTCAAGACGCTTTATGGCATTCTGTAACGTTTTGCTAATTAGCCCCTGTTCTTTCTTAGGTTTTTGGCTCTTTGGTCCAAAGTATTGAGTTCCGCCGTGATTGGCACATCTCAACATGAGGTGGAGATCTTTGTAATCCTTCACCTTCTTATAGTTGTCAAGAATGTAGATCTTTGCTGCCTCTACAACAGAACGAATCTCCGCTGAAAGCTCGATGTACTTGATTTCGAAGTTGCCCTCATTGTATCTCCTATCCTTTCTTATTCCCGAAAGAACCTCTTCTTCTCCCTTAGATAAGTCTACTAACATAATTCTCTTTTAATTATTTTACCACAATGATAAGTAAATCTTTCGGGGTAAAAAAATAATTATTAGAATCTTTTTAGAACGTAGAGTTTTTTACTAGATCTGGTGTAAGCTGTGTACTTGATTCTGTTTCTCTCGACGATATCCCAATTCATGTCAATATCGTCTTCAAGTACAAATGTGGTATTGTAGGTGCTTCCCTGCGCTTTGTGTGCGGTTATGCAATATCCGTAATTCACATCAGCATACTTTCGGAGGAAGTTGTAGTAGATAATCCAGCTCTTATCTTTACCCTTCTTTTCAATAGCTCTTAACTTAAAGATGTTCGCTAATTTTTTAAATTCGTCCTCGCTATCCTCATGAAGGATTTCTATGTTTACTTTAATAAGATCATCCTCGTCGTCAAGATAGGAAACAGTCGCACTGTAATATTTGAGAGTTACTGCTAAAGGATCTGCATCCGGGTGATCTGAAATCTTATATCGTAGATCGTCGTTTTTGATCTCGAAGCTTTCCACTGTGAACTCTTCGTTGGTATTTAGCACTATGCTCTCCCCTTGTATAATCGGACTATTAGCAATGAGCTTCTCGCCAACTAATATCTTAGAACCTAAAGCCTCGTCTCCGTAGATAACTCTGCGGATAACGTCATTCATGGTTGCAACTGTTTTATTTCTCCATGCAATAATCTTGGCGTACTCCGAATCTTTTTTGAAATCCTCTGTCACGAAATATCCTTTCAGCCTTTCGGAGAATCCCCTTCTTATTTCCGGATCATTGAGGTTCAGAAATTCTATACCCTCACCTTTAGCATTTAGTTTGGTGACAGGTTCAACTGGATTTTTTGCCTTACCTAAATCAGATCGAATAGCCACGGATGATTCGATAATAGCATTATCTGATTTCTGACGCATGATCTGTTTTAGATCTAGAGTCTTGATTCTGTAACTTTCAGCAAGTTCTTCTCTAAACGGAATACAATCAGGTCTTCCAACTGGAGGAATCTGAGCAGGATCTCCCATGCAGATAACCTTTATCTTGTCCCGGTATTTTAGGATAGCCTGAAATAGATCGTCGTTCAACATCGAAACCTCGTCGATGATCAGAAGCTTTACTGTCTTGATCTTCGGCTGGAAATCCCCTTGATTGACGAACTCCTGTTGGCCGTCTTTGGTTATCCTTTCTGTTAGACCAAGAAGTTTATGAATAGTTTGAAATGTAACCCTTGGGTTTCTAAGTCCGCTTGTTTTCTTAATAACTCTCACGGATTTATTTGTAGGTCCCGTAACTCCAATTTTATACCAATTATGAGTTGGGTGTATGACTTCTAGAACATATCTAACAAGAACACTCACACAATAGGTCTTTCCTGTACCCGCCCATCCTTTTAGCACATAGACGCTATCGTCACCCTTATCACAGATGAAGTCCCTTAAATCCTCGAATGCTTTTTTCTGATCCGAGTTAAGGGATTCTAAATCTATTATGGGTTTCTTCTTTTTAACTTTACTCATGGACAATACAGAATTGTTGGGTTATCCTTATGTACGTCTATATCGGGGTATTGTTTCTTAAACTTGCTTAGATTGAAAGGTCTTGTTATGATATGAACCCCACCTTTTGTAGGAACGAAATCCATTCTGGCGGATTTCCCTGTTTCTTCCTGTAAATCAATAATCAGTTGTCGGATATCTTTCTGCTTGTCCAAATGATTAAACCCGTCGATCGAAATGTTATCTATGTCAACTACCCAAGTCTTATCCGGATCAGAGTGAAACTCCCCCGCACAGGACGCAAAGGCGTTCTTAACTGCACGATAATTTTCAGAAGTGATATGATCTACCGTCTTCTTTAAAACTTGCATAGCGACCTTCTTAGCGTCCCTACGATTAAGTCTAAAGTATGCCCTAGCATTCTCTGTGTTGCATTGATCTATAATTCTCTGCTTTAGCCCATCGAACTGCTCCAGACTATAGATATAATAATCCGATAGATGAACCATATCCTTTCCTAAGTCTGGATTGTCCTTTCTTCTTTTAAGTACTTGCAGAAAGTAGAAAGAGTTCTCATCAGGAAAGCTCAGCATTTTTCTTATTAGATCGAAATTGTTCATTCTATTTTTTCTTTTCTTTTTCCACGAGGTGGACGTTATGTTTAATGTCGCCGATAACAGCTATCTTCTTTAGGTCTTCTCCCTGGATATCGTACCATCCATCAGAAAGCGGATCTTCGCCTTCCCTAACTGCATCGATTTTCCAGATTGTGTTTTCTTTACCGAAATAGATCGCCATTGGCTCAAGCCATTGTCTATTTCTAGAGTCCCAGATTTTTATGTTCATAATACATAGCTTCTTTGAAGCAAAAGTAAATTCAGTCTGCGGATAAAAAAAATATTTCCGCAAAAAAAATCCAGACCATTAATAGCCTGGATTTAATTTGACCGAGTTTATCTCTTAAAAATCTCCGAGTCTGGTGATTTTATTTTCACTTAATTTTTGATTTGGTTGCATAACAGGAGCATTCTGAAGCCATTTAGAAATACCTAAAGTTTTAGCTGCTGCTCTTTCGTGATATGCTTTATGTGGAAATTTACCGCATGTTGGACATTCCTTTTCTGGATCCTCGATGCTTTTACCACATCCTGAACAGACGTCCTGTCTTTTTCTCTCCGATAGAAAATTTGATATTGGCTTTAACTCTTTCATATTATACGTATCTTAATGCTCTAGAAACGTTGATCAATCTCTTAGTTAATCCGTCGATGTCTTCAATCTTAGTTGCCATATCAACATACTGAGCCATTTTATCGTTTCCTGTGATTAGGCTCTTAACTGACATTGACCCTTCTTTTAAAAGGTACTTAATTAGGATTGCTTTAGCGTTCTCGTGTACTGCCGTGGTGTCATGTTCTTTATCAAAGAAAACCGTTTGACTCACTTCTGCAGCTGCATCGTGGAAATAGTTTGCAAGAAGATCGTTTAGTTCTTCCATTGTTTCTTTATCCTCCGCTGATGCTCTCCATCCAGGTACAACCAATTTCTCGTCCAGTTTTCTACCCTTAGCTCTTTTGAATGTTCTTTTTGCAATAGCAATGAAAATCGCGTTGAACATCTCAACATCTTCCAATCTGCATCTTAGCGTGTTTTCACCTGTTCTGAAGTTAACAGAATTGATTGGCATTCTTTGTGTGTTTGTAACCGTCCATGTTTCGTAGTCGGTTTTCTGAATCATTTGCCCGTGTGCGTCTCCGCCTACTAGATCCTTAATGAGATCGCCATAAAGTTGTTTAGCTCTTTCTAATGCTCTTAGGTAGAAGTAGTATTTAACTTTACCACCTTTAGAAATGTCTCTTACTAAGCTAACACTCTTGTTGCTGGAATATCTTTGAATTTTTCCTACAAAGTCAAGCTCAATCAATCTTTGCATAGTTGCAAGTTGTAGTAACTCATCATTAGTAGGATGTGCAAGTTGATCTCCACCCATCATAGGCTTTAATCTTTCTCTGATCTCGTCAAGATCGAGTTCTTCCCCTGCAGGGTACATCTCATCAAAATTAACCTTCTCGTTAACATCTCTCTTACTTATAAGTGAAGCTGGGATACCGTTCTTAACGATTCTAAGCCAGATGTGTCTGAATAGTTCTTGAGGTGTATCGAAACTAGCAAATCCGTAGGTTTCTAATCCAGGTTTACTTGAGTAGTGTTCTGAACAGTAGTTACCGTCCTCATTAACCCACATACCAGTTTTAGGCATTGAGCTTCCTGGGATGTGAAGTCTTATCTTTTGGTCGTCCAATCTTTGAACTCTTACCCCAAGACCTTTTCTAAGGTCCCTTGCCGACGGAAGATCGCTATCGAACGAATCTATTAGTTCTCTTCCTGGAGGATTGAGCCAAGATTTGCTCCAATAAGCTTCCCCTATGAATTCGTCGTATTTTGAAACTTTTTCCATATTATAATTTAGCTTTGATTTTTTCGATTATTTGATCTTTGTTTTTTAGTACCGTTTCGAATCTTTTGAGATCTTCTGGTGGATATTTTCCTGTTCCAAAGGATTTGTATCCATCAACGATCTTTTCAATTTCTCCGATAGTAAACTCTGTGCTTACTAATATATCCTCGATGTCTGATTTAGTGTAATCGTTTCCTATCAGAGCGTCGAAAACATTTAAGGCTGCCTGGTTGTATATTCCCAATTCTCTGAATTCATCCATGAAATCCTTCTTGCTTATTTTCTTCTGCTCAGCAATTATTTCTGCAACAATTCCTGAAATATTTTCCCATTCTTTTTCGGTAATTGTTCCCTCTATGAGAGCTTTAGAAGATGCTATCAGAGATTCAATTATCTGAGAAACCGTAAGACCCTTTGATTTTTTATAGAACGTATCGACTGCCTTTTTAATGCTGCATTCTCTTTCGAATTTGCTCATCACTTCTTCTATTAAATCCTCAGGATATCCTAACAATTCATAGTTTTTTATAGGATCAGATGATTTAAGGATTGGCAGGTCATTGATATCGTGACAATCGGACACCTTTCCGTCGAATTTTATGGTTGTTCCTATAAGATACATCGGATTAGTTGGTTCCAAAGAAAAATTGAAAATATTTATCTGTAGCCCCTTATCAGCATAGTTATAGAAGCTTCCTTTGTTAATGCACCATGACGCAACCGAACATAATTCCTTTTGTGCCTTCTCGGTACGCATACTCATTACCAGATAACCGTTGTCGGAATAAAGAATACCAGCTTGTGGAGCGATGTTTTCTAATTCTTCCATTTTCTTCTGGAGTCCTAAATTTTGGTAGCCTTTAACGTAGCTGGCTACATAAGATATTACATCCTCAATAGGCCAGGTTGACAGAGATTTAATTTTCGAAATTAGACGTCTTATTATTCTACCGTCCAATTCTTTCAATTCGATAGCTAGATTATTCAATGTTTCCTGCTTATCTTTACTTGCTGAACGATATTTGTCTCTTAATTCTCTAGGCATATCATCAACAAGCCATTTAGCTTCTTTAGCTCTTTCTATAGCACTGATCTCATTGGTCAATTGAGTGAATCCGCTGATCCCGTCTACTTCCTCTGTGTTTGCCCATTGCTCTATCGGCTTACTTAATTGCTGAAGTATGTGTTTTTTGTTCTTAGCTATATCAAGAATTCCCTTCAGCTGATCTACTGTTGCTCCGTGATCAAAATAAAACTTGATAAATGGCATTGCGTAGCCAGGATAACCCTTAGTTAAGTCCACGATCTTTAGATATTCTGGATCTTTTAGTGCTTGGTCCCTTTCCTCTGGGGTTAATTCATTTACACTCTTATTAGATTGAGCTGCGTATCTGCTCTGCATAAATAATTTAGCAGCGGAGATATTTTCATCAACCCTCTGACTTTCTAACCAAATACTGAAAGATTCTAATACTATACCCATTATAATTTAGATTTAATTCTTCGAGCTATATTTTCCTCTTCTTTGATAACATTTTTCATGCTTTCAATTTGAGCTGGTTTTAGTGGAAGACTTCCATCTGCATTAAGTTCCAAAACGTATTTAATTTCCTCGATGCCTTTTTCAGTAGCCTTTAGGATATCTTCGATATCTGCTTTGGTGTAATCGTCTCCGATAAGTCTATTAAACACGTTTAGCGTTGCTTCGCTAAAGATACCATATTGTTTAAACTCGCTCATGAAGTCGCTTTTCTTAAGACCTTTAACGTCGAAGATGATCTGAGCAACCAGACCCGAGATTTTTTCCCAGTCTTCTTGTGGCATAGCACCAGCTAAGAAACCTTTTGAAGTTGCGATGAGTGATTCGATGATGTTTCTAACAGTAAGACCTGATCCGTCTTTGTAGTATCTTTCAAGAGCGATCTTAATGTCACACTCCATTTTGAACTTGGACATGACAGTATCGATTAGATCCTTAGGGTAATCAAGTCCTTCTAGAGCATCTTTTAATGTTTTGAAGGTGTTACCGTCTTTGCCTCTTAATCTGTTATTAGGTCTTGATGCATCGGTGTGAATTGTTCCGTCTTGGTTAACTGTGATCCCTACTAAGCTGTGAATATCAGTAACCGGAACGTTTCCGTTATAGATGTTAATTTGTACTCTTCCGCCACCATATGACCAGAATGTTGAATCCGTTCTGATGCACCAGTTAGTGTCTGCGCATATTGCTCTTTGAGCTTCTGGTGTTCTTGCAGATTCCACGATGTAACCGTTTTTAGAATAAAGAATACCTGCCATCGGACCTAGATCCTTAAGCTTTTTAAGTAATCCTGATTCATCCTGATCCCAGCCTTCAACGAATTCTAATGAGTCTCTAATAAGATCTGCAAAAGCAACCTTTTCGTCTCTATATTCAGGGTAAGTGGTAGTGTCATCATATTTCTTAAGTGTCCAACAGAAAGCTTCAAATGCACTTACCTCTTTCTCTTCTCCTCTCGGACTTTTTAGAACTTTCTTCTTTTTAATAATTTCAAGCTGATTTGAAATCTCAGTAAGTTCCTCGATTTGCTTGTCTGTGGCCTTAGCGAAAGCTCTTTTCATACGGGGTGTTAGCTCTGCATAAAGTTTTCTAAGCTTTCTTTTTCTCTCGATGTTTCTAAGGTCGTCTCCCAAAACCTCGTATCCTGGACGGATATCATCTTCCGTAGGCTCAACTTTAGCATAATCATTAATGTTCATAGACAAATCCTGACCTAGGGTTTGCTTATATTTCATTAGATTGTCAAAAATCTCCTTTAGCTCTTCCATATGAGCTTTTTGATCGAATCTGAATTTTACGAACATTGGGGTGTAGCCAGGGAATTTAGCCGTTAGATCTCTAACTTCCTTAAATTTAGGATCATCTAGGATCTTTTTTCTGGTTTCTTCGTCAATTTCTGACGTTTTTATCTTCTTCTCTAGGGCATATCTCTTTAAAAGATAATCCTTAGCAGCCTGAACGTTCTCCATCAGTGCTTGCTTCTCAGAAAATGTTGGGAAACTATATTTCATCATGAGGTATAAATTTATATCGATGATATATATTCAAATTAAAAAACCAACTATGAAAGTTTTCACCAAAATAGACGAGTTTTTGGCAGCTAAGCCCCAAACGGCCCCTAGCCAGCCAACTACCAAGCCTGGGGTTGATCCCGGAACTAGACCTACTCCTTCAAGACCAAGTCCAATCAGAAGGGACAAACCAGCTGTTGATCCGGCTCCTAAAGCTAAAGCAGCTAACGTTGTTGATAGATTTATGAGAGAGCTTAAGAAGGCTAAGGCACCTATAAAATTCGACATTTCAAAATTAAAAGACAGATATGAATCTTAAGTCATTCACACAAATAGTAGACGAGGCTTCTTTAAGAGATAATCCAGGGATACCTGGTGAAGGTGGAAGCGAAGGAGATTACCTTTCAAAAGTTGAAGGTAGAGCCAAAGAGAGATTAGACGCTTTGCAAAGAAGACACGGACAAGATATTCCTAGATTCATGTCATTAGTTTCTAGAGCAAGACAAATTCAATCGGGAAAAGAGAAAGAGCTAGAAAAACTTGCAGAAGACGCAATCAGAGCTTATTACGGATCTATTTTAGAAGAAGTTACGTTAAACATTAAGTTTCCAAAGGACGATCAGATTAAGAAATCGATGGAAAATGTTCAGCCAGAACCTCCTGAAATGCCACAACTTAAAGAACTTAAAGACGCTGAGATCATTTCAGAAATCCAAAAAAGAAAGATCGCAAATAACATCACTCAAGGGGAAGCTAAGAACACTAAGCTGATTTTAAATCTCCCTGAGGTTAGAGACGGTTTAACTAGAATCTTAGGACAAGAGCAAGGTATAGAATATAAAGACCTACTTAATAAGATCACAGAAATAGCTGGATTCTTCGATTGGCAAATCCCAATGGAAGTTCAGTTGGAGATGTGGACAAGAGATAAATCAGGATTCAGCGGATCAGTAACAGTTGAATGGAACACAGATGAGGAAGAGGATTCAGAAGAACTTGCACAAAAGATCCTGAGTGAATTGGAAGACGATACTGAAGTTCCACAGGAAGCTGAAGAATTATTCGCACAAACAGGTCCTACTATCAATGCTTTAGGAACTGATTTCGCTATGCTACTTCACGAGTCGGTTAAAGGTATCTATGAGCTTATCGCTGCAGTAGGTATTCCTGATGATGAAGAAACAGCAGAAACTGTTATCATGAACACGGATTCATTAGCAGACGAGATCGAGGATCTTAGATACGGACCAGAAATTGCCGCAGATCTTAGAGACTTTATCACAGCATTCCCCGAATATGATGACATCCCTAATCTAAGAGAACACGTTTTCGGTAAGATGATGGCAATGGATGCTAAGGATTTTCTTAACCTCATGTACATGATTCTTAACGAGGATTCTAATGCTAAGCCTATTGTACAGGAGTTCATTGATGAGATTGCAGAAGAAATTGGCAAATACGAGCTTGGACAAGCAGGTATTGATAATGACGATGACTACGAGCCGTCAACAGAAACCCCAGGAAGAGCACCAGCAGAGCCTGAGGAGGTTGATTATTCCGAACTTTCAAAAAGAGAGATTGAGAGATTAATAGATGATGCCTTAGATAGAAAAGACTTCGATACTGTTAGAGACCTTTCTAAGTACTTGAAGGAGTCTAAACAACAAGAAATATTCGAAAAGCTTCATAGAGAGATGGGTTATCCATCAAATTTGGAGGAATAAGAATAGATATATAGTAAAACAAATTATAAAATTAATAAATAAACATGCAAAACAACAGACCAGTATTTGAAAGCTTTGACCAATTCGTACAGTTCGTATACGAAGCAGCTCAGTTAAACGAAGCGGACACATCACATGCTTCTCCTATATTAAAGATATTAAAAGGAGGTATGAAACTTAGCGGAGAATCTGCCACTGCAGTTGATCAGTTAGTCACATTGTCTCTTAATAAGTATTTCACCGATAAGCCATGGCATTATCTTGGCGATGAGTCACCTGAGGTATACCCTGATACTGATAATTATACAGGAAAGGCATATGCAGAGCAGGTAATAGATTACCTTCAGACCGCTTTCGATGCGTTAAATAATTCTGCAGGATTAGCTACTATTCCGGGAAAGGTTGATGTTTCTAAAGTAGAAGGCGAATACAAATACCTCATAAATGGTACGATAAGAATAAAAGATATTCCTGACGGGGAAAATGGTAACTTCGGTTCTGAGATATCTGACGGTGTATCTAGAATTCCGCTAGGTGAGGCTTTAGCGAGGATCGATGCACATAATTTCAAAGCATTAGGTGAGGTAGTAGCTCGTGCAAAAAAAGGTAAAGGATTTACTAACGCCGGTACAGAGGCTAACTTAAAACAGTTTAATGATTTGGGCGAAAAAGAGGGTTCCAGATATAAATTCGTTGCAATAGATCCTGCTTCTTTAACAGGAGATACGTTAATATTAAAGACCTACGTTCCTAAGGCGGACGATAAAGTTGAATATGCGTGGCAATTTCCTGTATACGGTATTCCTGCCCCTGCTGAGGAAATTAAACCAGGCGGCGGTGAACCAGTAGAGGCCAACTACTACGATGAGGTTATTTTACCTGCTGGTAATGATGTTGTCGTAAAGGAGCAGGAATATGATTTACCTGATGTTAAATTCTTCGAAGAAAACGGAGTCACAATTTCGGAGGAAGGTAAGAGACAATTAAAATCGGTTCTGTCTCAATATAACTCTATTACAACTATTACTGTTAATGGTGGAGCATCAAGCAAACCTACTAGTTACAAAAGCAAATCAGGAGAGGGTAACCCAGCTTTAGCTACAGATAGAATGAACGCAGGTATTGCCGAACTTAACGCTCTTAAAAAATCCGGAGTTGCTCAGCTCGCAAATACAAAGATAGAACCAGGAAAAGCTGAGGTTCAGTCTGAAGGAAAAAGTGATCCTAAAAAGCAGCAAGTTTCTTTTATCATTAGTGGTATGATTAAATCTACACAGATTGTACCAAAAGAAGCTGTAGTTGTACAAAATACTGAATTACTAAAAGCGGATGCAGTTTCATTTACCCAATATACTTTCCAAGTTAATATTAACGAAGAACCTACCGCAAAAAATATGCAAGCCAGAGCTTAATATTCAGCACATAATAAAAAAAAAAGCCTAATTATATAATTAGGCTTTTTTTATGCTTCTTTGTTTTTATTGATTTCTTATTCGATTCTCTTTCCCTCGATTTTACCAAAATCTAATGAATTATCTATAATTAAAGAATATTGGATCGATCCATTGACGTTTACTGCTAATGCTGAGAACCGATCAAATGAATTGTTTTTTAGATCTTTCTCTGTTTCGAATCCAATTTTAGGCAATCGGACATACTTATAATATTTAACCAATCTTTGTGCCTCTTCCTTTTCGTTTGCTTGAATGTTTACATTACCTCCCAGTTTCATAACGTATGCACTCTTATATGTACCTGCTTTTATTAAAGAATCCTGTGATCTTGCTCTTAAGAGATAGTTAAGATTTGTATCTAAATCCAATTCATAGAATTGAATATACATCTCATCAACCAAATACTTTTGAAATAGATCAACATCAAAACCTTTTGATGTATCTGCTGGCTGTGATTTTACCTGTGCATTTGTTACCGATGTGATAACGATTGCTAAGATTGCGATTAAATTTTTCATAACTTTTTATTTTAGTTTGTATTTTAATTACATACCAAATATATGAACGCAATCCGGGTAAAAAAAAATTTATATGAAAAAATATTAAAGAAATTCTCCGTCTACTAAATCATCCCCAGCATCAGATACATCTTCTACTGCACTGCTTAGTAATTTTTTTGTAGTATCCGCATCTTCTCCTGTAGCTACATTAACTACATCTTTCACTACTGCTATTGGGGTAAGTGCTGTTTTAACCGTAGCACTGATCAGGTTTGTTAAAAATCCCATGTCTTTTTGTTTTTATAGACCAGATAAAATGTATATCAGTATTCCCGAGATTGTAACGATAGTTGCTAGGATGGCGGCAACTATTAAAATACCCCCACTTTGACGTTCTCTTTCGTTCTCTTCCCATCCTTCCCACTTCAGATTGAGCTCTTTCCTGCGGGATTCCATTTTTTCTCTGATCTCTTCTATTTTGAACTTTTCCATTTTCTGTTATTTATTGGTAGCCGTGACAGGACTCGAACCTGCTCTCCCCCTTGTGATCGGGTGCGTTCTCCCACACGCCCCCACGGCTGATGTTTTTAATATTGTGTTCTCAGCAGTTGTATAACGTCCCACGCATCTTCTAAAGCATCGTGAGTCACCACACCTTCGATCTTAGCTCTCTGCTTACATTCGAATAACGAAGGCATTGACTTATCTTCGTTCCAGTTTGTAAAGATAACAGATGGGTCGATAATACGTTGTCTCACCCTGATAACCTGTTGCCATCTTGGTAATCTCTCTAGAAAGTGTTTGTCAAACGAAGCGAAGTTTTTACCTGCCACGTTAATTGTAGCTGGTTTTACGTTTTTATTAAGCATCGGGTAAATCTTCCCGTTTTCTCCTCTAACAACCATCTGTCCCTGATCTATACCCATCTTCTCAACAGCATCATTATCATAAAGCCACCTGTAGAAAGCCTCAACAACCTGATCCTCCTGATAGAATTGCATACCAGTCATTTGCACAAGATCATTCTTCTCGTCTTGGTCCTGAGCACTCTGATATTGAGCAACTGCTTCAATGATCTTCTTATTCATATTGATCGCAAAGGGTGAACCTGTGATCTCGTTGTGTAGGATAGCTGCGTGAAACTTAGGAATCTCGTCAAAGCTAAGCTTCTTAGTGGTATCCTCTAGAATTGCACCTATCGAAAGGATCTGGTAGCGATCTTTCTCTAGGCCAGTTGTTTCGACGTCAATTGAAATGTAAATCATGGGGTTTATTATTCTATACTATTCAACTCCCGGATTTGTTCCGGAAGTAAAGTATGCCAGGGACAAAAAAAATGAAAAGAGGGATATATAAAACAAAAACCAAAAAAACTATGTTACTAAAGAATGGATCTAAAGGAGAAGATGTAAAAAAGCTCCAAGAAAAATTAGGCTTAACTGCTGATGGTTCTTTCGGACCTGGCACAGAGGCAAAAGTAAAAGCATGGCAAGCAGCTAACGGTTTAACAGCAGATGGCGTTGTAGGAGATGGAACTTGGACTAAGATGTTTGGTTCTGCACCAGTATCAGCACCGGCAGCAGCACCAGTAGCTATTCCACCTTCAGCTTTTAAATTGGAAGCTTTAAGAGGACACATTCCGGATGCAGTTATCGCACAAATTCCTGATACAGCAGCTAAATTCAACATCACTAACACACTAAGATTAGCACATTTCTTAGCTCAGTGTGGACACGAATCAGGAAACTTCAGAGCAGTATCTGAAAACTTAAACTATTCAGCAGATGGTCTTAAAAAGATCTTCCCTAAGTATTTCCCAGGAAATCTAAACGAGTCTTACGCAAGACAACCAGAAAAAATCGCTGCAAGAGTTTACGGCGGAAGAATGGGTAACGGCGACGAAGCTTCTAAAGACGGATTCAAATTCAGAGGTAGAGGCTATATCCAATTAACTGGTAAATCTAATTACTCAACATTCGATAAATTTGTTGATGATGATATCTTAGCAAATCCAGATTTAGTTGCTACTAAGTATCCTTTAATGTCAGCAGCATTCTTCTTCAACAACAATAACCTTTGGGCTATTTGTGACAGAGGAGCAGACGTTGCTACTGTTACCGCAGTTACTAAAAGAGTAAACGGGGGAACTATCGGATTAGCAGATAGAATTAAACACTTCAACGAATTCTATTCCCTTTTGAAATGATACATTTCTTAATTAAATCAAAGGCCTAGTTATCTAGGCCTTTTTTGTGGTTGATATATAACGAATACTAATTTTTAAGTTCTTATAATATGGAAATATCCAATTATTTTAGTACCGAAATTCATCAATGGGAGAAAGAGCTATTTAACGATTTCATGTACTGTGGGCACAAGCAATTTGTACCAAACCATCTAGATTACCAGGTTCTAGAGAACACTGACAATAGATGGACACTCATTAATAGAAATAATGAGTTCTTTATCCAATCGAACGTGTGTCTTCATAGACAAGCTGAAATCTCTAGGGGCAGAGGCAACGGAAAAATCCACATGTGCAAAGCTCACTGCTGGACATATGACGAGAATGGTGAAATCAAATCAACCCCACATTTTCAGGAGAAGATCCACGGGACTTTAAAAAGAGAGAAGCTTGTAAATTGGAATGATGTTTTCTTTACTCAAGATATTGATCTTGACCTAAAGAAAGCTGGTGTCGATCACCTAATAGATTTCAGTAAATATGAGTTTCATTCTTCGTCTAAAACGGATTACGGTTTTAACTGGAAGACATTCGCAGAGGTTTATCTTGAAAATCTGCACATCTACGCCATGCATCCAGGACTTCGTAAGTTTGTGAATCCACAAAATCTCGAATGGCATTTTGGTGACAGATGGTCTTTGCAAAAGATCGGTGTAAGAGATTCATTGGATGGAAATGATTCCGTTGCTTATAGTGATATGGTTGAAGCTCTTAAGAAAGATGGAATTACACCCGAATTCGGAGCGGTTTGGATTTACATCTACCCTAATGTTATGATCGAGTGGTACCCTAAGACAATAGCAATATCCACAATATACTCGCCAGAGCCAGAGAAGACCGTAAATTACGTTGAGCTTTTCTTTGAAAAAGACGCTACTGAAGAATGGAAGGAAGCTTTCGAAAGAGTTTACAATGAGACTGCTATAGAGGACGAAGATGCTTGTCTGCTCCTGCATAGAGGGAGAAAAGCTCTTTGGCTAAATCACGAATCAGAAAGCGGACCAGTTCAAGAAAAACTTGAAGCTGGGTTAATCCATTTTTGGAACTGGTATGCTTTAAACTTGTAGATCCGGGATATATAATTCTAAAATATTCCACTTAATTGCCAATAGTTAGAACATTCGCTTACAACTCAGGTTCAGGTGTAACCGGAACCGCACAATTCGGTTTCGTAGCAGCAGGTGCAACCGCTTCTGACTACGGTAGCGGGCTTACCTGGTGGAGAGGACCTGACGAGTCTCTAAAATATGTAATAGGACATACGTCGGGAGCTAGAACTGCAGGTCAAGGATCTTACGCTGTAGCCTCACCAACAATAGGATTCTGGGGATCTAATAAGACTGATGGTGAATTTATTTCCCTTTGTGGTGTGATAGCAAATCAAACTTTTGCAAGTACGGTCGCAGCTAGAAGCTGGTTGAGTACAAATGGCTACTGGACATCCTACGTAAATACCTACACATATTACAGGTGGCAGATAACGACAACCAAAATAATGCCTCCTGACGGTAACTGCGTTCAGGCTGCAGAATTCAGATTTATGTTAAACGGGGAGGATCAAAGCATGACTGGAGTATCTGTAACTAATCCGGGCGGAAGCAATCCACCTGGCGAAGAGCCTCCAAAATTGATCGATAACAATCTAACTACGAAGGGGCTAGATTTAAACTTTGTTACAAATGGTAATGTCGCCAATTTTATATTCCAATTTGGTAGCGCAGTCGGATTTAATGGGTATAGATGGGCAACTGCAAATGACTCAGAAGGTAGAGATCCTAAGAACTGGACGGTTTCTGGAAGTAATGATGGATCTAATTGGACTACATTACATACCGTGAGTGGATTTAGCGCAACAGTGGCAAGAAATACGTGGCAAACATCACAAGTATATTAAATGGCAGTAACTAGATCTTTTGCTTATAATCCAGGAGCAGGAATAACAGGAACAACCCAATATGGTTCTATTGCAGTTGGCAGCGGACCGATAAACTATGGTGGTGGTATTAGATGGTGGAACGGTCCTGATGAAAGCTTGGGCTACGTTATAGGACACACTGCAGGGGCTAAAACTACGGGAAACAAAACTGTTAACGTGACGGCTCCAACTATAGGATTCTGGAGATCCAGCGCATTAACGGAGAATAGCTTTGTTAGTAAATGTAATCTGGTACTGGGACAGAATTTTACTGATGGAGCTACAGCAAAATCTTGGCTAGAGTCAAACGGTTACTGGACATCTTACAGTAGTTTGGTTACGTCAAATCTTCTGGTTCATCTCGATGCAGGAAATTCTACTAGTTACCCGGGTTCAGGCTCAACCTGGTATGGCTTAACTGGAGGTAACGCAACATTATTTAATTCACCAACTTACAGTTCAACAGCAGGTGGAACATTAAGCTTTGATGACGCTTCTTTAGAATATGCAACCATACCAAACCTAGGTAACGTCACCAATTGGACCGTTGAAGCATGGTTTAGGCTAACATCTTCTATAGGTTCTAAGGTAACATCAATAGTTTCTAATGAATTTGATTTGGTGAGCAAATTAAACTTCAGCATTGGTACAAATAACGCCCCATTAAATTACAACATTGCAGTTGGATTTTACAACGGTGCTTGGAGATCAACTACAGGATTTGCTCCTTCTACCAATACTTGGTATCAGGTGGTCGGAACATATGACGGGACAACGGTTAGGCAGTTTGTTAACGGGGCAACATCAGGAGGAAGTCTGACGTATAGTGGGACACCACAATCGGGTGGAGCGGTGAGACTCATGAGAAGATGGGACGAGACTCTATCTGCTGGAAATTTAACAGACGGAGATTTATCTATAGTCAGAATTTACAACACTGCTTTGTCGTACACACAGATATTGCAAAACTTCAATTCCCAAAAGTCTAGATTTGGTCTATAACACGAATCTAAAAAAATGACTCAAAACTAATATATAGGATAAAAAAATTAGAAAGCATGGAAAAACCCTTCGTACCTAACCACCTACATCTAATTGTAAAAGGTTACGTTAATACACCTCCAAGAAAAGAGGAAATACTAAATGACTGGTTTAGAAGACTGGTAGAAAAAGTTAGAATGGTCGTAGTCGCCGGACCAACATCGGTTTATGTAGATGAACCAGGAAACGAAGGTCTTACTGGAACAGTTACACTAGCAACATCTCATGCAGCTATCCATGTTTGGGATCACGATGTTCCTGCAATGTTTCAATTTGATATCTACTCATGTTCAGAATTCACTACAGAGGAGGTTTTAGAGCATTTAGACGAGTTTGGTCTTATTTCATGTGAATACATTCGCATCGATCGAAACGGTGAAAGCATGACAGTTATAGAGCAAAAAAGGATAGAATATACCGTAGCTTAATAAAACAAAAAAGCCTAGTAATTTCTTACTAGGCTTTTTTGTGGATTGTGGAAGTTTTATGCTTCTAAAACTTCGTTAATCATTTCAGTAATCTTTGCTTTTGATTGGTTTCCTGATATTTTTGTAGCTTGTTCTCCATCTTTAAGAAAGATAAGGGTTGGAATACCTCTAACGTTGTATTTCTGTGCGAGACCAGGTTCGTTGTCCACGTTTACCTTTTTAATCTCTACCTCTGAACCCTCAACATTATATTCAGTCATTAATGACTCAATTGCTGGTCCCATCGCTTTACATGGTCCACACCAGTCAGCGTAAAAATCTAATACTTGTACTTTTGCCATTTTTCTATTTTTGATTAATTATTATTTTCCTGCAAGTCCTGATAATCCACTAGAATCGGTATACTTATAAAAGTATTGTCTGATCTTCATTGGATTATCCGTGTTAAAATCTAAAACAAGTTTCCAGTCGGAAGCATTCGGTCTTTTAGATTTCATTTTTGGAAGCTGGTCTAGGGCTCTTTCGTCAGCATTATCCCCTGCTGATCCTCTGGTAGCAACACCAGCATAAGCTTTCCCGTCTCTGCTCTTGTCTATTGTCGCCTCCCAATTAACGCTGTAATCGTCATTAACTTTTATTTTGATCTCTGTTACATCTGGATTAACCCCGGATAGTATGAGTTCCTCCAGAACTTGGTTGATTCCTCTCCCCTGGTCAAGCTTAACGTGTGATTTCCATCTGTTAGGAATTGGTCCTCCTCTTAACATATAACCACCGAATCCATCAAGCTTTCTTCTATCAAAAGAGTGCAGTGCGTCGCCTTTCATTAGTATAATTCTAGGAACTTTGTAACTCCCTGTTAATTTGATAGGAAGATTTCCTATTAATAAAGGAGGTAGGTTAGTGTCCTCTTGTGAATCGGTGGAAGTTGCTACGCCAGTTCCTGCGATAGTTCCGTTATCTGTCGAAGAGCTTCCGCTTCTTTTTGGTGCACTCTTAGATCTCATATTGGGATTTTCTTTATCCAGTATGTCAATTGAAACCTGATATGGTGGTTTGAAATCTGCTCCAGTGATCTCATACCATCTTGATTGGCTGTCTTTCTTAGCTAACCAGTGATCGTTTTCTACCTTGTATCTGTATGGATCTCCTGGTCTAGAAATGATCTGACTTGTTGCTGAATTACCCTTGCTTAAATCAGCGGTTTGAATATACCCGGATTGGTTTGTTGCCCATCCATCGATCGCTTTAGCTATTGTATCATAAACCGGTAAATTTGTGTGTGGATCTGATACCTTGCCAATCGGTGGTTCGATAACAGTAACACCTTCGCCTCTAAATATGTCGTAGTATTTCTTAACTTTATTCTCTGTTACTGATACGTTATTTCCCCATCCCCATGATCCTTGTATAACGCAGAATTTAGCCTGGGGAAAAACCCTTCGTAATTGGGTCATAAGGCCTTTGATATCGTCATTAGGATTGAAAGCTCCGTTAGTTCCTATATTTATTACAACATTTTTAACTTCTGTGCTAACTGGATACTTGGAGACTGCATCCCTTAGCCATTTAACTCCCATTCCGCTTTTCCATAAGCTTTTCTCTGACCCAGTGTTACCTAACATGGTAAGAGTCTTAGATCTCTTAAAGATTATAGGAGTACATGAGTCACCGATTATAATGCTCGTACCGTCGCTTTTAGCTTCATTCAATTTTACGAATGAATTAAAATTGTGTATCAGATTTTCCATGGATTATATATCCCCGGACGGAATTAAAGCTCGCTCAAAAGCATCATTTCTTTATCCCAAGCACCTAATATTTGCCAATAGAATCCAAATGGGCTTTGTACCAATAAGATCGGGTCTCTCTTTTCGTATGCCTTTCTGAATTTATCAGGCTCTGCAATAACGTAGAATACAGGTTTCTTTTTGCAAAGCTTCATCATGTGGTCAGTGTAGCTCTTCATCGTTTGAATTGCAATATCAGGAAATTCGGGAACGAATAGATCTGACGTTTTCATAACCAAATCATACTTGTCCAATAGAACATCTATCTTCTCGTCAGTTGTGTTCTGGTATCCATCAAAGAACTTTCTGAATTTATCCCACTTTTTTCTGTTTTCTAAACGTTCAATCATAGCCTCAACCTCTCTCTTTGAATATTTCTGAGTGATCAAATCCCTCTTATACTCGAGAATCTCTATCTTGTCCTGGAGGTTAGATAACGTCCAAGGTGTCGGAATAGTTTCTAACTCATTAACAACGTCGATTGGTTTAACCGCAATCTTCTTTGGCTTTTTGTCAGCAATCTCATTAGCAGTACTGTCATCAGAACCACTGAAATTCATGAAAGTTGTGGTTAGAGTAACACCGTTTCCTCTATATCCCGATTGATAGTTTTTAAAGTCAAAAAGGAATGTATCGTCAAGTCCATCAGAAGAACTCATTACCACGTTAATCTCTGATTTTTTTTCTCTTGAAAATAGTTTTTTAATCGTCTTTATCATTTTTCTTATTTTAGGTATTTTAAAATCTTTTCCTTTATTCCTGATTGTTTGATCCCTTCGTTTGAACTGGGGGTTAGTACAAAATTATCAATTCCCCAATTTTTCCAATCCTCTCCATTCTTACCCATATCAAGGTCATCAACAGAAACCCAATGGGTAATTTCGGGGTGATCGTGTAGGTATTGGGTCATCTCAATGACACGAGTCATCTCCGAATCCCATCTGGGTGACCAGATCCAAACTTGGTCATTATACCAAGTACATTGTCCTAAATTTTTGGTTAATGCAATTGGTTTTTTAATGATACCTTGCTGTTCATAGTACTCGCCCAGTTGTTCAAGTGTTGCGTGTAATTTCCAATCAGAAGACACTACAATTTCAGCACCAGTTTCTTCTAAGATTTCGTTAAGCACTTTAACCGCTTTTTTATTGAAGTTGTCAAATCGGTACTCTAATGGGATTTCCCTATTGGACATAGATAGTTTACGTCCGCCCCATTTCTCTTGTTTCTTGTAACGTCCGCCCCACTCGGAGGACAAACAGATTACTCCGTCGTGATCTAAAAATATTATTTTCATTTTATTTGGTCGCGTTAAAAAGGTCAACGTAGTTAGGTATTCTTTCGTCGCTAATTTCCATGGCAAGCTTTAGCTGCATTTCTTTCTTTCCTTTAGGATATTTTTTTCTCATTAACTCATAAAGAGCAATTCTATCCTCCGTTGGTTCCCTTAAGAATCCTTGTTTTTCTATTTCTTCTTGTATATTAAGCATTGTCTTTATTTTCCAATTTTGCCAGATCTTCTTTTAGTCTTTTCATAAATGACTCGTCACCATCATCACCACTTAATAACCAATCTACTCTTTGGGCATAAATCTCTGCTACCCTAAGATGCTTAACTGCGTTCTTAAATTCTTCGATCACTTCGTCTGGATACTTGTAGTGGTTCAGATATTCAGGATACTGCTCATACCAATCTGATCCTCTCCAGCTTTCTTCCTTAAGTTCTTCTTGGGTTTTAGGTCTTCCGCTCTTTTCGATCTCGTGTTCAATTTGATCCGCTATGTAGCCGATCTTGTACTGGTTGTATTCAAAAGCTCCTCCACTCATATTATGAAGTCTTAGGTGTTCCGCAATCGAAACAAGTTCTGATGATAATGAAATAAGATCCCTCGTTGTATAGATGCTGATTCATCGTTTGGTCATCCGATTTAACATACTTACTGGGTCTTAGGTAAGTTCTTTCCACTGATTTGATTTCTTGACAAAAATCGCAATGGTCCATTTCTACTTCTCCGCTCATATTATTTAATTCTATAGTTTTTTTCTAAATATTCCCAGGTTGACTCGATTGAATAGCAAATTGGATTTCCGTCTTCGTCAAATGCCCCGTGAGTTTGCTCTCCTGCATCTCTGATCTTGGTCATCACACCGTCAACCATTTTATAGCAGTCATGTTTGCCCCAATCTTTCTCTCCGTAGTCAGACTCATAACAAAACCAACTAAACCAATCTTCACCTTCTTCACCATATACTTCTTTGATCAATAAGGTTATGATAGAGCGGAGATCTTCTTGGAAATCTATGATATCAACCCCGAGTTTATAGATCTTCCTGATCTTCTCGTCATGATCTTTAAGCTTGAGTACTATTTGCGAAAATGTTGCAAGTTCCATATGATTTATAACAGGGCTTCCTTATTTTGTTCCAATGTAGACATAATTTACGGAGATAAAAAATTTAGGTATATAAAGAATGAGACCGAGCAAGGAATATTTAGATCATATAGCTAAAAGACTGGAGGCAATGAATCCAGATATAGTGAATGGGGTTAATGTCATCCAAGAACCTTTTAAGATGCCAAGCTTTGAGGATCAATTGGGTCAAACTGCAATGGCTTATTTGACAAACAAAAAAAATCAGGAACCTGTAGCTCCTGATCCTCTTTTTCCTGACAGGAATAATTATTGATTTGGCTTTCGTGTAATAACATAGTTACCTATGCAGAGTGCATGGAGATTTCTTTTCCAGAATGTTCTGATAGCGTGATACGGAGATTCAACTATTGGCTCATCTGGACCATTGAAACTCGTATTGAGAACAAGTGGTATTCCGCTCAGACTTTCAAATTCTGAAATCAGCCTATGGTAATATGAATTTGATTCTTTCGTTACTGATTGGTATCTAGAAGTTCCATCTATATGAACTACAGAGGGTATCCTAGATTTCCACTCTTCTTTGACTCTCGCAGTCACCATCATGTAAGGCGAATAAACATCCAGATCGAAAACATCTTTTTGTCTCTCAAAAAGAACCGAAGGTGCAAATGGTCTGTACCACTCTCTCAATTTAATGTCGTGATTGATGTGATCTTTCATCCACACACATTTTGGGGAAGCTATTATCGATCTGTTACCCAAAGCTCTCGGTCCAATTTCAGATCCTCCCTGGAATAGCCCGATAACTTTATTTTGATTGATAATTGAAGCTACGTTTCTGATCTGCTCGGATTTATCTCGGTACAGGTCAACGTTAACCAAATCTCCAAATTCAAATTCAGCTGAAGCTTTATCGATAGCATCCTTTATCTGGATATCTGAATATGATCTGCCCATGTATGGATTAAGATATCTTCCTTTAGGCGCTCTTTCAGTTTTAGAGTAACCCCACCAAGCACATCCTAACGGTATACCACTGTCGTCTGAACATGGAACGAAGTACTGGGCTTTGTACAAGCCGGATTTTATGATCATCTCGTTTGTGTTGCAGTTTAGAAAAGACCCACCGGCAACACAAACATTCTCAGATCCTGTTAATCTTTTAGCCATTTCAACCAGATGAATTGAATTTTGCTCTTGATCCCTCTGGTATAGACCAGCAACATTTGCTTTAGAATAAAAGTCCGATCTATAATCAACCTCCGGCATTATCTTAACCGAAGGTATAAAGATGTCATTCTCGCTTAAAGTTGTGTGAGAAGATATTTGGTCAACCCACTCCTGATCAGCATATGAAGCTAACCCCATAAGTTTTCCTGCAGGCCAAGAATTAGTTTTGGGATCATACACCAGCTGGAGTGATCCCTTTCCATATTGTTCTCCGATAGATGTTTCTGAATTTCCGTCCAGCATCATCGGGTACTTTATCCATTTTTTATAAACCTCTTTGTCTTCACCAGGAGCGAACTTGTAAATGGTTATACCCTCTGCATACTCATAATCCTCTGTACCTGGCCATTCTTGGCCAAACCATTTTAGAGCATTACTACCTCTTTTTAAAACACTACCCATTGCATCAGCAACAACAACCGCAGCTTCAGAGAATCCTGAGCTGTAGAATGTTGAGTATGCGTGAGCTAGATGGTGTGGTATAAAGTGGAGTCTGCTTTTATCGATGCCAAACGTCTTCTCAAAAGAATCCGCTACGACATCGTCGTCTTCTACTGTATTAAATGTCCATCTGTCGACGTCCGAATACTCTAAACCAAGGTATTGGAGACAGTAATCTATAGCTTCTACCGGTAAAATCGTGCTATATCCACCATCATGTTTCACTCTAGTGAGTCTTTCCTGTGATATACCCACTTTAACCTCTCCGTCTACTATGATTACACAGCCTTTATCGTGTCCTACTGAAAATCCTAAGCTTACCATTGTATTTAATTTTGCGTGCGTCTAGCGGCTTCTAATGAGCTCTTAGGTATATCTATTTTTTGGTCATACCATAAGAAATTATCTAAATCTGTGTCCTTCATACTTACCAGCAAACTTGGTAGTTCCATACCGGTCTCATAATAATTTGCAAAGAACCATTTTATTCTATCATCCTGAGATAACGGTCTATCCATAGTTTTTCTTACGTCTATGGTTATTCCCGCTTCACCATATGAGAGTGAGCATGTATTGAATCTGTTATCGTGGATAAATCCATAATCCTTAAACCTGAAGACTATTATCTCCTTGCCGCCAAGATACCCATGGATAGCATTAGTTGCATAGTCCAGAGATAATCCGGTTATCGATCTGAATTTAAAGTATGGTATAAATTCAGGTTCTAAGTCTTCTAGTTGTATGTTTATTATCATCCTATTTTATTTCTCATTTTTAAGTCTTAAATGTTGATCGTAGATTTCAGCTAGACTTTTTGAAAGTTCACATCCGCCATCATAAAAGAACTTAACTGCATATTTCTCTATCTTTGGCTTCTCCTCATTCTCGAATCTCCCGTCCATCTCATATAGAACGTAAAGATCCTCATTCAGAATGAATGCCAGATCAGCTATGAATGTTTGACTTAGAGTAACATCCAAATCGCCCCACCAGATCTTTTCGTTGGCTGTGCAGATGTTTGCATTGAAAATTGAAAGATTTTCAGGGTACCTTTCACGATACCCGCTTTTTGAATGCGAGATAATAGCTCCTAATGGACCTATTATCGATTGTGCTTTTTGTTCCTTGTTCATATTATTCCTTATAAAGTGTGATTTTCCCACATTCCCTCTGGGTATGACGGATTCACGTACATTTTAAATTGAGTATATCCTCCTCTTCGTTCCTCCTTTTTGAAATGGTTAAATGTTGCATCCTCGTCCATGAACGGAGGATACCCAACCTCTTTAAATTTAGAGACCATCCATTTGAGAAGATCTTTTATTTCTGGGAATTCACCTTCGATTTCAAATCTAACGCAAATCCAGGGAACGGTGACGTCATTTGCTCTATAGTTTCTGCTACCTGCTGGATCTTTATCTGGATCTCCTCTTTCTATATAGTGATCCCTATAGCTAAGAAGTTCAGGGTAAAATACGATACCTGTCTTATTCTTCCATTCTTCATTTCTTGAGTCAGGATTTATCAGAAATGGGGTCGAAACCTCCACGTAATGTAAATCTGCCCTTTTGAAATTCTTATCGTTGGAAGATAGCTTATCAATAAGCTCATCTATCTCTGAGTCTATTGTTTTCCCGATGTCAATAATCATATTTTATTTTTTTAATGTTAGAATTTACAATGGAAATCCAGGAGTTCCTGATGTTCCCATAGATCCGCTATATCCCGGGGATCCCGAAGTACCATACTGTCCAATTTCACCAAATGAATATAGTTCAGTGACGTCATAGCCAGCATCAGTTATACTTCTGATATCTTCGATTCCATTGTTTCCTGTATAAGTGTATATCGTGTATCCTGTGCTACTAGATACACCGACTGGATTCAAGAAATCTCTCTCTAAAAACTTGTGGCTGTCTATCATGACCGTTCCGAGATTTGCATTTCTAGCATACTCATCGATCGAATTTTTTGGTGCTCTTTCTATGGTACGGTGACCGGCAATTCCATCCTGAATCAATCCGTGGGATTTCTGAAAATCTTTAATCTTTGATGTTGCCCAAGATGTTTCTTTTTCGTCTTTGATTTTGGACTTTACTTTTGCGTCTATATGCTCAACCTCAATTTTTACTTCAGATTTCTTTTTCTTACCGAATATCTTTTCTAGTATCATGATTTTAAACTTTGAGCTATCAGTGTCTTGTATTTTGTTGTTGACCATCCGTGATCTCTATTTAGGTAGTGGATCGGTATTTCTAGGTCATCTCCGGTAAAAGGTTTCCCTATGTAGTCGTCTCCGAGAAAGCGTACGTCAGGTTTCAGCTCTTCTAAAAAGTGATGGAGCATGCTTTCTGTAGTATATGGCATAACATCATCTACCATACGTAATGACATCAGCATTTCTGTTCTTTCTTCAACTGATAATATGGGCTTTAATTTTTCCGGCCTTTCTATAGAAGGATCTTTATGTAATAGAATTGTCAGATAATCGCAATTCTTTTTGCATTCATTAAACATCGCAATGTATCCAGGATGGATGACATCAAAATTTCCTGCAATTACTCCGTACTTCATATCACTTTGTCTTTATCGATTCGATAAATTCTTTATTTGCTTCTACCATTCGACCAACCGAATTTCTTCCCTTCTCGCCAATTGGAATTGGATTGCCCTCTTCATCTATATGAACAAACTTAATATGCGTTTTAAGCACCACTATCTGTCTGCCTGTATAAACGTTGTGTGCTCTGGCCTCGATGTATAGAGTTATTGATGTGTGGCCTATATCTGTAGGTATTCCGTAGACCTTAACCAGCTGACCCTCCTTTGCGGGTTTTTCGAAATAGCATTTGTCTATAAGCACAGTCACCATTCTAGGGGTGTCGCATAATTGCATAGAATACCCTGCTGCTGCAGCATCAATCCATGCTAATAATTTTCCTCCGAATAGGTTTCCGTGAAATCCCAAATCTGATTTTTTGATTGGGTGTGTATTTAATAATTCCATTCTTTATTCTTTATCTCTGTATTTTAATC